>Ga0153999_1000121_pt1 | contig 41910 bp, 36 predicted proteins | sample TSNC083MetaG_FD_104675 | JGI IMG/M metagenome (GOLD analysis project Ga0153999, IMG submission 104675) | Attine ant fungus gardens microbial communities from North Carolina, USA - TSNC083 MetaG | ecosystem: Host-associated > Fungi > Mycelium > Unclassified | place: USA: North Carolina, Lumber... | reverse complement strand
AGCTGTTCGCCGAGTTCGGCTTCACCGTGGACAACGTGGTGGCGAAGGCGCAGGCGCTGCTGAAGTAAGCGGCCTGGCGCAAGCCGATAAAAAAGCCGGTCATCGTGACCGGCTTTTTTTATGGGCGTAACCCGCGCTTACGACGCGGCGTTGGCGCTTTCGGCGCTGCGCAACCGGTCGTAAGCCGCCGCCAGTAACAGCACCAGCAGCGTAGGCTGCAGCCAGACCAGACCCTGTTCGGCCAGCGGCAATTTATCGAACCAGGTCGGCAGCAGGCCGCTGAAGCTGGAGGCCTTCAGGCCGTCGGCGAGGCCAAACACCAGGCTGGTGGCGATCACCGGCGCGAACACGCGCTTGGCGCTGCGCCAGCGGTTCTGGCTGAAGCTGAGCAACACCAGCGCGATGCAGGGTGGATAGATCGCCGTCAGCACCGGCAGCGAGACGCGGATCAGGTTGGCCAGCCCCATGTTGGAGACCAGCATGGCGAAGAGCGCGAGGATAACCACCAGCGTGCGGTAAGAGAGCGGCAGGTAGCGAGAGAAGAAGTCCGCGCAGGCGCAAGTCATGCCGACCGCCGTCACCAGGCAGGCGATGAACATCAGTACCGCCATAAAGACGCTGCCCAGATCGCCGAAGGTGTGTTGCACATAAGCGTGCAGGATTGCCGCGCCATCCTGAGCGCCACTCTCGACCAGGCTGCCGCTGCCGGCGCCAAGTTTGAACATGCAGATATAGACCAGCGTTAGGCCGACGCCGGCGATCAGGCTGGCCCACAGGGTGTAGCGCAGCAGCAGGCCGCTGTCGCTGACGCCACGCGAGCGGGCGGCGGTGACGATAATCGAGCCGAACATCAGCGCCGACAGCGTGTCCATGGTTTGATAACCCTGCACGAAGCCGGTGGAAAACGCCGCTGCCTGATAGCTGCCAACGGCGGAGACCGGTTCACCGGCGGGCCAAACCAGGGCGGCGATGCCGAGCGCGGCCAGCGCCAGGATTTTTAGCGGCGCCAGAATATGTCCGACGTTATCAAGCAACCGGCCGGGATACAGCGAGACGATCATCGCCAGGGTAAAGAACAGCAGGCTGTAGATAAACTGCGGCAGTGCGCCGTCGCCGGTGAAAGGCGCGATGCCGAGGGCGAAAGAGACATTGGCGGTTCGCGGCGTGGCGAACAGCGGGCCGAGCGCCAGATAGCAGACGGTCGCCAACAGCAGGCCGGCGGTGCGGCCGATGGGGCCGGTCAGCAGGCTGATGCTGCCGCCGACGCGCGCCAGCGCGATCACGGCGATCACCGGCAAGGCGACGGCGGTCACCATAAACCCGAGGGCGGCCGGCCACAGATGCTCACCGGACTGCAGCCCCACCAGCGGGGGGAAAATGATGTTGCCGGCGCCGACAAACAGGGCGAAGGTCATAAAGCCCAGGGCGATAATGTCTTTCGGGGATAAATTCTTGGTCATAACGGTATGGCACTGCCTGTATTCATGAAATAAACGGCCTGCTGCTGAATGGATAACTGCAAAGGGCAGGCGCAGGGGGCAGCGAGCGCCCGCAAAAATTTTCGTCCGGCAGGATATAATAATTCGGCGACAAAAACTTGATTAATCCAGTGTTGTTTATCCAGGCGTGAACCGGCCGCACAGAGGGATCATGGCGGCCGGCCCGGCAGTGCGTTAGCCCGCGTGCGCCACTCTGTCTATCGACAGTGGGATTTCGACATGCGGTTTGAAGGAGTCATACGCGAAGGAAACGTGGCCGTCTTCGACCGGTTTGCGGGTGGCGTCCTCCTCGACCGAGAGCACGAAAGGCCGGCATTCCAGACGCCAGGCAAAATCTTTCGGCCGAGCGCCGGCAGGGGGCGTCGGAGGTAAAGGCTGTACGGTGTTCCTGGTACACTTTCTTAACGTTATCAAGCAGGGGGAACTGTCGCATTTCTCGGTGGCTTCACGAATGATGCGGCGGTTATAAAATCTTGCTGCCAATCTCCACGTCGACATCGGGTTTCAGCAAGACGGTGCCTTGATCCCGGGTGACTGCGGCAAGCACCAGCACTTCAGATTTAAATCCGGCAACCCGCCTGGCGGGGAAATTAACGACGGAGATGACTTTTCTGCCAAGCAGATCCTCTTCCTGATAGTTTTCGCATAATTGCGCCGAGCTGTTTTTAATGCCAATTTCTTCGCCGAAATCAATGCGCAGCTTATAGGCGGGCTTTAACGCCTTGTCGTTAAATTCCACGGAAATAATTTCGCCAATACGCATATCCAGTTTCATAAAATCAGTGATTTCGGCCATGAGTCGGTCCAGTTAATTAAGTGGCTTAGGGAAGGCTAGCAAAGGGAAATTATTCCAACAATGTCGCCAGGAGGGGAATAGTTATACCTGATGTAGCAGTTAACTTACATTATCGCGGGGTGGGGGCCGGTGTCTTGCCGCTGGTGCAGTTGGCGGGGTTTGTGCTGACGCTGCTGGGAGTCGCCATCGTACAGCGAATTCGTCTGCTGCGACGCTCTCGCCTGGCCGAATAGTCTGCGACAGGCAGTGCCATAAAGCCCGCGCTGCCGGGCTTTTTTATTGGCTGAAAAACGTCCAACCTCACAAAACCGAAAGATAACAAAGCAACGCCGTTGCCTTGTCACACTTATTAACTATATGTTAATTTTTGGTTTATTAAATGTGATCAGGGGATGGATGATGATGAAAAAAATCAGCGCGACCGTAGCTGCAATCACCTTACTGGGCTCCGTTTCCGCCTATGCGGCCTTCCCGGCGGGCTACCCCGCCGACTATCAGAAACGGGTCGACGGCGCGAAGAAAGAAGGCAAGGTGGTGATTTACTCGACCACCGACACCAAGGCGGCAGCGCCGCTGATCCAGGGGTTCGAGGCGTTGTACCCGGGCATTAAGGTCGAATACAACGACATGAACAGCACCGAACTGTATAACCGCTTTATCAGCGAGCAGGCGGCCGGCGGTACCAGCGGCGACGTGGTGTGGAGCTCGTCGATGGACACCATTTTGAAACTGGCGGGCGATTACGCGCAGGAATACGCCTCCCCCGAGCAGGCCCAACTGCCGAAATGGGCGGTATGGCAAGATAAGGTGTATGGCACCACCTATGAGCCGGTGGTGTTTATCTATAACAAACGCCTGATCCCGCAAGGCGATGTGCCGGATTCACACGCGGCGCTGGCTAAATTGATCGCCGGCCAGACGGACAAATTCAAGAAGAAAGTCACCACGTACGACATCGAAAAATCCGGCGTCGGCTTCATGCTGTCGGTGCAGGACTTCAAGGCCGATCCTAACTACTTCAAAACGCTGGCCGACGTGGCCAAGGGCGGGCTGGCCGTGCAATCCTCCACCGGCACCATGATGGAGCGCGTCTCCTCCGGTGAAAACCTGATCGGTTTCAATATCCTCGGTTCCTACGCCGAGGCCCGCGCCAAGAGCGATCCGTCGCTTGGCATCGTCTATCCGAAAGACTATACCCTGGTGCTGTCGCGCGTGAGTTTCATCAGTAAAGAGGCCGCCAACCCTAACGCCGCCAAGCTGTGGTTCGACTATGTGCTGTCGGAGAAAGGCCAAAATATTCTCGCCAATCAGGCGGATATCCCCTCGATCCGCAACGACATCGAAGGCAAGAACGACATCGATGGCATGACCAAGCTGTTGGGTAACGCGCTCAAGCCGATCCCGGTCGATGACAGCCTGCTGGAATATCTGCAGCCGGCCAAACGTCTCGACTACATCAAACAATGGCGCGCCGCCGCGGCGAAATAACAGGGACTGCATTCGGACGCGCGCCTGCCGCATGGGCGCGCGCCCTTTGGTCGTCGTTTACAACCATAGGGAGCATTTATGCAAGCATGGCGCAGAAAGTGGCAGAGCCTGCCGCGCGGCCTGGTGGTGTTGATAACCGCGCTGGTTATCTATGTCCCCCTGTCGTTTATCATCATTCAAAGCTTCCTCTCGGCACCGTTCTTCTCTCCCTCCAAGGTCTTCAGCCTGGAGGCCTTCGAGTTCATCTTTACCGATCCGGATTTCTACAAAGCGCTGAAAAGCGGCTTTATTCTGGCATTCGGCCTGGTGATTATCGCCATCCCGCTCGGCGGCATTTTGGCCTTCCTGATGGTGCGCACCGATCTGCCGGGGCGGCGGATCATCGAACCGCTGATTCTGGTGCCGATCTTCGTGTCGCCGATGGTGCTGGGTTTCGGTTACGTGGTGGCGGCGGGGCCGGTCGGCTTCTTCTCGCTGTGGGCGGAGGCGCTGCTGGGCTTTGTACCGTGGAACATCTATTCGATGGCCAGCATCGTGGTGATAGCCGGATTGACGCACGTGCCCCACGCGTATCTGTACATCTCCTCGGCGCTGCGTAGCGTGGGTTCGGACGTTGAAGAGGCGGCGCGCACCGCAGGCGCCACGCCGCTGCAGGTGATGACCGCCGTCAGCCTGCCGATGGTGCGGCCGTCTATTCTGTATGCCGGGGTGCTGCTGTTCTTCCTCGGGCTGGAAGTGTTCGGCCTGATGCTGGTGCTGGGGGATCCGGAAGGCAATCTGGTGCTGGCGACTTACCTGTACCAGTTGACCAACAAGCTGGGCACGCCGTCTTACCACCTGATGGCGGCGGTGGCGGTGGTGCTGATCTGCATCACCATTCCGCTGGTGATGCTGCAGCGCCGGCTGATGCGCACCGCCAACCGCTTCGTCACCGTCAAGGGCAAAGCCTCGCAGGCCCGCGCGCTGCCGCTGGGCAAATGGCGCTGGGTGGCCGGCGCGGTGGTGATGTTCTGGCTGACCGTGACCATCGGCGTGCCGCTGATCGGCGTAGTGCTGCGCGCCTTTATCTCCAATTGGGGCGTGGGCGTGTCTGTCTGGGACGAACTGTCGATCAACACCTTCCGCACCATCTGGGCGCAGCCCAACCTGCTGCGCGCCATCGTCAACTCGATGGCGATTGGGGTGATCGGCGGGGCGCTGGCGGTGGCGTGCTACCTGTTTATCGGCATTGCCATGCACCGCAAGCCGGATGGCGCCACGCGCTTCCTCGACTACAGCGTGCTGGTGCCGCGCGCGGTGCCGGGGCTGCTGGCCGGCCTGGCGTTCCTGTGGGTGTTCTTGTTCCTGCCGATGTGGCTGGACAAATCGCTCAAGGAAGGCTGGCTGTCAGTGCTGCCGATGGCTGAGTGGCTGCGCGAGAACGTGATCGTCTGGCTGCGTTCGCTGCGCAGCACCATCTTCAGCGTCTGGCTGGCGTACACCGTGGTGTGGATGGCTTACGGCCTGCGGCTGATCTCTTCTACGCTGCTGCAGGTGGGGCCGGAGCTGGAGGAGGCGGCGCGCAGCGCCGGCGCCAGCCGCGGTCAGATCACCCGCCACGTCACCATTCCGCTGTCGCGCTACGGCCTGATCGGCTCCTGGCTGCTGATGTTCCTGATCTTTGAACGCGAATATTCCACCGGGGTGTATCTGCTGTCTCCGGGCACGGAAACCATCGGCTCGATGCTGGTTTCCCTGTGGGCCGCGGGCGCTATCGATATCGTCGCCGCGCTGTCGTTCATCAATATCCTGCTGGTGGTGCTGGGGCTGGGGATTGCCTTGCGCTTTGGAGTGAAATTACATGATTGAACTTTCGGTAGAGAATCTGCATTTGACCTATGGCGACAACCCGGTGTTGAAAGGGGTGTCGATGGATCTGAAACGGGGCGAAGTGGTCTCGCTGCTGGGCCCGTCGGGCAGCGGCAAAACCACGCTGCTGCGGGCGGTGGCCGGGCTGGAGAAACCGAGCCAGGGGCGGATCGTCATCGGCAACAGCGCGGTGTACAACGGCAGCGCACGCAGCGAAATTCCCGCCGAAGAGCGCAACCTGGGGCTGGTGTTTCAGTCCTACGCCCTGTGGCCGCATAAAACGGTGTTTGAGAACGTCGCCTACCCGCTGAAGCTGCGTAAGACCGCCTCGGCGGAAATCGCCCAACGGGTACAGGCGGTGCTGGATCAGCTCGGGCTGGGGCATCTGGCCAAGCGCCATCCGCACCAGCTCTCGGGCGGCCAGCAGCAGCGCGTGGCGATCGGGCGTGCGCTGGTCTACAACCCGCCGGTGATCCTGTTGGATGAGCCGCTGTCCAACCTCGACGCCAAACTGCGCGAAGAGGCGCGGGTATTCCTGCGCGAGTTGATCATCAAGCTCGGCCTGTCGGCGCTGATGGTGACTCACGATCAGAACGAGGCGATGGCCATCTCCGATCGCATCCTGCTGCTCAATAACGGCAAAATCGAACAGCAGGGCACGCCGCAGGAGATGTACGGTTCGCCCACCACGCTGTTCACCGCCGAGTTCATGGGCAGCAACAACCGGTTGCCGGGCAAGGTCGTCGCGCTGGAAGGCGATCGGGCGCGCATCGAAGGTAAGGATTGGGCGCTGTGGGGCAAAGCGGGCGAAGGCGTGCAGGTCGGGCAGGAGGGCACGGCGGTGATCCGCGTGGAGCGCGTGCGGTTGGGCGAAGATCCGCAGGGCAACCAGCTTGAGCTGCCGTTGCTGACCAGCATGTATCTCGGCGATCGCTGGGAATACCTGTTCCGCACCGTGGCCGAAGATTTCGTGGTGCGTGCCTATGGCCACGAGGCGCGCGATCGGGCGCTGTGCCGGCTCTCCCTGCCGGCCGAGCATCTGTGGATATTCCCGAAAGCCTAATCAGGACGCCCGCAGGCGCGGGCGCTCCGTTTACAGATCCAGTACCAGCCGGTTGCCTTTGGCGCGCGAGCAGCAGATCAACAGGGTTTGCTGCGCCGCGCGCTCTTCGTCACTGAGATACTGATCGCGGTGATCGGCTTCCCCCTCGACGATGCGGGTTTCGCAGGTGCCGCAAATGCCTTCGCGGCACAGGCACTCGACCCTGGCCGCCTTGCTGTTTTCCAGCGCCTGCAGGATGGTCATGTCTTCCGCCACTTCAAGCTCAATGCCCGACCGAGCCAGCACCAGCGTAAAGGCGCCGCCCGCCGTGTCTTCGGCGGCGAAGGCTTCACTGTGCAAGCGACCGGCGTCGATGCCCCGTTCGGCGGCGATCCGATAAACCGCTTCGTTCAGCGCCGCCGGGCCGCAGACATAGATATGGGTGCCGGGCTCCACGTCGGCCAGCGTGCGCGCCAGATCCAACCGGCCGTTAAGGCTGGAGACATGGCAACTGACGTTGTCTGCGAACGGCGCTTGCGTCAGCTGCTGCTGGAAGGCGTTGTGTTCCTCGCTGTGGAAGCAGTAGTGCAGATGATAGCGTTGCCCGCTGTGCTGCAGCTCGTGCAGATGGGCCATAAACGGCGTGATGCCGATGCCGCCGGCGATCAGCACGTGATGCTGCGCCTCCGGCGCCAGCGCGAACAGGTTATTGGGGGTGCTGATGGTCAGCGTATCGCCGATCGCCAGCCGATCGTGCATGAAGTCGGAACCGCCTTTGGAAGGGGACTCACGGCGCACGGCGATCTGGTAACGGTCGAGCTCGAACGGTGAGCTCAGCAGCGAATAGGCATTGCTGTAGCGTTGCTCGTCGTCCTGCATTTGTACGATGATGTGGCTGCCGCCGCTGAAGGCGGGCAGCGGGCGGCCTTGCGGATCCGCCAGGGTAAAGCGCTTGACCTGTGCGGTGACGGTTTCGATGTCGACGACGCGAACATCAAGCATCTGATAGCTGGTCATTCATTGGCTCCAAAGCGCGGGCGTCCCCGCGCATGAAAAAGTTATACCGCTTGGCACAGGTATTTGAGCTCCAGATAGTCTTCGATGCCGTATTCGGAGCCTTCGCGCCCCAGCCCCGACTGTTTCACCCCGCCGAAAGGCGCCACCTCGTTGGAGATAAGCCCGGTATTGATGCCGACCATGCCGTACTCCAGCCGTTCCGAAACGCGCCAGATGCGCGCCGCATCGCGGGTGTAGAAGTAGGCGGCCAAGCCGTAGATGGTGTCGTTGGCCTGACGAATCGCCTCGGCTTCGTCATCGAACACCACCAGCGGCGCGACCGGGCCGAAGATTTCCTCTTCCAGCAGCAGCGAGCCGGGCTGAACGTCGCCCAGCACCGTCGGCGTGAAGAAATTGCCGCCCAGCGCGTGCGGTGTGGCACCGGTCAGCACCTGAGCGCCTTTGCTCAGCGCGTCATCGAGCAGCTCCAGCACCTTGTCGCGCGCTTTGCGGTTGATCAGCGGGCCGATCTGCACGCCGGGTTCGAAGCCGTTGCCGACCTGCAGCGCCGCCACGCGGGCGACAAACTTCTCGGCGAACTGCGGGTAAACGCCACGCTGCACGTAGAACCGGTTGACGCAGACGCAGGTCTGCCCGGCGTTGCGGTATTTGGCGATCAGCGCGCCTTCCACTGCGGCATCGATGTCTGCATCGTCAAACACGATGAACGGCGCGTTGCCGCCCAGTTCCAGCGACACTTTCTTGATGGTGTCCGAGCTCTGGCGCATCAGCAGCCTGCCCACCGGCGTGGAGCCGGTAAAGCTCAGCTTGCGCACCAGCGGGTGACGGGTCAGCTCGGCGCCGATCGCCTGTGAGTTGCCGGTCACCACGTTGAACACCCCGGCGGGAATGCCGGCGCGCTCGGCCAGCTCGGCCATCGCCAGCGCCGGCGCGGCCTTGCGGGTGATCATCGCCGCCGGGAAGTTCCAGGGCGTGATCGCCGCGCACACGCCGATGCCCTGCTTCAGCACCATCAGGCGTTTATCGCTGCTCGGCGAGGGAATGATGTCGCCATTGGTGCGCTTGGCCTGTTCGGCGAACCATTCGATAAAAGAGGCGGCGTAGCGGATCTCGCCCAGCGACTCCGCCAGCGGTTTGCCTTGCTCCAACGTCATCAGGCTGGCCAGATCCTGCTGGTGTTCCAGCATCAGTTCGAACCAGCGGCGCAGCAGCTGCGCGCGTTGCTGTGCCGGCAGCGCGCGCCAGCCTTCCAGCGCCTGCTGGGCGGCGTCGATCGCCCGTTGGGTTTCGGCCGCCGCCATGTTGGGCACGCTGCCGATGAGTTGGCCGGTGGCGGGATCGCTCACCGGCAGGGTTTCCTGGTTGTCGGCGTCGCGCCATTGGCCGTTGATGTAGGCCTGTTGGCGGAATAGCGCCCTATCGGAAATATTCACAAAGAACCTCACAAGTCAGGGGGAGGGGGCCCGTGGGCCCCGTCGCATCAAGGTTGATAAACCTGCGCCAGCAGGTTGTGGAAGTGGGCGATGCCGTGTTCGCTGACGCCGCTGCCGGCGCCGTCGGCCATGATGCGCCCCTGGCCGCGATAGCCGCGCGATTTGAGGCCTTTTTGCACGCTCTCCACCAGCCGCAAATCTTCCGGGCGGAACACGTCGCGGTACCAGTCGATCAGTTTGAGCTGCTCGTCGCTCAAATCGGCGTTGGTGAAGTAGATGTCGTAGTGCTGCAGGGTGGTTTCCGCATCGACCGGGAACTCATAGATCACCGTCATCATGCCTTCCAGCGGCGGCATGTTGAACATGGTGCACGGCCACAGCCAGATGCCGTGGAAGCTGGCTTCTTTACCCTCTTCAAACTTGAACGACTGCTCGGAAGGGCGGGCGTAGCCGAACTGCAGCGTCCAGTTGCCGTGCAGGGTGTGCCAGTAGCGGTCGACCTGCACCGAGTCGGCGAAGCCGGGGTGCGCCGGGCCGCAGTGGTAGCACTCGAGGTAGTTATCGACGATGTTCTTCCAGTTGGCCGGGGTGCGGGTGACGAAGCGTGCCGCCAGCTTGAGGTCGTCGACCTGCGGGCAGGCTTCGCGCACTTTGGCGCCGAGGCCCGGCAGCTGGTCTTCCACCGTGCCGGCCTGCGAGTCCAGATTGACGTAAATAAACCCGGCGTACTCTTCGACCCGCACCGGCATCAGGTGCGAGTTTTCCTTATCAAAGTTCTGCACGTTTTCGCAGTTGCGCGCGTGCGCCAGTTCGCCGTCCAGCTTGAACGCCCAGGCGTGATAAGGGCAGGTGATGACGTTTTTCGCCCGGCCGTCGCCCGCCAACAGCTGGTGGCCGCGGTGCGGGCAGACGTTGTAAAAGGCGCGCAGCACGTTGTCGCGGCCGCGCACCACCAGAATGTTTTCACCGATGATCTCGCGGGTGATGTAGTCGTTCGGTTCGGCGAGCTCGCTGCGGTGCGCCACGCAAATCCAGCTGGTGGCGAACACCTGCTCTTTTTCGTGCTCGAACGCCGCCTGGTGGGTATAGAACCGGGCCGGAATGGTGTAAGCCTCGCGGGCGTCGGCGCAGAAATCTTTCGGTAAGGTAAATTCAGGGATCAGAGTGCTCATAAGTTAACCTTCCTCTTTTCTTATTGTCATTTCGCCATAGGGCGCGGTTGATACGACGATGGAGCGGAGAGTTCGGCGGCCGCCGGCGCCTCGGGCAGCGCCGGCGGGCTGCTTTCGATCAGGTGCGCCGGGATGGCCGCGTAGTCCTGCTTCAGCCAGCGGGCAAAGCCGTAGGTTTTCACCAGCAGCACCAGCAGGAACGGCAGCGCGGTCAGGATTACCGTGGTTTTCATGGTGTCCAGCGAGGCGCCGGTAAACAGGATCGACAGCGGGATCAGGGTGATCACCACGCACCAGAACAGGCGCAGCATCGGGCTGGGATCTTGCCCCTCCTGCAGGTTGCGGGTGCTGGTGGCGGCCATGGTGTAGGCCACCGCGTCCATGTGCGAGGCCAGGAAAATGATCATGATGAACAGATAGGCGGCCAGGAACAGCTTGCCGAGCGGTAGCGCCGTCAGCAGCATCTGCACGGCGGTTTCGCCACCCTGGGTGCTGAGGATCTCAGGCACGTTGAGCTGCCCGCTGATGAACTGGTGCATGGCGTAGCTTTCCAGCGAGCCGAAGAAGAACCAGCAACCGAGGGTGCTGCCGAGCAACAAGGCCCAGATCACCTCTTTAATCTTGCGGCCGCGCGAGACGCGGGTGACGAACATCGCCACGCCCGGGGTGTAAGAGATCCACCACAGCCAGTAGAACACCGTCCAGCTGCGGCTGAAGCTGCCGTCGCCCATCGGATCGGTGAACAGACTCATCTGCAGGAAGTTTTGCGCCGTCAGGCCGATGGCGTTGATGGTGTTGTTGATGGTGAACTCGGTCGGGCCGACCAGCAGCACCAGCCCGGCGAAGGCGAATGCACCCCAGCCGACCATTTTGCTCAGGCGCTGCATGCCGCCGTCGATGCCGATGTAAGAGCTGAGACAGAAGATCACCGCGGCCAGCAGGATCACCGTCGCCTGCACCACGAAATTGTCCGGGATGCCGGTCAGCGCCGTCAGCCCACGGGTAAAGGTGGAGGCCGTCAGCACCAGTGAAATGGTGAGGGCGCCGACGGTGGCGACCAGGAAGATCAGATCCACCAACCGCCCGATCGGGCCGTTGGCGCGCACGCCGGTGATGGCGGAAATGATCCCCGACAGGCTGAGCCCTTTGTTCTTACGCACGTGGAAGTGGTAGGCCATGATCAGCGAGGCGAGGGCATAGGTCGCCCAGGCGCTCAGGCCCCAGTGGAAGAAGGAGTAGCTGATGCTGTATTCCAGCGCCTTCGGGGTGCGCGGCGCGATGTTCAGCCCCGGCGTCTGGTAGTAATACGCCCATTCCATCACCCCCCAGTACAGGGTGGACGAGCCCAGGCCGGCGCAGATGAACATGAACAGCCAGGCCAGCGTGGAGTATTGCGGTTTGCCTTCGCCGAGGCGGATGTTGCCGTATTTGCTCAACGCCAGATACAGCACCACCAGCAGGGCGATCAGCACCAGAATTTGAATGGTTGAGCCGAACAGCCGAGTGACGCCGTTGAAAATGGTGTTGGCGATAAGCGCGGATTGAGCCGGAAAGAGCATCAGGCAAATGGCGATCAGCGCAATACTGCACAGGCTGATGGCAATGAGCGTGACATCCTTTTTAGGGGTGCTCTGCATGGGAGTGAACTCCTGTTATCGGTGGTGGGCCGGTGCGCGAAGCGTAGGGTGCGCCCGGGCCTTATTGGTTTGAACCCTTTGTTTTGTTACACCGCGAGGAGCAAACGCCCCGGCGGAACGTCACCGGAAATGTTTACTCTTCATTAACATTTTTGAGTGTGCACAAATTACAGGAGGGCCACAATTGGGGCATCTGTAAAAGGATAAAACACAGTATGTAAACAATTTGTTGTGATCTTGACCGGGGTATTGGCGTGCTTTCTGCGGTGGTTTTCAACGGATTTGCGGCGGCGATCGAAGCGGAAAAGCGGACGTGGCAAAGCAGGGCGCGAAAACGCGCCCTGCGCAGGAAAATCAGCGGCGTTTAGCGTTGCAGCAGGGCGGCGATCGCCTGGCCGACTTGCTGAGTGGAGGCATCGCCGCGCATATCCGGCGTGCGCGGCCCGTCGGCGATGATGCGCTCGATCGCCTGCAGGATGCCGTCGTGCGCCTGGCGGTAACGGGCATCGCCGTCGCCGAGGAAGTCCAGCATCATCGCGCCGCTCCAGATCATGGCGATCGGGTTGGCGATGTTCTTGCCGAAAATGTCCGGCGCGGAGCCGTGCACCGGTTCGAACAGCGACGGGAAGTTGCGCTCCGGGTTCAGGTTGGCCGACGGCGCAATGCCGATGGTGCCGGTGCAGGCCGGGCCGAGGTCCGACAAAATATCGCCGAACAGGTTGGAGGCCACCACCACGTCGAAGCGTTCGGGGTTCAGCACGAAGCGCGCGCACAGAATATCGATGTGCTGCTTGTCCCAGGCGATATCGGGGTATTGGCGCGCCATCTCCGCCACGCGCTCATCCCAGTACGGCATGCTGATGGCCATGCCGTTGGACTTGGTGGCGGCGGTCAGGCGTTTGCGCGGGCGCTGCTGCGCCAGCTCGAAGGCGTACTTCAGGATGCGGTCCACGCCCTGACGGGTGAAGACCGATTCCTGGATCACCATCTCGCGATCGGTGCCTTCGAACATTCGCCCGCCGAGCGAGGAGTATTCCCCTTCGGTATTTTCGCGCACCACGTAGAAATCGATATCGCCCGGCTGTTTGTTCGCCAGCGGGCAGGGCACGCCGGGAAACAGCCGTACCGGGCGCAGATTGACGTACTGCTCGAAGTCGCGGCGGAATTTCAGCAGCGACCCCCACAGCGAAATGTGATCGGGCACCGTATCCGGCCAGCCGACGGCGCCGAAGTAGATGGCGTCGAAGCCCTTGAGCTGCTCAAACCAATCGTCCGGCATCATCTGGCCGTGGTGCTGGTAGTAGTCGCAGCTGGCCCACTCGAAAGTGTCGAATTCCAGCGACAGATCCCAGCGCGCCGCCGCCGCCTGCAATACCCGTATGCCTTCTGGCAACACTTCCCGCCCGATACCGTCCCCGGGGATAGCGGCAATTTTATATGTTTTGCTCATACAGAGGTCTCATTTGTAGGTAGAGGAGATTGACAACACTGTTATCCTATAATTGACTAACTGTTAATCAATCTCGAAAACGGTGAAACATAAAACACGAATCATGAACAATATGCCGATCCTGAGTGACCTGCGGGTGTTCGTGCTGGTGGCGCGCCGCGCCGGGTTTGCCGCCGCCGCCGAAGAGCTGGGCGTGTCGCCGGCCTTCATCAGCAAACGCATTGCGTTGCTGGAAAAGGCGCTGGACGTGTCGTTGCTGCACCGCACCACGCGGCGGGTGGCGATCACCGAAGACGGCGAACGCATCTACGAATGGGCGCAGCGCATTCTCAACGACGTCGATCAGATGATGGACGAGCTGTCCGAGGTGCGCCAGGCGCCGCAGGGCATGCTGCGCGTGGTCAGCAGCTTCGGCTTCGGCCGGCGTTTCGTGGCGCCGGCGCTGTCGGCGCTGGCGCGGGAGTATCCGCAGCTGGAGCTGCGGCTCGACGTGTCCGATCGGCTGGTGGATCTGGTCAGCGAAGGGTTCGATCTGGATATTCGCATCGGCGACGATATCGCTCCCAATCTGATTGCGCGCAAGCTGGCGGACAATCAGCGCATCCTGTGCGCTTCGCCGGCGTACCTGCAGCGCCACGGCGTGCCGAAAAACCCGGCGGAGCTGGCGGGCCGCACCTGTTTGGTGATCAAGGAACGCGATCACCCGTTCGGGCTGTGGCGGCTGCAGGGGCCGGGCGGCGAAGAGACGGTGAAGGTGACGGGGGCGCTGGCGTCGAACCACGGCGAGATCGTGCACCAGTGGTGTCTGGACGGGCAGGGCGTTGCGCTGCGTTCCGCCTGGGACGTAAAAGAGAACATCGACAGCGGCAGATTGGTGCACATCCTGCCGGAGTATTATCAGCCGGCCAACATCTGGGCGGTGTACGTTTCCCGGCTGGCAACGTCGGCGAAAGTGCGGGTGACGGTCGAATTTTTGCGCGACTATTTCCGTGAGCACTACGGCGAAACGGGGCCGGCGAGCGAAAACCCACCGCGGCCTTGAGGCCAAAAATGTGCGCCAGATCATCTTATGCTCGTAAAACTCCCCTCCGTTACTTGTGGAACTGTTGCACCTGTTCCTTTTGCCAAAACTTTGGTTTATGCTCAGCTGAAGCGTTTCAGTTGAAGTACTCTTTGACAGAAATGCCGATGTGACGGCGGCGAAAAGCCGCTGAAGCACGGGAATAATGCAAACGCGGCGATTCACAGCGGGCGGTGCGATCCACTACTCTATGCGGGTTAGTGAGACAACCAGTCAGCGCCGGCCCGGCGCCGGTGAGTCAGCCCGGCGGGGACGGCCCTTTTTCAGGAGCAGCATGACCATCCGCATAGCGATAAACGGCTTTGGCCGCATCGGCCGCAGCGTATTGCGCGCACTGTACGAATCGGGACGACGGGCGGAAATCTCCGTGGTGGCGATCAACGAGCTGGCGAACGCCGAGGGCATGGCCCATCTGCTGAAGTACGATTCCAGTCACGGTCGCTTCGCCTGGGATGTGCGGCAAGAGTGCGACACACTGAGCGTCGGAGACGACGCGATTCGCCTGTTGCATCAGCCGGCGGTGGAACAGTTGCCCTGGGGCGAGCTGGGCGTCGACGTGGTGCTGGACTGCAGCGGCGTGTACGGCAGCCGGGCGGATGGCGAAGCCCATCTGGCGGCGGGGGCGAAGAAAGTGCTGTTCGCCCATCCGGGCGGCAACGATTTGGACGCTACCATCGTGTTCGGCGTCAACCATCAGACGCTGTTGGCGGAACATCGCATCGTGTCCAACGCCTCGTGCACCACCAACTGCATTATTCCGGTGATCAAGCTGCTGGACGACGCCTACAGCATCGAATCCGGCACCGTGACCACCATTCACTCGGCGATGAACGATCAGCCGGTGATCGACGCGTATCACGCGGATTTGCGGCGCACCCGCGCGGCGAGCCAGTCGATCATTCCGGTCGACACCAAGCTGGCCGCGGGCATCACCCGTATCTTCCCGCAGTTTTGCGATCGCTTCGAGGCTATCTCGGTGCGCGTGCCGACCATCAACGTGACGGCTATCGATCTTAGCGTCAGCGTGAGCGCCGCGGTGAAGGTGGCGGAGGTCAACCAGCTGTTGCAAAAGGCCGCACGGGAATCATTTCGTGGTATAGTTGACTACACGGAATTACCATTGGTCTCGATCGATTTTAACCATGACCCGCACAGCGCTATCGTCGACGGTACGCAGACCCGGGTCAGCGGGCAGCACCTGATAAAGACCTTGGTCTGGTGCGACAATGAATGGGGCTTTGCCAATCGGATGTTGGATACCACACGGGCAATGGCCGCCAGCGGTTTCTAGTACGGCGGCGCCGGCGTGACAGGCGCGCTGCTCAGGCAATTTTATAGAGATTCAATAAAGAGGGTTCACCATGTCTGTAATTAAGATGACCGATCTGGATCTGGCGGGTAAACGCGTACTGATCCGCTCCGATCTGAACGTGCCGGTAAAAGACGGTAAAGTGACTTCCGACGCGCGTATCCGCGCTTCCCTGCCGACTATCGAAGCTGCGCTGAAGCAAGGCGCCCGCGTGATGGTGACCTCCCACCTGGGTCGTCCTACCGAAGGCGAGTACAACGAAGAATTCTCCCTGCTGCCTGTGGTCAACTACCTGAAAGATCACCTGAAATCCCCAGTGCGTCTGGCGAAGGATTATCTGGATGGCGTCGACGTCGCCGAAGGCGAACTGGTGGTGCTGGAAAACGTCCGTTTCAACAAGGGCGAGAAGAAAGACGACGAAACCCTGTCCAAGAAATACGCGGCGCTGTGCGACGTGTACGTAATGGACGCGTTCGGCACCGCGCACCGCGCGCAGGCTTCCACCCACGGCGTGGGCAAGTTCGCGCCTGTCGCCTGTGCCGGCCCGCTGCTGTCCGCCGAGTTGGAAGCGCTGGGCAAGGCCCTGGGCAACCCGGCCCGTCCGATGGTCGCCATCGTGGGCGGTTCTAAAGTGTCCACCAAACTGACCGTGCTGGATTCCCTGTCCAAAATCGCCGATCAGCTGATCGTCGGCGGCGGCATCGCCAACACCTTCGTGGCGGCGCAGGGCAACAACGTGGGCCAGTCCCTGTACGAACCTGACCTGATCCCGAACGCGCAAAAACTGCTGGAAACCTGCGACATCCCGGTTCCGACCGACGTGCGCGTCGCGACCGAGTTCTCCGAAACCGCGACCGCAACCGTGAAGCAGGCCAACGAGATCCAGGACAACGAGCAAATTCTGGATATGGGCGACGTCTCTGCCGAGCGTCTGGCCGTTATCCTGAAGAACGCCAAGACCATTCTGTGGAATGGCCCGGTTGGCGTATTCGAGTTCCCTAACTTCCGTAAGGGCACCGAAATTGTCGCCCGCGCGATCGCCGATAGCGACGCTTTCTCTATCGCTGGCGGCGGCGACACTCTGGCAGCCATCGATCTGTTCGGTATCGCTGACAAAATTTCCTACATCTCCACCGGCGGTGGCGCATTCCTGGAATTCGTTGAAGGGAAACCGCTGCCTGCAGTCGTGATGCTGGAAGAGCGCGCTAAGCAGTAATTCAGACAACGGGAGGCGAAAGCCGCCCGTTTGTTTTATACCGCGCGGCTAATGCTGCGCGGCGTGAAAACATCGATTTACATCCATCTACGGCCGACGAAACAGGACAAAGTAACATGTCTAAAATTTTTGATTTCGTAAAACCGGGTGTCATCACGGGTGATGACGTTCAGAAAGTCTTCGCAGTTGCTAAAGAGAACAACTTTGCGCTGCCAGCGGTAAACTGCGTGGGTACCGACTCCATCAACGCAGTGCTGGAAGCCGCGGCTAAAGTGCGCGCGCCGGTTATCGTTCAGTTCTCCAACGGCGGCGCCGCGTTTATCGCCGGCAAAGGCGTGAAGACCGATGTGCCTCAGGGCGCAGCGATTCTGGGCGCTATCTCTGGCGCACACCACGTTCACCAGATGGCTGAACACTACGGCGTGCCGGTGATCCTGCACACCGACCACTGCGCGAAGAAACTGCTGCCATGGCTGGACGGCCTGCTGGACGCCGGCGAGAAGCACTTCGCCGCTACCGGCAAACCGCTGTTCTCTTCCCACATGATCGATCTGTCTGAAGAATCTCTGGAAGAAAACATCGAGATCTGCAGCGCCTACCTGAAGCGCATGGCCAAAATCGGCATGACGCTGGAAATCGAACTGGGCTGCACCGGCGGTGAAGAAGATGGCGTGGACAACAGCCATATGGACGCTTCCGCTCTGTACACCCAGCCGGAAGACGTGGCTTACGCGTACGAAAAACTGAACGCCATCAGCCCGCGCTTCACTATCGCTGCCTCCTTCGGTAACGTGCACGGCGTGTACAAGCCAGGCAACGTCAAGCTGACCCCGACCATCCTGCGTGATTCTCAGGACTATGTGTCCAAGAAATTCAACCTGCCGCACAACAGCCTGAACTTCGTGTTCCACGGCGGTTCCGGTTCTACCGACGCAGAGATCAAAGAGTCTGTGGGCTACGGCGTGATCAAGATGAACATCGACACCGATACCCAATGGGCAACCTGGGACGGCATCCTGCAGTACTACAAAGCGAACGAAGCTTACCTGCAGGGCCAGCTGGGCAACCCGAAAGGCGCCGATCAGCCGAACAAGAAATACTACGATCCACGCGTATGGCTGCGCGCAGCGCAGACCAGCATGGTGACGCGTCTGGAGCAGGCCTTCAAAGATCTGAACGCGGTAGACGTTCTGTAATCTTCGGCACCTGTTGCACGATGCAAAAGGCTCCCAGCAGGGAGCCTTTTTGTTTACGACAAGCCTGATGGCGTTGCCTGGCTTGCCGTTGGCAAAATATAAAAAATAAGGAAAATCAATTTATTGATTTTTTGGCTGATGACCACAAAGGAGGAAAAACCACGTTTTTTCCTCCTTTGTTTGTGAGTTAAAGGCTCCCTGCGGGGAGCCTTTTTCGTTTTCAGCCCAGCAGGCCGGCGCCGACGTTGATAGACAGGCCCAGGATCAGCATGTTGAACGCGAAGGAGATCACCGACTGCAGCAGGGTGACCTTCCGCACCTCCGCCGCCCCGACCGCCACATCGGCGGTCTGCGACGCCACCGCGATGGTGAAGGAGAAGTAGGCGAAATCCAGATAGGTCGGCTCGGTGAGGTTGCCGGGGAACAGCAGCGGCAAAGGATCCTGCTGCGCGCCCTGGCGATAAAATTGGTGGGCATAGTGCATGGTGAAGGCGGTCGGCAGCAACAGCCAGGAGACCACCAGCGTGGCGCCGGTCAGCAGCAAATGCAGCGTCTTCAGAGAGCCGGCCACCTGTTTGGCGCTGCTCAATTCAAACAGGATCGCCAACAAGCTGACCAGGCAACCGAGGCTGACCAGCGTCAGCACCATGCTGGCGCTTTCGTCCTGCCGCCGGGCGACCTGGCGAATGTGCTGCGGCGTGCTGATCAGCATCAGCCGCCAAAGAAACAGCAGGTAGAGCCAGGCCAGCGTATTCCAGCCGATCATCAGGCGCTGCAGCAGCGAGAGCTGGGCGGGCAGCAGCAGAAAGCACAGCAGCCCGGCGCCGACGGAAAACAGCAGCCTGGGCCGCACTTGCCAATAGTGTTTGAGCGAAGAGCGAATGTGCATGATTAACGGATCCCTTGTCGTGAAATGGCCAACGCGCTGTTCTCAGCATAGAAGAAGCGGCGGGCGGTTTCGGCTATTTTTAACGCTGATGGTTGGCATGGGCCTTTAATGTTGGTTACCCTTAGGCGGTGGTTTCCTACTGGCTGCCGAGGCCAGTGTATTTTTGCGAGTTTCTCCCGTTAGGGACTGAGTTAGGACGACACGAATGAAAGATTTGAATGTAGTAGACGGCATCAACGGTGCCGGCGACTGGTTGGTGAAGAACCAGGATCTGTTGATCCAGTACGCGGTGAATATCGTCGCCGCCATCGTTATCCTGATCATCGGTTCGATCGTGGCCCGCGTGGTCGGCAATGCGTTGAACCGCGTGATGAAACTGCGCGGCATCGACGCCACGGTGGCAGACTTCCTGTCGGCGATCGTGCGTTATGGCGTGCTGGCGTTCACCTTCATCGCCGTGCTGGGGCGCGTCGGCGTGCAGACCACCTCGGTGATCGCCGTGCTGGGTGCCGCCGGTTTGGCTGTCGGCCTGGCGCTGCAAGGCTCACTGTCCAACTTCGCCGCCGGCGTGCTGCTGGTGATCTTCCGTCCACTGCGCGTGGGTGAATATGTCGATCTGGGTGGCGTGGCCGGTACCGTCGATCAGGTGCAGATTTTCTCCACCACCCTGCGTACTTCCGACAACAAGACCATCGTGGTGCCGAACGGTAAAATCATCGCCGGCAACATCATCAACTACTCCCGTGAACCGAACCGCCGCGTGGATATCGTGGTGGGCGTGGCCTACAACGCCGACATCGACGTGGTGAAGAAGGTGCTGGGCGATGTGATCGCCGCCGACAAGCGCATCATGCACGCCAAAGGCGTGACCGTGCGTCTGAATGAGATGGCGCCGTCTTCCCTGAACTTCGTCACCCGTTCCTGGACCACCAACGCGGAATACTGGAACGTGTACTTCGATCTGATGGAAAACTTCAAGCGCGCGCTGGATGCCCATAACATCGGCATTCCGTTCCCGCAGATGGACGTGCACCTGTATCGCACCGAAGACGCATCCGCCAAGGCGGAATAACAGAGAAAGGGGCCTTGGCCCCTTTTTATTACAGGCCGAGACGCCATCGATGGCGCCTCGGCCTTTTCTTTTCCGCGAGGTTAGGCGCCAGCGGCCGGTTCCGCGAGCGGCGCACGGCGGCGCAGGCTGAGGCGATAAAGCAGGAAGATGGCGGCGGCGCCCAGCAGCGCCGGCAACGCCAGCCAGAGGAAGAACACTTCCGCCGATCCGGCGGCGGTCATCATCCAGGCGCCGAGCATCGAGCCGACGATCGAGCCGAAGCGGCCGTTGGCCATGGCCCAGCTGACGCCGGTCACCCGGGCTGCGGTCGGGTAAAGGGTGGCGGAAACCAGGTTCAGGCCGTTCTGCGCACCGGCCACGCCGAAGCCAATCAGGAACACGACGGCGGCCAGCGTGTAGGCGTCGCCCATCAGATACCCGGTCGCGCCGATCACCAGCGCGGCGCCCAGGTAGGAGACGGCCAGCACGCGGTAGGGCCCGACCCGGTCCATCAGCAGCGCCATCAGGATGGCGCCCAGGGTGCCGCCGAGCGGCACCATCGCCCCGATGCGCGAGGCGTGGGCGATATCGTAACCGGCGTCTTTGAGGATCGTCGGCAGCCAGCTGGTGAGCAGGTAGAACACGAACAGCGAGCAGAAGAACGCCGCCCACAGCAGCAGGGTGCGCACGGCGCGTCCTTCGATAAACAGGTGCGAGATCGGCGACGTGGCCTGTGCCGGGCGCTCGTCATCGACGATGGTGACCCCCGTCCAACGCTGGCCGGTGATACGCTCGACCACCCGGCGCAGCCGATCGGCATGTTTGGCGCTGGCGGCCATAAAGCGTACCGACTCGGGCATCTGCCAGGCCAGCAGCGGCAGCAGTGCCAATGGCGCAATGCCGCCGACCAGCAGCACGCCGCGCCAGCCGAACGCCGGGATGATCTGCCCGGCCAGCAGGCCGCCCAGGGCCAATCCGGCGGTAAAGCCGCTCCAACTCAGGGTGACCATCAGCATGCGGCGGCGCGCCGGTGAGTACTCTGAGCTGAGGGTAATGCAAGTCGGTATCGCGCCCCCGAGGCCAATGCCGGTGATGAAGCGCAGCAGGGTCAGGGACTCGATTGAATGCGTATAGGCGGAAGCCAGGGTGCAGCCGCCAAACACCAGCACCGCGACGAGCAGCACGCGTTTGCGGCCGAGGGCGTCGGCGATCGGCCCGAACAGCAGGCTGCCGATCAGCAAGCCGAATAGCCCCGCGCCGAAGGCAGGAGAGAGCTGAGCGGGCAACAGATTCCACTCTTCGCGCAGCGCCGGGGCGATATAGCCGATGATGGCGGTATCGAAGCCATCCAGCAGGGCAATCAGGAAACACAGGGTGAGGATGAGGATTTGATAAGGCGAGATCCTGGCGCGATCGATAATTTCGCTGATGCGAGCGGTATCTGGGCTCATGAGGGTTCCACTGTTATTAAGCTGGTGTGGGCTGGCTGAGGGGCTGTTCAGGCCGCTGTGGCTGGCATCGCGTAGAGATCCGAGTATACACCAGAGGGGGGGCGTTGCGGGGAGAGGGCGTCGATGATACTCGCCCGCCGCAGGAGGGACCTGTGGCGGGCGATTGGCAAGGTTACTTGGCTAACAGTTCACGGCGCACGATCTCGGCACCCGCACTCAAGGCATTCAGCTTGCCGCTGGCGACCTGACGAGGCAGGGGAGCCATGCCGCAGTTGGTCGACGGATAGAGCTTGTCGGCATCGACAAACTGCAGCGCTTTGCGCAGCGTAGCGGCCACTTCCTCCGGCGTCTCAACGTTATGATTCGCTACATCAATGGCGCCGACCATCACTTTCTTACCGCGAATCAGTTCAAGCAGATCCATCGGCACGTGCGAGTTATGGCACTCCAGTGAGATAATATCGATAGTAGACGTTTGCAGCTTGGGGAACGCCTCTTCATATTGCCGCCACTCTGAGCCCAGCGTCTTTTTCCAGTCGGTGTTGGCCTTAATGCCGTATCCATAGCAGATATGTACGGCCGTTTCACACTTAAGCCCCTCAACGGCTCTTTCCAGGGCGGCGATGCCCCAGTCATTCACTTCGTCAAAGAACACGTTAAATGCGGGCTCATCAAACTGAATAATGTCGACGCCGGCGGCCTCGAGCTCTTTAGCTTCCTGATTGAGGATCTTGGCGAACTCCCAGGCCAATTTCTCGCGGCTTTTATAGTGGTTGTCATAAAGCGTGTCGATCATGGTCATCGGCCCCGGCAGGGCCCATTTAATCGGCTGCTTAGTCAGCTGGCGTAAAAATTTGGCGTCTTCAACGAAAACGGGTTTTTGGCGCGAGACCGCCCCCACAACGGTTGGCACGCTCGCCTCGTAGCGATTGCGGATTTTAACCACTTCGCGTTTCTCGAAATCGACGCCGCTGAGGTGCTCGATAAACGTCGTGACGAAGTGCTGGCGCGTTTGCTCGCCATCGCTGACGATATCGATGCCGGCCAGTTGTTGCTCTGCCAGCGACAAACGCAAGGCGTCCTGTTTCCCTTCGATTAATTCTTCATTCTGCAATTTCCAGGGCGACCACAGGGTTTCCGGTTGGGCCAGCCAGGAAGGTTTAGGCAAGCTGCCGGCGGTCGACGTAGGGAGCAATATTTTCATAATAGATGACCTGTATTTGAGTGAATCAAAGCGCGTAGTGAGCAGACCATTGCTCAAGAAGAGGCTTGTAGGGTTTGATAAATTGCTCTTCCGTAAATTTCCCCTGCTCAATCGCTAACTGGCTACGCTCTTCGCGATCGTAAACAATCTTGGTTAATGAATAATCCTGGTTATTCAGGCTTGGCTGATAGCATTGCCCCGCCGCCGCGTTGGCATTGTAAATTTCAGGCCGATAGATTTTCTGGAAGGTCTCCATCGTGCTGATGGTGCCGATCAGTTCCAGATCGGTGTAATCGCTCAGCAAATCCCCAGGGAAATAAAACGCCAGGGGCGCGACGCTATTTTTCGGCATGAAGTAGCGCACCTGCAGGCCCATTTTTTTAAAATACCGGTCGGTCAGCGAAGCGCCGTCTTGCCGATATTCGTCGCCCAACACCGGGTGTTGATTGCCCGTCCGATGATAGGTGTCTTTGCTGGACACGCTGAGGCAGATCACCGGCGGTTTGTTGAAATTTTCATGGTATTCGTTTGAATTGACGAAGTGCTTAAAGATATTGCCGTGCAAATCGCCGAAATCATCCGGAATGGTAAATTCCGCCGTGTTTTTATTGTGCGCCGGCAGCAAGACGCTAAAGTCGTAATCGCGCACGTAAGAGGAGAAATTGTTCCCAACGATGCCTTCAATACGCTTTTGCGTTTTTTTATCAATGATGTTGGTTTTCAGGATTTCGATCACCGGGAAGCTGGCCCCCTGATCTTCAACGCGCATCTCAACCGAAATGATTTCAAGCTCAACCGAATAGCGGTCGGCCTTGGGGTTATCCCAATGCGCCAACGAATTGAAGCGATTGTTAATCATCACCAGCGTGTTGCGCAGGTTCTCCCGGCGGTTTTCCCCTCTGGCCAAATTGGCGAAGTTGGTGGTGATACGCGTACTTTCAGAAGGGTTATAATCTTCATTGAAAGAACTGCTCTTAATCGTAAAGGCAAAGTCTCTATTCATCGTCTTATAGCATCCTGTTATATGATATGAAGGCTGGGTTTATCCATTTATTTCAATGGGTTGTTTTTCTCTTTTTTTATTCAGCCGATTTCATATTGTCTGTCTTTAATGAGGTCTATTTTTGCCAGAGTCCCGCAGGGAGTGAAAGAGACTTAATTTCATTACCACATGAGCGCTGTTCATGATCTGGCGTTCGTGTCGGTTTGCCGCCGTTGCCCTGCAGCGCAAACTGCCAACTACAGGGCCGGCAACCTGGTGCAGCCTGAAAAATTACGGGTATAATCCCCCCATGACTCCACGGCTTCAGACACGAACATGACAAAACTCACCTTACAAGAGCAGATGCTCAAAGCGGGCTTGGTAACCAGCAAGAAAATGGCCAAAGTCCAAAGAACGGCTAAAAAATCACGCGTTCAGGCCCGCGAGGCCAGAGAGGCGGTGGAAGAGAATAAAAAGGCGCAGCTTGAGCGCGATAAGCAGCTGAACGAGCAGCAAAAGCAAGCCGCGCTGTCCAAAGAATACAAGGCGCAGGTGAAGCAACTGATCGAGATGAACCGCATCGTTCTGGCGAAAGGCGATATCGGTTTCAACTTCACCGACGGCAACCTGATCAAGAAAATCCTGGTGGATAAGGCGACGCAGACCCAGCTGATCAATGGGCGCCTCGCCATTGCCCGCTTGGTGGTCGAGAACCGGGAAGAGTGTGAATACGCGATTATCCCCGCGAGCGTCGCCGATAAAATCGCACAGCGCGATGCGGCCAGTATCGTGTTGCACAGCGCGCTGAGTCAGGAAGAGCAGGATGAAGACGATCCGTACGCCGACTTTAAAGTGCCCGACGATTTGATGTGGTAATACGCGTTCAGAACGGCGCGGCGTGACGAGCGGCGATCCGCTCTCCGCTGATGGGGTGCACAAAGTCCAGCTCGCTGGCGTGCAGCATCAGCCGCGGCGTCTGTTCGGTACCCGGCAGCAGGCGCCCGCCGTACAGATCGCAGCCTAAAATAGGGTGGCCCAACTGCCGGCTGTGAATACGCAGCTGGTGGGTGCGCCCGGTCTCCGGGGTGAGCTGCACCCGCGTCAGCGGCAGCGAGATCCCGTCCTCCGCTTCACGATAAAAACGCTCGACGACCCGATAGTGGGAGCGGGCGGGCTTGCCATGAAGGGCGCAAATCGACATCAGCGGGAACAGCGCCGGATCTTTGGCGATCGCCGCGTCTATGACCCCTTCGTTATCCGCCAGATGGCCGCAAAGCAGCGCGCTGTACACTTTGCTGACGGTGCGCTCGCTGAACTGCCGGCAGAGCGCGGCGTTGGCGGCTTTGTTGCGGGCCACCACCATCAACCCGGACGTGCCGAAATCCAGGCGGTGCACCAGGGCGCAGCCGGGGAAGATCTGTACCAGCCGGTGGTGTACCGAATCGAGATTCTGCGGATTCTTGCCCGAGAGGCTGAGCAGCCCGGCCGGCTTATTGATCAGCGCCAGATGATCGTCCTGATAGAGGATCTCTATTTGGTCATGGCATGGCGGGGCGATAAAGGTATCGGTGATCGTAGACATCGGGCGGCCGGCTGGAGGGTGGGTGCGGATGATAGCGAATTTCGCGTCGATGAGCGAATGCGGTTTTCGCAGCACTGCGCCTCATGCCCGTTGGCACCCGATGCGGCAAAGCATCGGGTGCCACGGTTAAGTCCCCGGCGCTCTACTGCCCGTAGTAGGCGTTTTGGCCGTGTTTGCGCAGGTAGTGTTTGTCCAACAGCTCGCGCTGCATGCTGTGAATGCCCGGCGTCAGCTGGCGCGAGAAAATGCCCATGTAGGCAATTTCTTCCAGCACCACCGCATTATGCACCGCGTTGTGGGCATCTTTGCCCCAGGCGAAGGGGCCGTGGGCATTGACCAGTACCGCTGGGATCGCGTTGGGATTGATATCGCGCTGGCGGAAGGTTTCGATAATCACGTTGCCGGTTTCCAGTTCGTAATCGTGCTCAATTTCATCCTGGGTCATCAGGCGAGTGCAGGGGATAGCGCCATAAAAATAGTCGGCGTGGGTGGTTCCCCAGGCGGGGATGTCCAACCCGGCCTGCGCCCAGATGGTGGCGTGGCGCGAATGGGTGTGGACGATGCCGCCGATATCGGCAAATTCGCGGTACAGCGCCAGATGGGTGGCGGTATCCGACGACGGTTTTTTTGCCCCCTCGACGGTGCGGCCGCTGGCCAGATCGACCACCACCATATCCTCCGCCGTCATATGCTCGTATTCAACGCCGGAAGGCTTGATCACCACCAGACCGCGTTCGCGATCCACCGCGCTGACGTTGCCCCAGGTAAAGGTCACCAGCTTATGGCGCGGCAGATCGAGATTGGCCTCCAGCACCTGTTGTTTTAACTGAGTCAGCATGTCATGCCCCCTTGTTGCATTTTCTGTTCGATCCAGCGGCGGGCTTGAACGATCTCGGCCACCGGCTCCTCGGCTTTTTCTGTCCACATCTCAATCAGGAATGCGCCGCGGTAATTGAGGCGCTGCAGCGTGCGAAACACCTCGACGAAGTCGACGCAGCCTTCGCCAAACGGCACGTCACGGAACTGCCCCGGCGAAGCGGCGGTGACCGGGTAGGTGTCCTTCAGGTGAATGGCGGCGATGCGATCGATGCCCAGCTCCAGCTCGCGCGGCACGTCATTGCCCCAGGCGCTGAGGTTGCCGACGTCCGGATACACCGTGAACCACGGTGAGGCCAGCAGGGCATCCCAGGCTTTCCATTTACCGATCGAGTTCATAAAGGCGGTGTCCATAATTTCCACTGCCAGCATCACTTGGGCGGCGGCGGCACGGTCTACCGCCCACTGCATGCCTTCGCTAAAGCGCGCCAGCGTCCCCTCGTCCTGCTCTTCGTAATACACGTCGTAGCCGGCCAGCTGGATCGTCCGGATACCGACATCTTTGGCCAGCTGAATGGCCTGTTCCATCACGTCGAAGGCGCGCTGTCGCAGCGCCGGATCGTGGCTGCCAAACGGAAAGCGCCGGTGGCCGGAGAGGCACATCGACGGGATGCGAATGCCGGTTTCCAGCATGGCGTCCACCAGCGCCAGGCGCTGCGCCTTGCTCCAGCTCAGGCGCGCCAGACGTTCATCGCTTTCGTCCACCGACATTTCGACGAAGTCGAAGCCGCAGGCCTTGGCCAGCGCCAGGCGTTCGGGCCAGCTCAGGTGTTTCGGCAGCGCTTTCTCGTAAATTCCCAACGGGTGCTGACGCATATCATGATCTCCAGATGTCATCGATGGCGGTGCGGAACTGCCTGGCGGCCGCCGGTGGATCACCGGCCTCGGCCAGCGCGCGGCCGGCGATAAAGGCGGTGACGGCGATCTCTTTAAACAGCGGCAGGTCGGCGGGCGTGATGCCGCCGGTCACCGACAGCTCGATGCCCAGATCGGACAGCGCCTTCATCCGATCCAGATCCTGCCGGCCCCAGGTTTGCCCGCTGGCCTGCGCGTCGCGGCCGCGGTGATAGATCGCCTGGCGAATGCCGAGGCCGCGCCATTGCCGCGCATCCTCCAATGTCCAGCGGCCGAACAGTTCGATCTGGATTTCACCGCCGTGACGCTCAGCGACCTCCCGCGCGCTGGCCATGGTGGCCAACGGCGCGGCGCAGATCACGGTCATCCAGTCCGCACCCTGACCGAAGGCCTGCTCGGCCAGCGTCGCACCGGCGTCGGCCACCTTGAGGTCGGCCACCAGCGTGTGCTGCGGGCAGCGCTCGCGCAGCGCGCTAACCGCCTGAATGCCGGCGCTGATGCACAAAATGGTACCGGCCTCGATGATGTCCACATGAGGGCTGAGGGTCTCGGCGGTGCGCAGCGCCGTATCCAAACGGGTTTGATCGAGCGCCAGCTGCAGGCGCGGTTTCTTGCTCATGGGGCCTCCTTGTTGGCGGGCTGCAGATGTTGCAATGCAGCAATCAGCGCCTGATAACGTTGGTGTTTGTTGTCGTAAGCTTCGGCGGCGGCCGCATCAGGCAGCAGCCGCTCGATACGCGGCGCCAGCCGGTGCTGGGCGGCGGTGAAATCGTTGAAGACGCCGCTGCCGACCATGGCCGCCATCGCCGCGCCCAGACAGCCGGTTTCTTCCACCTGCGGCAGCTCAACCGGCAGACCGCTGACGTCGGCGAACATTTGCATCCAGGGGAGAGATTTGGCGGGGCCGCCGGTCACGCGCAGCGCCTGCGCCTCAGGGAAACGCCGGCGCATGCGGTTAAGGTGCGTCATGTGGCAGAACACCACGCCTTCGTAGATCGCCTGCACCAGGTGCTCGCGCTGGTGGAAAGCCTGCAGACCGTAGAAGCTGGCGCTCAGCCCCAGGCCGGCGTTGGAGCCATACAGGAAAGGGGCGAACAGCAGATCGCCGGCGGCTTTCGGCAGGGCGGCGACCCAGCGGTTAAGCTGGTCGTAGTCCTGCAGCCCCCATTGGCGACAGAACCACTCCAGGTTGGCGGCGGAAGTGGGGCTGGCTTCGTGCACGATGTATTGGCCGTTTTCGGCGTGGCGGCCATAGACAAAGGGATGATCGAAACCCTCGACGATGGCGTCGGTGATGCCGCTGGTGACCGACCAGGTCCCCATCACCGCATTGAGTCGGGTTTCGTCCTGCAGGCCGGCGCACAGTGCGGTGGACACTACGTCGAACAACCCGCCGACCACCGGGGTGCCGGTTTGCAGGCCGGTGATGGCCGCGGCGTTTGCCTCGACGCGCCCGGCGATCTCGGCCGAACCGACAATCGTCGGCAGGGCGGGCATGATGTCGCCGATACCCAGCAGCTGCGCCAGCGCCGGGTCATAGCGTCCGCTGCGCATCTGATACAGGTTGGATTCGGAGATATTGGTTTCTTCGCAGGCCAGCTCGCCGGTCAGGCAATAGCGCAGGTAGTCGTGCGCCATCAGCACGCTGCCGATGCGGGCGTAACGTTCCGGCTGATGCCGCTTCAGCCAGCGCAGCAGCGAGACGGGGTGCCCGGTCCACAGCGTTTGGCGCGTTTGCGGATACAGCGCCTGCGGCACGCCCTGTCGCTGCCATTCCTGCACCAGCGCCAGCGCGCGCTGATCGGAAGAGAGCATGGCGTTACCCAGCGGCTGCCCCTGCTTATCCAGCAGAAACGCCCCCTTACCCTGCGCCGAGATGCCGATGGCCTGGATGGCGCCGGCAGCGACGCCGCTGCCGGACAGCACTTCACGGATCACGTCGGCGGCGGTGCGCCACAGCGATGCCATATCGCGCTCGGCCCAGCCGGGCTGCGGCGCGATGATCGCCAGATTGCGCCGCGCAACGCCGTGTTCATGGCCCCTGCGGTCGTATAATCCCGCCTTGATGAAGGTACCGCCGCAGTCGAGTCCCAGCCAATATTCCATCATTCGCTCCTCGCGCTGTGGTCGCATTTATTGGGCAGCATCAACGCCAGCACGGAGGCGATCGCCAACGAGGCCGCCAGGCTGTAGACGCCGACATCCTTGTTGAACAGGCTGATCAGGACACCGACCATATACGGGCCGCAAAAGCCGCCGAGGTTACCCAGCGCATTGATCACGCCGCGCGCGCCGCCGGCCACTTCGGCGTTGAACAATTTGGGCGGGATGGTCCAGAACACCCCGGCCGCCGCCTGAATGAATACGCCGCACCCGACCAGCGCAGCGTAAGACCACCAGATGTGATCCTTCAGCAGCACCGACAGCGCCATGCAGGCGGCAAAGCAGGCCAGCGGCAGGGCGACGAAGACTTTGCGCTTACCGGTGCGATCGGAGAGGGTGGAGATGATCAGCATGCCGAAGATGGCGCCGATATAGGGCAAGATAGCCAGCAGGCCCACTTGCTCCATATCGCCGTGGGTCAGCCCTTTCAAAATGGTCGGCAGCCACAGGGTGTAACCGTAGATACCGGTCTGGTAGAAGAAATTCACCAGGATCAGCTGCCACATGATCCGGTCGCCCAGCACCCGGCGCAGCGAGGCGTTGCGCACCGTTTTTCCTTTGATCAGCAGCTGTTCGTCGTGCAGGGTCTTTACCAGATACTCTTTTTCCGCCTGCGAGATCCATTTGGCCTCCTGCGGCCGGTTGCTGATGGTGAAATACCACAGCGCCATGACTACCAGCGACAGAGCGCCCTCCACCAGGAACAGCATGCGCCAGTCCCAGGCGGTGATGATCCAACCCGACAGCGGGGCGGTGAGAATGCCGGCGATCGGTACGAACATGATGACGATGGCGTTGGCGCGGCCGCGCTCCTTATCCGGGAACCAGTTGCTGATCATGGTCAGTACCACCGGCAGCATGCCGCCTTCGGAAACGCCGAGGGCGAAGCGCAGGAACAACAGCTGGTACTGGTTGGTGACCAGCCCGGTCAACACCGAGATCACCGCCCAGGCCAACAGTGACCAGCCGATGAATTTCTTGCCGTTGCCGTATACCGCCAGCTTGCCGCCGGGCACCTGCAGAAACAGGTAACCGATAAAGAAGATGCCGCCGGCCAGCCCGGCCATTGAAGCGGTGATGCCGAGTTCGTCATCCATGCCGCCGGGCATGGCGAAGGCGATGTTGACCCGATCCATGTAAGAAATGATGCAGGTGATGAGGATCGGCGGCACGATCCTCAGCCAGCGGAGCTTGGGGATAGCCTGGCTTTGGCTGACGGAAACGGAGGCTGTATTCATAAGGACCTCTTTCGATGTTCGCTTTTTTGTAGGGTCGGGCGTTATTGTTTTGCTTGATTTGGGCGCAAGGGCGCCCGCACAGGCCTCATGGACCGGTGTTGTTATCGTTACGGGCGTTGCGTCTATCAGGCGCTAAACGACGCCAGCGGTATCTTCACCACCACCTTGCGTATCGCGCAGGGGCGTTGGTTAATGCAGGCCGGGCGATGCACGTCCTGCGGAAAAAATACCGCGAAGTTGCCGGGGCGCATCGTGAGCCAGGATTCGTCGGTCACGTCCTGATAAAACAGGATGTCGCGCTGCGCCAGCAGCTCCTGATGAATGACGTTGTCGCCGTTGTCCGCCGCTACGCCGATAAGCTCGGTACCGCTGACCAGAAACTGCACGTCGACGTTTTGCCGGTGGACTTCCGGGCGTAGCGCATCCGGTGGTTGGGTATGCAGATCCAGCACTTGCACCACGTAGCCGGTGGCGGGATCTTCATAGCGCCCTGCGGGCAAGACGCTGAAATCGGTGCGCTGCAAATAGGCGACGGCGTTGGCGACCGGCGTCGGATACTGCTCGGGCGCGGTGTTGGCGATGTGGCCGAATATCATGATGATCCTCCCGTTACAGCGCCTGAATGCGCGCCCAGACTCGTTCGTCAACCGGAATGCCGTCGCGCAGGTTTTCTTCCAGAATGCGCGGGAACTTGTGGCCCGGCAGGCGAATGGCGACGTCGGGGTTGTCCCGTTCGGCGCTGGTGACGTAATCCATGATGCGCTGCAGTTTTTGATCGCGGCTGTCGCCGTCGATCAACCGGTCTATCTCAATCGCGATGAACACCTGCGAGACGCCGTATTCGTCGCGGTGATCTTCCGTCACTTCCGCCACCGAGGCGCCGCCGGACAGCAGGGTGGCGATCATGTCCAGTACGATCGACAACGCCGATCCTTTCCAGTACCCCATTGGCAAAATGCGCCGGTTCTCTTCGATGGTGGCCGGATCGCGGGTCAGGCGGCCGTCGTTGTCGAAGCCGCCGTCCACCGGCAGGGTTTTGCCCGCCAGCCGGTTCAGCTCCAGCGCGCCGTAGGAAAACATCGACATCGACATGTCCACCATGGTGATCGGGTTGCCGGGCACGGCGACGATCAGCGGGTTGGTGCCGATACGGCACGTTTTGGCGCCCCACGGCGGCATCACGGCGATCGAGTTGGTCCAGCAAATGCCGATATAGCCTTTCTCCGCCGCCTGCCAGCCGTAGCCGCCGCCGCGCATCCAGTGGTTGGCGTTGCGCAGCGCCACCAGGCCGATGCCATGATCGTCGGCCAACTGCATGGCGCGATCCATCATGCGGCGGGCGGTAAGGTTGCCGATGCCCTGGTGCGCATCCCATTGCTCGATCGCCCCCAGCGACAACAGTTTGCTGGGTTCGGCGTCCGGCACGATATCGCCGGCGTCCAACTGCTGAATAAAGCGTGGAAAGCGGTTAACGCCGTGGGAATAAACGCCGCTGGCGGTGGTGTCGGCGAACATGCCGGCGCAGTCGTCGGCGAGATGTTCCGCCACGCCGCGCGCCAGCAGCACGCGTTTGAATTGCTGTTTTAACTCGCTGTAACTCACTCTCATGCCGGTTCTCCGCCTGTGCGAATCGTCTGTTTTTGGTTCGCTAAATTTCAATATGCGAAATTGCATTTCAAATAAATGCTATCCCGGCGATTCAGGGAAGTCAAAGCAAGGGGGAGTAAAATTATTCATGAAAAACATGACGTTAAAATTGAGTGGTGATTTTGTGATCGCCGCCACGTTTTGGTGGAGATGGCGTGCTTCAGACGTGACAAAGCAGGGCGGATCGAAACCCACCCTGCGTCTTGCGAGACCCCGGCTAACCGCGGGTGTTCAGCACCATGCGGTAGAGCGAGGTGGTGGCGGTGATATAGAGCTCATCGCCGTTCGGGCCGCCGAAGGTACAATTGGAGACGCGTTCCGGCACGCTGATTTTGTCGATCTGTCGCCCCTGTGGATCAAAGACCAGCACGCCGTCAGCGCAGCTGCAAAACAGATTGCCGGCCCGATCGACGCAGAAGCCGTCCGGGAACCCGGGTTCCACGGTTGCAAAACGGCGGCCGGCTTCCAGCTCGCGACCGTTGACCGCATAGACGCGCAGCTCGCGGCGGCCCAGCGTCGGAAAATCCACGATCGACATGTCCGCAACGTACAGCCATTTTTCATCCGGTGAAAACGCCAGGCCGTTCGGGCGCTGCAGGTCGCAGGCGGCGATGGTCAGCGAACCGTCGCGCGGATCGAAGCTGTAGAGATAGCAGCCGATTACCTGGCTTTCTGATTTGTAACCCTCTTCGTCGCCGATGATGCCGTAGGGCGGATCGGTGAACCACAGGGTGCCGTCGGAACGCACCGTCACGTCGTTCGGCGAGTTAAAGCGCTTGCCGTCGACGCGATCGATCAACAGACGCACCTCGCCATCGCTTTCGGTGCGGCTGATGCCGCGCCGCCCGTGTTCACAACTGACCACGCGGCCCTCGCCGTCGCGCGCATTGCCGTTGGCGTAGTGCGACGGCGAGCGGTATAGGCTCAGCTCACCCCGGCGCGACCAGCGGAACATGCGATTGCCTTTCACGTCGCTGAACACCACCGCATCCTCCTGCGGCAGCCAGACCGGCCCCTCGGCCCAGATCGCCGGTGAGCACAAACGCTCGAGCTGAGCGTGCGTGCGCAATGAATGCCGAATGCCGCCGTTCACTTCACGCCCCAGATCGCTTTGTAGTGGCCCTGGTAATCGTTTTGCGGGTCATACAGGTTATTGGCGCCGCCGTCGGCGGCGATATTGTCGCGGGTGACCAGATGCGCCGGGGTCACGTAGCCGGAAGGCGGCTGCTTGGCGAAGGCGCGGTTGAATTCGTCCAGCAGTTGCCAACCGTGCAGCTTCAAGGGCTCCGGCACCGTCGCCGACTGGCTGTCGCCCGACCGGATACGCTGGTAAGCGGAGATTGAACCGTCGCCGGCCGACACGTTGTAAGGCGCGTTCTTGCCGCCTTTGCCGGCGGTTTTCAGCGCCGGCGCCATAAAGTCGAAGTACAGATCGTTGATCGCCAGCGCATATTGGAATTTGTCGCCGTACTTCTGCAGCAGGCTGAAGGTCATCGCCGGCATGCGGTTGGCGGTATCGGCCAGCGGCGTGTCGATGAATTCCAGCAGCGTACAGCCGCTGCATTTGGCGATCTCTTCTTTCATGACGTTGGCCTTGTCCAAGGCGATTTGGTACAGCGAGTCGGTGAAGATCAACACGCTCGCCTTGCCGCCGGACTGCACCACCGCGTATTGCGCGGCGATGCGTGCCACTTCGTTGGAATCCGACGTGACGTTATAGAACACGTTGTATTTGGCGATGGGGCCCGGTTCCGGCACCGCATGCCAGGCGGTCAGCACGATGCCCTGCTGTACGGCCTTTTTCAGCGGGATCTTGGCGACGTTAGGGTTCCAGCCGCCGATCACGATGCCGTCCGGTTTCTGGGCGATGGCCTGATTGAGCGATGCCAGCTGATCTTTCACCGAGCCGCCGCCGTCGAGCGTTTCCAGCTTCCAGCCGGCGGCTTTTGCCGCTTCGCTCAGCCCCTGTTGCACCCCTTGCACGCCGCCGTTCTTCATGTCGGAGGCGATAAAAATGATCTTCTTGTTGGCCTGCAGCTGCGGGCCGCTGGTGGGGCCGTCCCACTGGGTGGCGCTGGCGGTAGCCTTCGCGACGGCGGCGGTGGCCTGATCGAGATAGGCGTCGGCCCAGGCCGGCGATGCGGCGAGCAAGAATGTGGTGAACCCCGGTAACAGCCAAATGCGTTTCATGGTGTGCTCCTGGTTTAAGGGTGGGTCGCTGTCTGATTGTTGTTGTCAGCCGGCGTCGCCTGGCTGCGTTGTACCGCTTTCTGATTGAGCAGCCGACGGCGTTGGGCATAGCCGGCCAGGGTGATCGACAGCAACAGCGTCGCGCCGTTGAACAGCGGCTCGACCCAGAATTCGCCGCCGAACTGCTGAATGCCGGCGATGCCGATAGCCAGAATGGCGATGCCGACCACGGTGCCCCAGACGTTGACGCGCCCTGGGCGAATGGTGGTGCTGCCGAGGAAGGCGCCGACCAGCGCCGGCAGCAGATAGTCCATGCCGACGCTGGCCTGGCCGACGCCCTGTTCGGCGGCGATCAACACGCCGCTGAAACCGGTGAGCACGCTGGAGGCGATGAAGGCGCCGATGGTAAAGCGGTTGACCGAGATGCCGTTCAGGCGCGCCGCCGCCGGGTTGCCGCCCACCGCATACATGCAGCGGCCGAGCGGGGTGTGTTCGGTGATGAGCCACAGCACCACCGCGACGATCAGCACGTAAAATGCCACGATCGGAATGCCGGCGATCTCGGTGTGGTGCAGCGCGATGAAGGCATCCGGCAAGTCGCCGACGATCTGCCGCCCGCCGGAGTGCCACAGGGCAATGGCGTACAGTACGGTGCCGGAGCCGAGGGTGGCGACGAAGCTGTCGATATCGGCCAGCGCCACCAGAATGCCGTTCAGCAACCCGTACAGCGCCGAGATCGCCAGCACCGTCAGCACCGCCATCTGCCAGGAGAAGCCGTATTCCACCTGCAGCGTGATCGCCAGAATGTGCCACAGCACAATGCCGAAACCGACGTTAAGATCGATCTTGCCCACGATCATCGGGATGGTCGCCGCCAGCGCCAACAGGGCGATTTTGGCCTTGCTCGACAAGATAGCCTGCAGCGTCAGCATCGATGCGAAGGAGGGGGTGAGCAGTGAGAACAGCACGACCAGCGCGATGCACAGCAGCAGCAGGCCATAGCGGGTGAGAACCTGCATCAGCCACGGGCCGGCACCGTCCTGCGCCAGACTGACGCGCTGCTCCAGCGCGGTTGATTTAACGGATGTTTTAGACATGGCCTACCTCGGATTCTGACGTGATTGCGACGCTTTCCCCGGTGCTGGCAGAGGCCAGCTCCAATAAATTGGCGAATGACACCTGCTGATTTTTCAGCTCGCCGACCACTTTCCCGCGGTTGAATACCAGTGCGCGGTTGCAAATATGGGCGATCTCCTCGAAATCGTTGGAGATAACCAGCACCGCCACGCCTTCCGCCAGGGATTTATTCAGCAGGTGGTAGATTTCCGCTCGCGCGCCGACGTCCACGCCGGCGGTGGGATCTTCCAGGATCAGCAGCGGCGCCCCCAGATGCATCCAGCGCGCCATCACCACCTTTTGCTGGTTGCCGCCGGACAGTGCGCTGATATCGATATTGACGTCCTTGGGGCGTACGTCGAACAGCTGCACCTTCCACCAACTGGCGCCGATCTCCGCTCGCCGCCCGTAGCGGGAGAGCAGCCGGTGGCCGCTGGCGCAGGGGTTGATAAACAGGTTTTCACGCACGGTCATCGACATCACCAGGCTTTCGCCGGTGCGATCGCCCGCCACCAGCGAAACGCCGCAGGCCATCGCCTGCTGCGGGGTGCTCGCCTGATAGGGTCGATCGCGAAACCGAATCGTGCCGCCGTCGGCCTGGCGCAACCCGAACAGCAGCCGGCCAATTTCTTCTTGTCCGGCCCCGCGCAGGCCGGCCAGCGCCAGCATCTCGCCCGGCTGCAAGTCGAAGCTCACCGGGCCGATATCGCCCACCGTGACGCTATCGAGCTGCAGCACCGGCGGACGATGTTCCGGCAGCGGTTCGCGCTGATCGTCCGCCATCGCTTCGCCGACGATGGTTTGCACCAGATCGCGCAGCGAGTAGTCGGCGGTGCGGCCGCCGGCGACATAGCGCCCGTCGCGCATCACGCAGATCCGGTCGGCGATTTCGATCACTTCGTCCAGGCGGTGGGTGACGTAAATCATGCCGACCTTTTTGGCGCGCAGCCGGTTGATCACGGCGAACAGATGACGCACGTCGTTGGCGGGCAGGGAGGCGGTCGGTTCATCCAGCACCAGCAGCTCGGCATTGACCGCCACCGCGCGAGCGATCGCCAGCAGCGATTTTTCGGTGCGCGACAGTTCGAAAACGCGCGCATCGGGATCGAGTGCGATGCCGACGTCGTGCAGCGCCTGCGCCGCACGGCGGCGAATGGCGCGCCAGTCGATCAACCCAAAGCGGCGGGGAAACCCCATCACCAGCGCCATGTTTTCCGCCACCGTCATCCATTCGATCAGGCCGAGATCCTGATGAATAAAAGCGATCGGCTGGCGGCTGGCGCTTTTTATCGCGGCGGCGGAGGCGATGCTTGCGCCCTGAAAGCGAATATCGCCGCCGTCGCGCGGGTAGACGCCCGCCAGCACTTTGATCAGCGTCGATTTGCCGGCGCCGTTTTCGCCCAGCAACGCCAGAACCTCGCCCGGCATCACCTGCAGGCTGACGTCGTTGACCGCCACGTTGCCGCCAAATCGTTTGACGATGTGGTTGAGGGTAAGGATGGGTTGTGCCGCATTATCGATAGTCATGTGATGCGCCCCTGGTGTTGCGCCCGTGCGAAGATGCCGGGCAAATCAGCTAAACCGCTGGTGAGTATCTGGTCTTTAAATTTCAACATGCGAAATTCAATTTCAAAAATAATATGACGTTCGTTGCGCTAAATCAAAGGCGATGAGGTTTTAATTGTTGTTATTAAACAATGATTTATTTTTTACTTTGCGGAAATGTGACCGATGGCTCACTTCAATGTGGGGGAAATATTGCGGATTTTTGGCCCGCTGCGGACAATGAAACGGCGTTCCGTCTTCACCTGATGCGGGCCTTGGGGTAACATGCCCGGCAAAGAGCCTGCTGACTTCGCCGCAGCGCCGGTTGGCGGTTCGACACTGGAGAGATTTTCGCTATGAGCCTGAAAGCCGTCGACGAGAAAGATGACAAGAAAGACAAACCGCTGGGCAGTCAAAGCCTGTTCCGCGGTTTGCAGTTGATTGAGATCCTGAGCAATTTCCCCAACGGATGTCCGCTGGCGCATCTGTCCGAGCTGGCCGGCATGAACAAGAGCACGGTGCACCGCTTGCTGCAGGGGTTGCACACCAGCGGCTATGTGACCCAGGCGCCGTCGCCGGGCAGCTACCGCCTGACCACCAAGTTCATTTCCATCGGCCAGAAGGCGCTGTCGTCACTCAACATCATTCACGTGGCCGCGCCGCATTTGGAACAGCTGAACCTGGAAGTGGGCGAGACGGTCAACTTCTCCAGCCGTGAAGACGACCACGTCATCCTGATCTACAAGCTGGAGCCGACCACCGGCATGATGCGCACCCGCGCCTATATCGGCCAGCATATGCCGCTGTACTGTTCGGCGATGGGTAAAATCTTCATGGCTTACGGCAACGATGATTACCCGGCTCACTACTGGCAGACTCACCAGCAGGAGATTCAGACGCTGACGCGCAATACCATTACCGAGCTGCCGAAGATGTATGAGGAGTTGGCCGATATTCGTCAGCGCGGCATGGCGATGGATCGCGAGGAAAACGAGCTGGGGGTCTCCTGCGTGGCGGCACCGGTGTTCGATATTCAACAGCGCGTGCCTTATGCGGTGTCGGTTTCTCTGCCGACCGCCAAGCTGCAGCAGATCGGCGTCAAAAGCCTGATCAAACCGGTGCTGGCCACCGCGCAACGCATCTCTCAGGAGCTGGGGTTCGTCACGCCGATTTAAGTATTAGCGTCTCTGATACTAGATTAGAAACATCAATTTCACCTAATGATCGCTTCCTCGTATGATGCGCGTGTTGACCGACACGCGCCTTCGTCCGGCGCCTTTTATCATTCGAGGAATCTCCCATGTTAGCCGTCTTCCTGCAGGGTTTTGCCCTGAGCGCCGCCATGATCCTGCCGCTGGGCCCGCAGAACGTATTCGTGATGAACCAGGGCATTCGCCGCCAGTATCATTTGATGATTGCCTCGCTGTGTGCGCTGAGCGATATCGTGCTGATCTGCGCCGGGATTTTCGGCGGCAGCGCATTGCTGACCCGTTCGCCGCTGCTGCTGGCGCTGGTCACCTGGGGCGGGGTGGCGTTTCTGCTGTGGTACGGGTGGGGCGCGTTCCGTTCCGCCTTCAGCCCGCAACCGGCGCAGGCCGCGGCGCAGGAGCTGGCGCAGAGCCGCTGGCGCCTCGTGGTCACCATGCTGGCGGTCACCTGGCTGAACCCGCATGTGTACCTGGACACCTTTGTGGTGCTCGGCAGCCTGGGCGGGCAGCTGACGGCGGACGTGCGCTCCTGGTTCGCGCTTGGCGCGGTCAGCGCGTCGGCGGTGTGGTTCTTTGGCCTGGCGCTGCTGGCCTCCTGGCTGGCGCCGTGGCTGAACACGCAGCGGGCGCAGCGCATCATCAACGCGTTGGTCGGGCTGGTGATGTGGGGCATCGCGCTGCAGCTGGCCTGGCAGGGGGCAAATTTATAAGAATTTGTCACTAATCCGAATTCAAAACGCCGTGCGATATGCTACGTTTGATGCCAGGAATCCGGCGGTTCTCACAGGGAAAAGCCGGCGATCAGAGACAGCCTGTCATTAAGGAGACACTGTGAAGCTAAAAGCATTGGCTATGGCCGCAATGGTCGGATTAGGGACGTTACCGATGGCGCTGCAGGCGGCTGAAGTGCCTGAAGGGCCGCACGTCGTCACCTCCGGCACAGCCAGCGTGGACGCCACGCCGGATATCGCCACCCTGGCGATCGAAGTGAGCGTTTCCTCCAAAGACGCCGCCCAGGCGAAGAAGCAGGTGGACGAGCGCGTGGCGCAGTACTTTGATTTCCTGCAAAAAAACAACATCGAGAAGAAAGACATCAGTGCCGCCAACCTGCGCACCCAGCCGGAATACGATTACCTGAAAACCGGCGAGTCGGTGTTGAAGGGCTACCGGGCGGTGCGCCAGGTGCAGGTGACCCTGCGTCAGCTGGACAAGCTGAACGAGCTGCTGGACGGTGCGCTGAAATCCGGCCTGAACGAGATCCGCGCGGTGGAGCTGGGCGTCGCCAAGCCGGACGTGTATCGCGAGCAGGCGCGGCAAAAAGCTATCGAGAACGCGACTCAGCAGGCCGAATCCCTGGCCAAAGGCTTCCACGCCAAGCTGGGGCCGGTGTACAGCATTCGCTATCGGGTCGCCAACTACCAGCCGATGCCGGTGGCGCGGATGTATAAGGCGGCCGGTGCAGCGGCGGAAAGCGACGCGGCGCAAACCTATGAACAGCAAAGCATTCACTTCGACGATCAGGTGGACGTGGTGTTCGAGCTGCAGCGTAACGCCGCGCAGTAAGGTTATCGTATTGAAGAAAAGGTTCGCTGCGGCGAACCTTTTTTCGTTTTAATCCTGACGCAGCACCAGGTGACCGTGTTCCAGCAGCGCGTCGGTCACTTTGCGCATCATGCGGCTTTCCGGCGCGAAGCGGTGCCAGTACAGCATGCGGCGCTGGTACAGCCCCGGCGTCAGATCGATCAGTTCACCGGATGCCAGCTCCTTTTCGATCTGCAGATGCGGGATCATACAGCAGGTGGTGCCCTGACGCGCCAGCTGCACGAAGGCTTCCGATGAGTTCACGATGTGGCAGGGCACGCTGCCCGGCGACAGATCGAAGTTCTGCTGCAGGAATGCCTGATGCATGTCGTCGAGATGATCGAAGGCCACCGCCGGCGCTTTCAACAGCGCGGAACGGGTGACGCCGTTCGGGAAGTAGCGCTCGGCGAAGCCGCTGGAGGCCACGAACAGGTAGTCCAGCGCTCCCAGCCGATCCACCAGGCAGCTCGGCAGCGGCTGCGGCTGAATACTCACCGCGCCCACCACCTCACCGCGGCGTAGCCGCTCCTGGGTGCGGGTTTCATCTTCCACCTGCAGATTCAGGCGAATGGGGGAGTCCGCCAGCACCGGTTTCAGCGCCGGCAGCAGCCAGGTTGCCAGACTGTCGGCGTTGACCGCCAGCGACAGCAGCAGCGGCGTATCGATGCCGGTGTCGTTGCCGAGCCACTCTTCTTCCAGCAATTCCACCTGATGCAGCAACGCCAGCAGCTTTTGCCCTTGTTCGGTCGGGCGCGGCGGCACGGTACGGACCAGCAGCGGTTGGCCGAACAGGTTTTCCAGCTGTTTGATGCGTTGGGATACCGCCGATTGCGTGATACAGAGTTTTTGCGCGGCGCGCTCGAAGCCGCGCTCACGGATCACCGCGTCCAGCGCTTGCAGCGTACGATAGTCTGGGCGTTTCATCGGAAAGATATCCCTTAAATTAGAATGATACCGGCACTATGCCACATTTTGCGCACGGCGCAGGTGGAAAAATCACGCCCCCAGCTCGCCGCCAAGCGGGTAAAAATGCGGGCTGCGGTAAATAAGTGTGATCCTGCCGGCGTGAAAAACAGCGTTTTACCCTATAATACGCACACGTTTTCGTACAGAGGCAAGGGACATATTATGACGCAGGATGAACTGAAAAAAGCGGTGGGCTGGGCGGCGCTGGAATACGTGACGCCGGGCACCATCGTCGGGGTTGGCACCGGCTCTACCGCCGCCCACTTTATTGACGCGCTGGGCTCCATCAAGCACCAGATCGAAGGCGCGGTGTCCAGCTCAGACGCCTCCACCGCCAAGCTGAAAAGCCTCGGCATCCACGTGTTCGACAGCAACGAAGTGGACTCGCTCGATATCTACGTGGACGGCGCGGACGAAATCAACGGTCATATGCAGATGATTAAGGGCGGCGGCGCTGCGCTGACGCGCGAGAAGATCATCGCCGCCATCGCCAAGAAATTCATCTGCATCGTCGACGCCAGCAAGCAGGTGGACGTGCTGGGCAAGTTCCCGCTGCCGGTGGAAGTGATCCCGATGGCCCGCTCTTACGTGGCGCGCGAGCTGGTGAAACTCGGCGGCCTGCCGGAGTATCGCCAGAACGTGGTGACCGACAACGGCAACGTGATCCTCGATGTGCATAACCTGAGCATCACCGACGCCATCGCGCTGGAGAACAAGATCAACGGCATCGCCGGCGTGGTGACCGTGGGGCTGTTCGCCAACCGCGGCGCGGACGTGGCGCTGGTCGGCACCCCGGAAGGCGTGAAAGTGGTCAAATAAGCCTCCGCCGTCTGTGGCCCGGTAGCGCCGGGCCGCATAATTCTTCGGTTAAAATATCTTTTCTGAAAAACGGCAAATTTGGTGACTTATGTCACATTGTGAAACCTGACTCCCCAAAGCTTCTGCCGAAAACTTTCCCTATGGCATTTTCTGCCGTAAACCGCCATGAACGCTGCGCCTTGTCCTGCCGGGCAGGCAATCGTTTGTATTGCCGCCCGCGTTATTTTTGTTATGTTGGATGGGAGCTGTGTCGTCACAGCCGCTTCTGAAGTCTGAACATAGGGTCGGGTAAATGGCAAAAGTATCATTGGAGAAAGACAGGATTAAATTCCTGTTGGTGGAAGGGGTTCATCAGAGCACGGT
>Ga0153999_1000119_pt1 | contig 42289 bp, 39 predicted proteins | sample TSNC083MetaG_FD_104675 | JGI IMG/M metagenome (GOLD analysis project Ga0153999, IMG submission 104675) | Attine ant fungus gardens microbial communities from North Carolina, USA - TSNC083 MetaG | ecosystem: Host-associated > Fungi > Mycelium > Unclassified | place: USA: North Carolina, Lumber... | reverse complement strand
CCTGTAGTTTTACTAATGCTGTTTTTCTGACGCCTCGTGCCATAATCTCTATTCTCCTTTTTTTGGTATCTTGTACTATTATTATATTCCAGGCTATTCCAAGATATGCAAAAAAAGAAAATTATTATGAACAGTTTATTTTCTCTTGCTGCAACAGTTACATGGCAGGCAAGGCGGGCAAACGTGATTGACAAAGACTGGCTTGCCATCCGGATAGCTTACAGTTGCAATAAGCTGCCCCGCGCCGTTATCCGTGACGGTCACCGTTACCGGAAAAACGCGGTCGTCCGTCACTATACCACAGCTTGACGGACTCAGCTCACGGACTGTGAAATGAAACACACCGGGCTGGGTGAAGGTAAGTGCAGGAAACACAATTTTGCCGCACTCATCGTTGGTCGCCCTTGCGACTTCATTGCCACTTTGGTCGAAAACTGCAAAGGTGAAGTCATCACCACACAGGCACGCACCGATCAGGCATTTTCTTGCCCGAATAATCGCCGTGGCGGGTTGCAGCGGCTGCTCGAATGTGTTGGTAAAGCTTGGAAAACCGTCCGGGAAACTGACGCTTGCTGCGAGCTGCCCATTTCCAGTATCGATGACAGTGACGATGACAGGGAATACCCGGGTGTCCGGTATCCAACCCGTTGGGAAGCCAGTTTCCCGTATTGTGAAGCTGAACACGCCGGGGGTATCGAAGGTAATAGCTGGAAATGTCACGTCTCCGGCGGCATCGTTTGTAGCCGTGGCGACAGGGTTGCCGCCTTGGTCGAAGGCGGTGAAGGTGAACTGACCCGCTTCCAGAGGTGCGCCGACAGCGGTTTTAGTGGCAGTGAAGATCACGTTGGTCGGGAAGAAGAAGGGAGTGCCGTTGGTGTAGCTGATGTCAAAGTTGTTGTAACCCTGGGTGAAAGGTACGGTCCAATGGGTGGCAAAAATATGAGAAAAGTAGAGAGCGTCGTCAACAGGGTTACGGTTGAATGCGCGGGAAGCCTTGTTTCCTGAAAAGATGACATCAGCAGCTACTGTGAGATTGGCCAGTTCCGCATAGGCAATCCAGATTCCGCCGCCATCGTGGCCCGCAGTATTATTCGTTATGGAACAGTGGGCCATTGAAACAAGAGACCCCCTGGCGATGATACCGCCGCCATCTGTCATTGCGGTATTATTGGTGATTGTACCGCCAGTGATCGTCAAGACGGGGGTATCTCCCGGTATTTCACCCATTGAAATTCCGCCGCCAAAGTTTGCCATGTTATTTTCAATCGTTCCGCCTTCGATATTGACAAAGTTAGCCGGCTCGAAATTTGGATAAGTCCAGATTCCGCCGCCATAGCTTATTGATGTGTTACCGCTGATCACCGCCTGATTGCCTATTGTTGCGGTTGAAGAAACACCAAATGAAAGTATGGCAATACCGCCGCCGCCCCTGTCCTGCCTCGTAGGATCACCGCTGCATAAGGCGCTGTTATTGATGACTTTCGCATTTCCAAAGACATTGACCGTGCAGCCTTGAAACCCGTAAATTCCGCCGGCAATTGCAGCCGCTTCATTAGCACTTACCTCCGCCGTACCATTTAGGTTAAGCGTTGAATTGTTTAAAAAGATTCCGCCGCCACTTCCCGCCGTGTTACTAAATATGGTTCCGCCGCTCATTTCGAAGGTATTTCCGGCCTGGACATAGATTCCGCCGCCTTGATTGCTGCCGGTTGGAATCGTGGCACTGTTCTGGGAAATCAGACCGCCGGTCATCGTCAATTCGCTAAGCCTGCTCTGAACGCCAATGCCGCCGCCAAAATTTCTGATACTGTTGCCAATTATAGTGCCGCCGCTGATTCTAAGGGCGGCCTGGGCCGTTATGGTGGTAAGGACGCTGATTCCGCCGCCAAATCCCATCGCTGTATTGTTGCTTATTTCACCGCCAAGTATGGTGATAATTGTATTTTGCGCATTGATCCCACCGCCGTCATTTGCAGCAGCGGTATTGCCGGTGATCGTCCCGCCATTGATCGTAAGGGTGGAACCTAACGCCGCTGACCTTCCGGCGACAGTCATGCCGCCGCCGGAGTTGCTTGCGGTATTGCCAATTATTTCTCCACCGTTTAGTGTAACGTCACAGCCAAAGGCCGCAATACCGCCACCGAAGATGGCGCTGCAATTTGTTATAATTGTATCATCATTTATGATAAGGGTGCTTCTCGCGGTATCACCCGATACTTGTACGGCACCACCGTTAAGGGAATTTTTACAATTACTGAAGGTGCAGCCGTTAAGCGTCACAGAACAGTCTGAGCCAAATATAGAAAGGCCGCCGCCGGTACCGCCGCCGTCCAGAATGATACCGCTGTTAATTGTCATTGCCACATTGGGAATGGGCGGGCCGCCAGTTGTAAAGTGGCGGAAAGTATTGCCTGCCGGAACACTAAGGGTAACATTGCCGCTGCTGGCGTCGATGAGGTTGATGGTTAAGGTTTTTGTGATCTCTGCCGTATTTGGGAAAACGATATCATTTTGGATGAAAAAATTAATGGTATCCCCGGCTTGTGCGCTTTGTATTGCTGCTGTAATGTCGTTAAACGTAAAAACAGTTATATTTATAATGCTCATGTTGTTTGTCTCCTTCCATTGTGAAGTCTTACTGTTCTCATATATAAATATATACATATCATATGTCAGAAGTGAGCAAACTGGTCCTTTTTTCATTTATCCTCCGCTTCTGGATTTTTGATTTTTGTCAAAATATCAGAAGCGGAACAGCATTTATGGGATGTAAACCCCAGGCGCTTTTATTATCGTAAGAAAACTGCTGAAATTGCAATAATTGTCAGCTCTATCGGCAATCATGACGGTGATTATGGAGTTGCGGTAAATCCTGTTTCAGCTGCCATCATCATTGCGGATAAAACGGATGTGAGAAGAAGCCGCGTCAGAGACAAAATTATAGAACTTTTCGATGTTCATGATCGTGTAAATTATTCCGTAGTTCGTTCCGATCTGGAAATTGATAACCAGATTTAGCATTGGCTGGATAAATCCCATTCCTTCGCTCATTCAGTAACAGCATAATCCACATCAGGTATGACAAATACTACGATTTTTCGCAGCATCAACTTCCTGCCTTACAACCTCTACGTAGCATGATGCCGATGCTTCCATATTTTCTTTGGCCCAGACCAGATGCAGAGGATAGTCTATATCCATACCTTCAATCTCAACAAATACCACTTCCTTAAGTAGCTCATCCGAATTGTTAAAATGTGGCATTATTGATATTGCATTATATGTAATCACATCAACTAAAGCTTCATTAAAGCTATTTACATAGAACAATATATTGGGAGTAAACCCATTCGCCCTGCAGGCTTCAAAAAACTCTTTTGTTTTTGCAGGTGACTGCAACTGACTTGTCTGAATAAACAATTCATCACCAAGTTCACTCATATGTATTTTTTTTCTGGCTGCTAACGGATGCTTCTTTGAAAGCATCAATTTCTTCTCCCATCTTCTTACGAATAAATTGCCAATATTTTTATTTGCATGTGTTAACTCATGTCCATACATATAAGCAAAATCCAGTTTGCCACTTACAATCTCGTCCAACAGGTTGTCATGTGTCTGCATCACGCTCCTCATTTGTATGTGTGGATATATCTCATGAACCATGGAATTAAAGTGTGTAATCAGTTCCTTACACATGGCTGGAAAACCTATTGTGATAGATCCTGTCACAATTCCTCTGAGCGCAGATGTTTCCAATACAAACTTTTCATACGCTTTTATCAGTTCTTTACTTTGCTTATATACAATTTTTCCTTCCGAAGTAAGTTCCATACCTGCTTTTGTACGTTTAAACAATTCCAGCCCTATCTCTTCTTCCAATCGGCTAATATAACGACTTAATGCAGGCTGAGTGATAAACAATTCCTTTGCTGCATTTGTAACATTTTTTAATTCTGCTATTTTGATAAAACAGTTTAATACATTATAATCTGGCATATTATTCATTAAGTATCTCTCACCTGCTTTCCTGATATATTGTCCTGGGATATTACTCTATGACTTTTTTAATACTTTCTTCTGAATAACCAAGTCCCTTTAGAATTTCTATTGTATGATATCCGGCTGGATATGCTGTATGCTTATACTGGGCAGGTGTTTCTGACATTTTAAAAGGAAAACCAATCTGGCGGACTGATTTCTCTGTTTCCAAAGAAAGCGGCACCTCAGGGGCAAGCTCTCTTACTTTGATCTGCTCATGTTCAAAGGTTTCATCCATAGTCAAAACAGGTGAAATACAGGTATCATAATCTTTGAAGTATTCCATCCACTCATCCCGCGTTTTATCTAAGAATCTTTCCGCAAGAGTTTCTTTAACTAATTGGGAGTTCTGATTTATAATCTCACCATCACTCCATTCCTCCAGTCCCAGCCCTCTGCAAAGTTCCTTAAAAAACTTGGGCTCCAGTGCTCCCAACGCAATATATTTATTATCTTTTGTTCTGAAGAAGCCATACTGAGGGCCAAGATACAGGCCACTCATCATCTTCTTGTTCCAACCATCATATTTCTCTGACGCTAAAACAGCAGTTCCTTCAATGTTACAAAACGGAATCATAGAATCAAAGATACTGACATCCAGATATTGTCCTTTTCCCGTTACATCCCGGTAATGCAAAGCTGAAAGTAGTGCAATTAAAGTCATGTAAGTACCACCTGCAATATCCGGGACTTGAAAGTTTGGCATAAGCGGTTTTGCTTTGTCATCTCCCAGAGCAATTAAATTTCCCGAAAGTGCCAGATAGTTAATATCATGTCCCGGGCTCATCATCATAGGGCCGTCCTGCCCATATCCGGTTAGTGATACATAGATAATCCGAGGATTAGCCCTGGAAAGCCTTTCATAGTCAAGTCCCAATTTTTTCATCACACCTGGCCTGAATTGTTCAACGACAATGTCGTATTCTTTTATCATATCTTTAATAACTTCTAAAGCCTCAGCCTTCTTCAGGTTGAGTTCCATAGAACGCTTATTACGCCCCAGCCATGCCGAACAGGCTCCCATTCTTAATTCTTTAATTTCAGGTGCAAAATCGTCCATCATATCATGTCGGCCAGGAGCAACGACACTTACCACATCAGCTCCCATATCGGCCAGAAACATTGTGGCCATCGGTCCTGGAACCAGAGTCGAAAAGTCCAGAATTTTTATATCATTTAATGCACCCATATACACTCCTCCCATTTATATGATCGCTAATATTGATTTCAGAAAAATCACACTGGGTAGCTACCACTTTCTTTATCTGCAATCGATAAGTCAATTCTCTTTTTATGAAGTTCACGATACTTAAAAAAATCCATTGCAATTTGTGGGAATAATGCGAAGCTCAGTACATCTTCATCCTGCTCTTTGTATAAAGCTATCTCTTTCTCTAAAGCTTCCAGCTCATTTTCTATCAAGTCTGCGGGACGACATGTGATGAGTTCTGCATCTTCTCCAATAACCTTTTTTTGTATTTCCCGATTAAATGGTTTGACAGTTGCACCATACTTGCCTGATAATACATCCTTAGTCTCTTTTGTTGCCATCTTATAACGCTCGCCCATCAGCACATTCAACACTGCCTGCGTTCCTACGATCTGAGAGGATGGTGTGACAAGTGGCAGTTCACCGAGATCCTTACGGACATGCGGCACTTCCTCAAGTACCTCATAAAATTTATCTTCGGCACCCTGTTCAGCAAGCTGAGAAATAAGATTTGAAAGCATCCCTCCCGGAACCTGATAAAGAAGAGTCTTAATATCTACACCCAGATTCTTTGGATTGAGTATACCACTCGCCAAAACCTCATCTCTGATTGGGCGAAAATAATCTGCAATCTCAGCCAGCAGATTCTGGTCCAATCCAGTATCATATGGTGTACCTTTAAATGTTTGAACCATTACCTCGGTTGCAGGCTGTGAAGTTCCAAGAGCAAATGGTGATATCGCTGTATCCAGAATATCCGCCCCTGCTTCTGCAGCTTTCAAATACGTCATAGAACCCACTCCGGATGTATAATGTGTATGCATATCTATTGGAACACTGACTGCCTCTTTTAAAGCAGTCACAAGCTCTGTTGCCTGATATGGACACAGAAGGCCAGCCATATCCTTCACTGCAATTGAGTCAGCACCCATATCTTCAATCCTTTTTGCAAGCTTAATCCAATATTCGATTGTATATGCCTCCCCAAGTGTGTAAGCCATCGCAACCTGTGCATGTGCTTTTTCTTTATTAGCGGCCTTAACCGCAGTCTCCAGATTACGGAGGTCATTCATACAATCAAAGATACGGATAATATCAATTCCATTTGCAACGGATTTTTGTACGAAATATTCTACCACATCATCTGCGTAAGGGCGATATCCCAGAATATTCTGCCCACGAAACAACATCTGCAGCTTTGTATTCTTAAAACCATCACGGAATCTACGAAGTCTGTCCCATGGATCTTCACGCAAAAAACGTAGAGAAGCATCAAATGTCGCCCCTCCCCAACATTCTACTGCGTGATATCCGACCTTATCCATCTTCTCAACGATTGGCATCATTTGCTCTGTTGTCATTCTTGTAGCAATCAGAGACTGATGCGCATCACGCAGAACCGTTTCCACTATCTTAATTGGTTTCTTCTCCACTTCCGTCATATCATAACCTCCATTATTATTTGACACCAAAAATCGCCATAAATGTTCCTGCTACCACGGCAGTACCGATAACACCTGCAACGTTAGGACCCATTGCATGCATGAGCAAAAAATTCGTGGGATCTGCTTCTGCTCCAACCTTTTGTGATACCCTGGCGGCCATCGGAACTGCAGACACGCCTGCGGAACCAATCAGAGGATTTATCTTTCCTCCTGTTAGCTTGCACATAATCTTCCCGAACAGAACACCAGTTGCTGTACCAAATGCAAAGGCAATGAGACCTAAAATGACGATTTTTATCGTATCCCAATTTAAGAAAGCTTCTGCACTTGTAGTTGCTCCGACAGAGATACCAAGCAAGATAACAACAATATACATTAATGCATTTGATGCCGTCTCCTGAAGCTGTCTTACAACGCCTGATTCCCGGAATAGATTCCCCAGCATCAACATTCCTACCAAAGGTGCTACCATCGGCAAAAGCATGCAGACAATAACCGTAATAATGATTGGAAATAAAATCCGTTCTAGCTTAGGTACTTCCCTTAGCTGTTCCATTTTTATCTTACGTTCTTTCTCTGTTGTTAAAAGCTTCATGATTGGAGGCTGGATAATCGGCACAAGAGCCATATAGGAATATGCTGCCACTGCAATCGGTCCCAGAAGTTCCGTCTGTGAAAGCTTTCCGGCAAGAAATATGGTTGTCGGCCCATCCGCTCCTCCGATAATAGAAATTGCTGCTGCTGCCTCATCTGAAAATCCCATTGCCATGGCACCAATATACGCTGAAAAAATACCAAACTGTGCTGCCGCACCAAGAAGGAAACTCTTCGGATTGGCAATCAGCGGTCCAAAATCAGTCATTGCTCCAACACCAAGGAAAATCAATGATGGAAGGATAGACCATTCATCTAAAATGTAAAAATAGTAAAGAAGTCCACCTACTCCATTGTCAGCATCCTCAGGATGCTGCATAATATCTGGGAAAATATTGACCAACAACATACCGAAAGCAATCGGAAGAAGCAGAAGCGGCTCAAAGCCATGTCCAATCGCTAGAAACAGGAGTAGAAAGGCTACGGCAATCATAATCAAATTCCCAAAGGTCAGATTCATGAACGCTGTCTGCTGCACAAGATTTCCCATTATATTTAAAATATACTCCATTCTTCAACCTCCTCATGGATTAGCCTAATGTAGCTAATGCGGCCCCTGTCTTTACGACATCCCCTTCCTTTACATCAATACTTGCGACTACCCCGGCTTCCGGTGCCACAATCGCAATTTCCATCTTCATGGCCTCCAGAACTACGATCGTATCTCCGGCCTGCACACTCTGCCCCACACTTGCTTTGATAGCAAATACCGTTCCTGCCGTACCGGTCGTAACCGCAGTCTTTCCTGATCCTGCAGATGCTGCTGGTGCAGTAGGTGCTGCGACGGCAGGAGCCACTACAGGTGCCGCTGGAGGTGCCATTATTTTCTCCGCCTGAACCGCAGCAGCTGGTGCGGCTGTCCGTGGTGCCGGTGCCGGAATTCTTGCCACAGAAGCTTCGCCGGCTTCTTCTACCGTCACATCAAATATTTCTCCATTTACAGAAATTATGTAGTTTTTCATCATTCTTCTCCTTAATTATCTCCAATTTCCCGATTTTCTTCTTTTAATTGAACGAACAACAAATCCTTTATTGTTCTGCACACCAGGTTCTCTCATTGCTGCAATTGCTGCAGTAATAACTGCCACCAACCGAGGATCACTCACCGGAACGGAATATGTCTCACGCACGGTTAATGCTTCAGGCGTCTCTTCCCTGGTTTGCTCTCTCCCTGATGTTTCTTCCAAAGTTTCTTCTACGAGCACTTCCGTCTTATCGAAGAAAGCTGAAATATACTTCAGAAGATATATAATGAAAGAAATAACAATCAGTACCGCAAAGACAATACTCATACCCAGTATTGTATTTAATCCTGCTCTTTTCATGGTTCCTGCATTCAAGCTGCTGCAGCCAACCAGACTGAAAGCAAAAAGTAGTACCAAGCTCATCATCACCAATGGTTTCTTTTTCACTCTACATCCCTCCACTATATTGCTCCATGCTTTTTGTCTAACTGTTTTTCCCTCTTAGTAAATAACATCTCAAGTGCATTGATGAGGTGTTTTCTTGTATCTTCCGGTTCGATGATTGCATCTATATGCCCTCTTCTTGCAGCAGAAAGGGGAGAGGTCTGTAATTTGCCATATTCTTCCGCCTTCTCTATTATCGTTGACTGTTCTTTTCCCACATACATAATCTTTGCAGCCAGATGTGAATCCATCATTCCAATCTCGGCATTCGGCCATGCATATACAAGATCCGCACCAATAGACTTGCTGTTCATCGCAACATACGCACTTCCATAAGCTTTTCCAACAATTACATTGACCTTTGGAACCGATGCCTCTGCAAATACATAAATCAATCTTGCCACACCATCAGGAATATTTTTCTCTGATTCCACTGTGACTTCATATCCGGTTACATTAGTAAGGGATACGACCGGAATCGAAAACGCATCACAGAACCTTACGAATTTTGCAGCCTTTTTGCAGCCATCCACTGTCAGTACATTATCAAAGCGAAGACTATTTCCCCTTTCGTCCTCTGCCTGCATTCCATTTGCAACTACTCCAACTGTAATGCCGTTCAGGCGAATAAACCCGGCAATCATTTCCCTTGCAAAATCTTTTTTTATTTCAAAGAAAAAACCCTGATCAGACAGGTTCTTCATTACAGCGACCGGATTTTTGTATAAATCCGCAAGATTTGTACAAACCCGATTTAAATCATCACTGCACTCATCATACGTGACTCCCACCTTACAATTGGAGGGTAACATATAGATCAAGGAACGAATCTGCTCAAATATCTCCGTGTCCGTTCCGATATAATCCACCGCACCAGAAACCTTACTTTGATGCTCTGCACTGCTCGTATCACATTGTGTCTCGCACCTATTGTCCTGGACATTAGGTGCATTGACAAACAGTTTCCCATCTTTGCGTTCCATAAACGTAAAGTCTGTCAATCTTGGAAATACTGCTAAGCCACCTCCACAGGTACCAAAGATTGCTGTGAACTGTGGAATCACTCCAGATGCACGGGTCTGTGCACGATAAATGCTTCCAAACGCCTCAAGGGCATCGGTTGCCTCCTGAAGTCGAATCCCTGCGCAATCAACCAGTCCAATCACAGGTGCACCCATCTTAAGAGCCATATCATAAACCTGCAGAATCTTTTTTGCATGCATTTCCCCTATTGTTCCATGTAATACCTGAGCATCCTGGCTGTATATAAATATCAGTTCTCCACCAATCAAACCATGACCGGTTACAACACCATCTGTTGAAGCAGCTATTTGTTGAAGATTAAAATCCGTGTTTCTTGCTGTAATATCTCCACCTATTTCAACAAAGCTTCCTGTATCCAGAAGCTCTGTAATCCTTCGTCTCGCAGGAACACTATTTGCTCTCTTCTCCATATCGGATTATCTCTCCTCTTTCTAATTTTTCTTAGAGCTCACTTTGGTTAGAATGCAAACCGACTGTCTGCACAAAACAGTCGGTTTGCCAATGGCAGCACTATATTGCATGCCAAAATTCTACCAAATACTGCCATTAATCAATGATTGTCCATCCTCCATCACATACAATCGACTCACCTGTCATAAATGCTTCGCTCGCATTGGACAGGAAAATCAGGCATTCACTGGATTCTGACAAGCGTCCTCTCCTGCGCGCCGGAACAAATTGTGTCTCATAAGCATCCGCTGCAGAATGCAATGCATTGGCATCGGTTGCAGTTACTTTCGTCGCAGCAGAACCTCCCGTTGGAATACTTCCCAATATAAGACCATTAACGTAAATTCCATTCGGAGAAAGTTCTGTAGCAAGAGAACGTGTCAGTGCTATCATCCCCCCCTTCGAGGAAGCATAGCCTGCCCTTCTGTTATCGCTTGGCCTGATTCCATGCATAGAAGAAACATTGATAATGCTGCCCCCTCCCTGTTTCATCATAATTGGCGCCACTTCCTTGGTTGCGACAAAAATACTTCTCAGATTCGTTTCCATTGAATTATTCCAAAGATTGTCTGAAACCTCATGCAATAATGCAAGATTTCTAACAACCGCATTATTGACCAGTACATCAATATGTCCGAATGTTTCATATGCCATACGAATCAGATTTTTTATTGATTCAACATCAGCTACATCTGTCTGCACTGCAAGTCCTTTTCTTCCTGTGGCTTCTATTGCTTTTAATGTTTCTTCCGTGCCATTACGGCTGGAGTGATAAGTAATTACAACGTCTGCTCCTTCTTCGGCAAATTTGATGCTTGCCGCCTGGCCAATCCCGGTGCTGCTCCCGGTCACTACGACCACTTTATCCTTCATTCTCGTCATTATTCTTCCCTCCAGTCTCTTAATCTCTAAATCCTGACAAATGTGTCTGCATGCCACCATCTACAACAACCGTGATTCCCGTAATATATTCTGACATATCGGAAGCGAGGAAAACAGCCGTACCAACAACATCTTCAGGCTTTCCTGCACGCTGTAAGGGGATTCTGCTAATCCGTTCTTCCCGCTGCACAGGTGTGTCTGTTGTCAGTTCTTCAAAGTCTGTATTAATGAGCCCTGGTGCAATCGCATTTACATGAATTCCAAATCGTCCAAGCTGGTGTGCAATATTCATACTCATGGTATTGATTGTACCTGAGGCTGCACAGTATGCATGCTGACCAGAACGCCCTCGGAATGCTGCCAGAGAAGTCATATTAATAATATTTCCCGAACCCTGTTTTTCCATTACTTCGGCTACTGCCTGAATTGCCATTAATGTACCTCGTACATTCGTTGCAAATATCTTGTCCCAGTCCTCGATACTGCTCTCTGATAATGGTGCACTCTTTGTATATGCGGCGCTGTTCACCAGAATATCGATATGGCCAAATTCGTTTTTTACCGTATCCACCATTTTTTTAATCTGATCAGAATTGGTAACATCAATTTGCATCGCCAGTCCCTTAATGTCGGCTTTCATCATTTCAACCACCGCTGCTGCACCATCATAATTGATATCTGCTACAACAACGGTTGCCCCTTCTTTCGCATATCCCAAAGCAATCGCACGGCCGATGCCGGATGCTCCGCCTGTTACAATCGCAACCTTATCTTTTAACAACATTTTCTACATCTCCTTTAAATTATATTTTTTCGTTTTCCAGGCCAGCTGTTAGCCCGCTACGCCAAATATATAAGCTGCTGCAACGCATGCCAATGCCGCAATACATGGCACAACAACAGTGAGCAGGAACACTGCAGGATATGCCGATTTATAGTTTTCACGAGCAAATCCAAAAATGTAATTTACAATAGCTCCGTTGTGCGGAACCGAGTCAAAGCCAACACCTGATACTACAATCGTACGGGCAATCGTAGCTGCAGGAATACCCATTTTCAGATAGATATCACCAAGTATTGGAGCAACTATACTTGCAGCACCTGTAGCAGTTCCTGTGATTGCACACATAACGTTTGTGGCAAGAAAAAGCGTAAACAAAGGATTTCCGGGCATATTTGGGATTGAATCAATAACCCCTTGGAACGCTGCTGTCGCCTTAATAACTGTAGCAAATCCAGTAACGGCAGCTGTTGCACTGACAATTCCAAGTCCACCTGTTACACTTTCTCCAAGTCCTGATACAAACTTGTCAAATCCGATTGTCTTATAGTTCAAAACCGCACATACTATTGTTCCCAATAAAATAGCATAAAAGTTATTAACTATCTGTACTCCACCAAGGGTAATATTCAAACTTACCACAGTAACAACCAACGGCAAAAGCGCAATAATTACGTTTGGCACTTTTTTTTCTTCATTCAATTTAGCCTGGTCATCATAGGAATAATCCACCGCTCCTGGTGCCAAATAATGCTCGCCGCGAGCATCTGCCTTTTTAAAAAGCAGCATTCCCAAAGCAATTCCCAGCACAAGGTTCACAGCTGCTGCTACCATTCCTATTCCAAAACCAGCCGCCGGCCCAACCCCCAGGGCTCCAGTGGTAACCAGATTGAGTGATGATGGTGTTCCGGGTGCACAGTTTGAAAAAGTTCCTGCGCCAAACTGGAACCATGCAGGCATCAGTCTTCGAGGTTTATCCAGCTGACGGAAAATTCTATCCATCATAGGCCATACCGCAAATACGACAACGAATCCGTTAACGCCACCGTAACAGAGCAATCCAATAGCAATCGGAACGGCAACCAATGCATATTTGGGTCCAACCGCTTTAATAAGCGCATTTGCAATTGATTGAGCCGAGCCCGATACATCCATCATCTTTCCAAAAAAAGCCCCTGCAAAGAAAACAAGAAACCAACTCATTACAAATGAGCCAAAACCATTAATATAGTTTCCTGTTAATTCACCATAAAAATTCATACCGTTAAATATGCACACAATTAAAGTTGCTATAAGCGATGCAATTACTATGTGAATCTTCTTCACACATAAAATAATTAATGCTGCCAAAGCCAATATAATACCGACCATTTGTATACCTCCTATTAAAATAATTAATATTAGCTGATACTCTCTGATTTTATCGATACAAATCTTCGAAGATAAAACTATTGATTTTAAGCTTGAATATCATCGTTTAAGCACGTGTGCACATTGCTTATCTTTTCTCATTTATTATATCTTCTTTTGTACGTTTTTTCTAATTGATGTTTTGACAATGTTATATAACCATTTGTTTATCATTTACTTTATAGCGATGAATTTTCCAATTAACCATACTTCTTACGGACCTGGCTCTTATCCATACACTTTCTTATCAAATGTGCTCTTTACATGTACAGATAATATTTTTGCCCCTATTCCAAGCACCTTCTCATTACTCCGGTACCACATATCCATTGAGTAATACCAGCCGGTCGGCACGCTATTTATCCAGTTCTCTTCTGCATAATAAAGATCCCCTACGTAGATATATTTTCCGTCTTCTGTATCCACCAAGAACGACTGGCTGCCGCAGGTATGTCCTGGTGTAAACAAAGCATTTAGTCCCGGCTCAATCTCATAATCCCCGTCTTGTAAAACAAACTGCTCAATCCCCCGCATCCAGCCCGGACACCCTGGTTTATCTATCACCTGATATGAGTTGCGTTCAACCTTCCAGGGTGCTATAGCATGCTCAACCTCCTTTCTTTGTACATAGATTGGTATATCCTTTCTAAAAAGCTGCAGATTCCAGGCATGATCCGAATGAAGATGCGAAAGACAAATCCGGGTGACCTCCTCCGCCTTAATATCTGCCTCTGCCAGTGCATCAACAAGTGTCCTGTAGCCGTCCACTTCCAGTACATAATTATAGGGCAGGGCATTCTCAATTATTTCCTCTTTCGTCGGATAACCAGTATCCAAGAGTGTTACTTCACCTGTGTCGTTGTTCCTGATTGCAATGCAGCCCAGTGACATCTTGCGGATAATTCCTGGCTCAGCTTTCAATACAAAATAAGAAATGTCGTGGTCGTTATCTCCCATGTAAATGGGATAAATCGTGAATTTTGCCATATTGATATCCCCTACTTTCTTTTAAATTTTTCTTTAAGTTAAAAAACATATACACAATCAAGCATATATTTACAAATTTTAATAAACATGTTATTATGTTAACAGTAAGAACAGCTATTAGCTTGCCAACAAGGAATGGCCGAATGGAAAATGGAGATTCTTATGAATATCATGCAGCTTGAATATTTCTACACCGTTGCTCAAGAAAAAAACATAACCAGGGCTGCTAATAAACTATATATATCGCAGCCTGCTTTGAGTAGCACCATAAAATCCATCGAAAATGATATTGGATACCAACTATTTGATCGAGTCGGACGACAAATTGTACTAAATGATAATGGGCAGATTTTTTTAGAAGGTGCGAAAACAATCCTTGATACCTGGTCCGAGACGATGAATAAACTTGTGGAAGCAAATTTAATAGAGCGCAATACCCTTTCTCTTGCTGTCACAGGGATAGAAGCTCCTCAACCCATCCTCCAGAAGTTCAGGAAAAATTGTCCCGACACCAAAATTAAACAATTTTTTGTTCATACAGATGAGCTTCCTTCTATAGTGCACCAGAATTCCTGGGACTTTATTTTTTCTTCTATTCTACCTATGGATTCATCTCTGGAATCCCTCCTGATTCTGGAGGAAGCACTTATGGTTGTCCTTCCATCCAATCATCTTCTTGCCCAACGAGACGGAATCTATCTGGCCGAGATAATGAATGAGCAGTTTGTTGTCATGCCGCAAAAAACCGTATTCCGCCAATTAACGGATGATATATGCAAGGAAGCCGGCTTTAAACCGAATATCGCTCTGGAGGTGTATTCTAGCCAGCTCACGGACTTTGTATCACAGGAGAATGGCATCGCAATCATTGCCGCCTTTTCCAGTGCAAAACATATAGCCTCCCCCCATATTAAGGTTCTCCCACTGCTTGACCAGTTCTGCAAATATAGGATCCACCTGATATGGAGGAAAAAAGATGTTCCTTTCAAAGATTCGCTTAAGCTTTTCTATGATTTTATAGTGAAACATCATACCCTCTGACTCCTATCCTCTTAAATAAATGGGGTCTCTTCTCTTCCAATCGAAAGAGCTAAAGAATTCTGTATCACATATAGAATTCTTTAGCCTGTTTCACAATCCAGATTCTACAGCATAACTAATGATGCCAGAATCATAATTCCGGTAGCAATCAGAGGCGTTACCAAACACATTTTAAATACCGGCATATAGGCTGTTTTGTGAGTTTCCCCACACATATTAATATATGCCACGATGGAACCGTTGTGTGGTACGGAGTCGCATCCGGTAGCGGATACTGCAATCAGACGTGCAATGAATGCCGGATCCATCCCCATGCCGGTATAGATGGGGCCAAGGATGGGAGCAACAATTGCGGCAGCCCCACTTGCTGTTCCTGTAATGCCGCACATGATATTGGTGGCAACCACAAGAGCCAGAACAGGTGGAAGCGGAATAGAAGGAATCATGTCAATAAAAGCATCAAATGCAGGAGTAGCCTTTACGACAGTTGCAAATCCAATTACAGAACAAGTTGCACAAATCATAGAAAGAGTACTCTTAACAGACTCTTCAAGGCAGGAAGACATCAGGCTCCTTGTGATTACCTTGAAGTTCAGGATGATTACAATGGCGATACTCAACACAAGTGCTTCTTCTAACTTAAGGACATTAGCACCGCCAATTTTTAAGTTTACTGCAACAACTGTAAACACTAAGGGGAAGAATGCCTTAAATTTCCCCGGAGCAACCTGATCTTTATCGGACTGCTCATATTGAGCCAGGTTCTTGTCCAAGGTATAATGCTCTCCATTTCTCTTGGCCTGATTAATCATTCTATTGTACCAGAACAGACCAATCACAATCATTGAACCAATTCCGATAAAGCCAAGAGGCCAGGCCGCCATAGGATCCACCCCCAGTGCTTGTGTTGTTACTATGTTCAATACCATGGTCGTACCAGGTCCGCAGTTGGCAAATGTACCAGACGCAAAAAGATACATTACCGGAATAAACCGCTTAGGGGCATCTGCTTCACGAAAAACTGCAAGAATAATTGGAAAAACAGCAAAGATACACACGTATCCGTTGATTCCACCATAGATCAGTAATCCGATGGCAATCGGCAGAGCGATCATAGCCCGTTTCGGTCCCAGAACCTTGATAATTACATCCGCAACTACTTTGGCAGAACCTGTCATACTCATAAGCCTGCCATAAATAGCACCAGCAAAAAACAGTAAAAACCAGCTTTGTAAAAATGTAACAAAACCAGACATATAGATGTCTTTCATAGTGGTATAAATATTGAGCCCGGCTGTAATACCTACAATAATAGAACAGATAATTGCCGATAAATAAAGATTGACTCCATTCATTATCAGTAAGACAAGCACAACGAGCGCCAGAAATATACCAATAACATTAACTGTAAACCCCATAATTCTCCTCCTTAATCCTGTCCTTTTTATTTTTTCTTTGAATCAATCTGAAGGCCTGCAGTCTGTTCAAGGCCTTTGTATTTATCACAAACAATATCCTTCCAATTTAGACCTATGCAAGCTTCTGCAACAGGGAATTCTTGACCGACCTCTTTTGCAAGTTCCAGTGCGAGCTGGAGATCCTTCGGCAGATTTTTAAATTGCCCTTCACCTTTATCAAAAAGCTCCATGCCTGGGCAGAGATAAACATAATTTTGAAGAAACCAACAGTTAGACGTTGTTCCCGGCTGTGTCATGACCTCCAACAGCTTATCCGGATCGCACCCAGCCTTTTCCCCCATCTTCAAGGCATAACCGGCACCAAACTCCTCAACAATAAGTGCAACATTATTACATAGCTTCGCAATGATGCCGCAGGTGGCCTCACCAACTCTGACGGCGTACCCTCCCTCTGACTTAAGAATCGGACAAATTCTATCCCAAATTTCTTCTGAGCATCCAGCCATCATCGTACAATTTCCCTTATCGCCGCCCTTTCCGGAAATCGGAGCATCAACATAGGTAATTCCCCTCTTGTTGCATACTTCAATGAGCCTTCTTGTCAGTCCAAGTGAAATTGTGGCATGCACCATAATAATGGAACCCGGTGCCATGTTATCAATCAGGCCATCCTCTTCGAGAACCTTGATAACGCTGGCGTCGTCGTACAAAACAACGCTTGCAACGGTAATGTTTTTTGCAAGCTCCTTCACCGTGGGGGCAGACTTACAACCGCAAATCTCCACAGCTTCTTGTGCGGCCTCCGGTTTCCTGGCCCATACGGTCACGTCGAACCCGTCTTCACACAGGAACTTGCACATCGGGAACCCCATAAATCCCAACCCAATAAAACCAATTTTCTCTTGCTTCACTTTTGTTACCCCCTAAATATTATTTTGTATTAACCATAAAAGCTTGCTGAATAAGTTTCATTCATATGAGTACCCAGAATATGGGCACCCGTAGCTTTTATTTTGGTTTGACTTTCATACCAGTCATCCACAGAGTTATACCAGCCGGTTAAAGCATCATCGACCACGTTCTCTGTGCACATATGCTGGTCACCTGTATATATATACTGTCCCACTTCTGTGTCAATTAGGAAGGATTGGCTTCCTTTCGTATGTCCAGGAGTATATAATGCCTTTAATCCGGATTCTATCTCATAGTCCCCAGTCATCGGAATAAAGTTTTTGATCCCTCTGGTCCAGGCAGGACAACATTCACCTGGAATCCGCTGATAAGATTTATACTCAATTAATCTTGGTGTGGATGCTCTGTGAATCTCTTCTTTCTGCACGTAAATTGGTACATTGGGAAAGAGCTGCAGGTTCCAGCAGTGATCCTGATGCAGATGTGTGATACCGATCCGCTTGATATCCACAGGTTTAACCCCCAATTTCGAGAGTTCTTCTACCAATGTATAGGTCCTGTCTCCATTTAAATAGTTTTTATATGGGAGATCATATTGCAGGATTTCTTCCGGCGTCGCATATCCGGTGTCCAAGAGTGTATACTCCCCTGTTTGATTGTTTTTCAACAGTATACAGCCAAAGGATATGTACCTATGTTGTCCGCTAGCGAATTGTATTTGACAGGAAATATCATAATTATTAAATCTACCCATGAAAATGGGGTATATCATAAATGTAGCCATAATCCTCCTCCTACTTTTCAGAGAGCTTATCAAGAGATGCAATATAACGGCTTCCGGCAATCGGAATCTTGCTCAGCTGTTCACTTATGACCTTCATCTCCGCTTCAGATAATGTAATATCTGCACTGCCAAGATTCTCTTCCAAACGAGAAAGCTTTTTCGTTCCCGGAATTGGAACAATCCATGGTTTCTGGGCAAGAAGCCACGCTAAGGCAATCTGGGCAGGTGTCGCTCCCCTGTCCGCAGCAATTTTTTTAACATAATCGACCAAAACCATATTCGCTTCAATATTCTCTTTATGAAAACGAGGATTTCGGTTTCTGTGATCACCAGGATCAAATACCGTATCTTTCGTTATTGTTCCTGTCAAAAAGCCACGACCAAGAGGACTAAAAGGCACAAAACCGATACCCAGTTCCTCAATCAAGGGTATAATTGTGTCTTCCGGATTTCTCCAGAACATTGAATACTCACTTTGAAGAACCGTAAGTGGCTCTACTGCATGAGCTCGTTTTATTGTATCCACACCAGCTTCTGATAAACCCCAATATCTTGCTTTCCCTTCCTTAATCAACTCTCCGACGGTGCCTGCAACCTCTTCGATCGGAACCTTCGGATCAACTCGATGTTGATAGAGTAAATCAATGGTATCTATTCTCAGGCGCTTCAACGATCCTTCAACCGCTTTCCTGATGCTCTCAGGACGGCTGTCAAGACTATCAACGGCTTTTTGTTTACCATTCTCATACTCATAGCCGAATTTTGTTGCAATAATCACCATATTTCTATACGGTTCTAAGGCTTCTCCGACCAGATCCTCATTCGTAAAAGGCCCATACACCTCGGCGGTATCGAAAAAATCTACGCCCCAATCAATTGCGGTATGGATCAGCTTAATCATTTCACTTTTCTCTCCTGCTGGCCCTCTTCCGTAGTTCAGTCCCATACACCCGAACCCAATTGCAGAAGTTTCCAAACCCAAGTTACCCAATTTCCTTTTCTGCATAACAACCTCCCTTCCTTTTCACTTCAAAAAACTGTATGACAGGAAGAATATCCGTGAAATTACTGATATCCTTCCTCAGCATATCCCGATGAGGATCAAGTGCCTTATGATAGTCCTCCACAGTTTCAAAATACTCTGTGCCAATGACCCTGTATGGACTATCAGATTCACTCATTGCGCCCTCAATCGCAACCCCTTTACAGAGACTGCCCGCCAGTTCTTCTACCATTTTCATGTGATGATTCATATAATAATCCATATCGAATCTGGAATTTTCAGCATTGGGGTAAAATATTTTCATAGCTACCATCAGTAACCCTCTCTTCAATCTTTCTTATCTGTGGTTGCATAAACTATACCAGTTAATTCAGAATCATCAATTGCAGCACAGGTTGGAGCTTCTACCAGCCAGCTCTCATCCTTTACACAATGCAGTCCAATGGCATCCTTTGGACATTTTGCAACACAGGCACCGCAACCCATACATTTTTCTTCATCACAGATAACCTTCAGTTTTGCATATCCCTCTTCCCAGGCATCCATATCCTTCACGAGGGAAAGAACACCAAATGCACATCTCTTTACGCACTGGCCACAGGCAATACATTTCTCTTTATCAATGCGCGGCTTAAACCGGCTCTCAAAAATATTATGTAATCCCCGTTTCCACACCGGACGGCAGATAGAGCAACCACGACTGTCGCAACTGCACACCTGACCAATCAATGGTTTTCCTCCATTGGTAGTCATAACCAGTCCCCGTTCTGCTATATCCCTTCCCAGTTCTAGTGCTTCATCAACTGTAAGTTCTCTTGCCAGGCCTTTCTCCCGCAGGAACTTGTTTTCCCCATAGGGGCTAAAGTGGAAACAGACCTCATTATTCTTATATTCCGGGTAGCGTGCTCCCTGCCCTGTAATATGGTAACGTACCCAGTTACAGGCACACTCATTTACAAGAATTCCATCAGGTGCATTACGGACAATTGCTTCAAAATTCTCAGATGGATCAAGCTTCGTACCATCCTTGACCGTGCCCGGAAGCGGAATGACAAGATTCCAACTATGGTTGAATTTATTGTTCTTCTCTGCTACCGCCTTCCTGTACGCCTTATCTCTTGGCTCCCACAGTCCATCACAGTGATCTGTATTTGACCAGACATCGAAATCATACATAAATTCGTCGACAAGCTCTTTTGTAACTCTCTCATCTTCTGCATAGATCAAGCTGTAACTCATAGCGTCTTTCAGCCCGACGCATCCGTCATGGTAATAATAAACATTTCCACGATCACGGGTACGGGCAATGCAGATACCCGTCAATTCCAGCCACTCCAACTTTCCTCTTACTATATCTGCTGACATTCCTGTCTTTTCAGCTAATTCCTCCGGCGTCCCCGGCATGGAATCCAATATCTGAGCATCCTCAATGTCACGGATCACCAGACCGATAATCTTCGGTCCCCATTTAGATCCTTCAAACCCCGCTTTATCACAGAGTTTATCAATATACTCCTCATAAGTCATGATTGCATCCCTCCTTACTATTTAGTTATGCTTGCCGCCATACATGTGATGTCTCGCAATCCCTTCTCCTTTTCCAGTCTAAGTTTCATATATTTGTCATATCCTGAAATCATATACATAGAAGGAATACAGGCGATAATTCCAATTATAAATGCCAGCGTATAAGTTCCTGTTGCAACACTGATCATTGATGCCACCCTTGGGAAAATCAGGGCTGAAATGCCAGAGGAAAGGTATACAACACCCGTGTTGATTCCGGCATATCTCGTGCCAAAGGATCCGGTTACCATAGATGAAACAATTCCTACCACTCCGCCATATGCCGTAATCGCCATCTGAATCAGAAACACGTAGAACATTCCCTCGGCAAAAATCAATCCAGCAGTCGAAAGTATATTTATGCCCATCAGTGCAAGAAGAATATTCTTTTTACCAAATCGGTCGGACAAGGCAGGAAATAAAATTCTGGAAAAAATGCTGGATATGCCTGTCAGGGAAACAGCCAGCTCTGCCTGTACCACTGAGGATCCCCGCGCAATCGCAAGTGTCTTTATAATTGGATTTATCATCATAAAGCTGGCAAGTCCAAACAGCATAATCGATGAGCAAATCCAGAACTCCCTATATTTTATGACTTCTCTTAACTTATACTGACGCTGTCCACTGCCTCCGTTGCTCTGAATAGAAACTACCGTTGAAGGATTTCGCATAAAAATTCCAAACAAGATACTCGCACCTCCAAACAAAAATCCCATAACCCGAAATGTCATCGGTACAGCATTTGCTCCAAACGCAGGAGATTTCAGCAGTCCAGACAAAAACGGTGTAAATACTGCAGTTGAAGCCCCAAAGGCTGCAATCGCAAGACCCGCTCCGAATCCTTTTCTATCCGGGAACCATTTTTGTATACAGACCAGAGCAGCATTATATACAAAACCAGAGCCAATTCCAGTAATAATACTATAAGTCAGATAAATCATCTCCGGAGATTTATGCGGTACAAAGGACGTAACGATCATACCCATCATAAAAAGCACACTGCCCAGAGTCGCTGACACATGTGGCCCGAATGAATCTTGTATCCTGCCGCCTATGATGGCTCCCACGGGGTAGAAAAAAAGCAGTACCGAGGACACCATCGTAACCGAAGTGACATCCCATGAGTAATAATCCATTACCGGCTGTTGAAACAAACTCCACAAATATACAATGCCTACCATAAGCATAGCACCAAGACATGCAACTACACTGACTATCCGATGCCCTTTCAGTTTCTTATCTTCCAATATCCAAAACCTCATTTCCTATCCAGCAAGAAATCTCTGCGGATTAGCTTCCACAAATGCGTATGCCTGTTTTTCTGACATCCCGTTCTTAAGCAGAGTCGGGATTACCTCCGTAAAGATATGGTGGTAATTCCAATCTGATATTTGTTGTGCCACTTCCTCTGTCCAGGTCCAGTCACGTCCCAACCTGACAATAGAAAAATCATGAGACATCATCAACTTATCTCCATATCCAATTCCAGTCAAAGCACAAAGACCTGCTACCTGCTGAATTTCCTCTGGACAATTCAAATATCCCTGAAGTCCCATCCGATCATAACCGCCATAAACTCCATAACTCATAATTTTCACAAGTTCTTTGAGATCCTGACATTCATTCAAATGACCTATCATAATATGTTTCGGCCATACGCCAAGTGCAATCAGTCTCCGTGCCTGCTCACTTCCCATCGTTCCATCCTGGGTATGTGTGATGATTTTAATTCCTGTCGCTATAGACACCCTGGCACAAGCCTCCAGAAACAGGTTCTCATAAGCAGTAATCTCTCCGTAACTCGTCGCAATCTTTAACAGTCCTGGCTTAATTCCGGTATTACCAATTCCTTCTGTTACTTCCCGCATCAGCATCTCATATACTTCCTCAGGGGCATCCCCATACTTCATGCGGAATGTATAATATTGTGGGCATCCGCCCTCTGACGAATAGTATCCGCTGACACATATGATGTTCATGCCGGAACGAAGTGATGCTTCTTTGAGCAGATCTGGTCTTCTTCCACAATCAATAGGGGTTGCGTCAACAATCGTTTTCACCCCATACGGCTTTAATGTCTCCAATTCATCAACGATTTTCTTAACAACTGTCTCATCGTCATATCGTCCGTAATCGCCCCAAAATCCCGGAGAACCCCAAATCAGATGCTCATGAATCAGGCAACGTCCCAAATCTTTTGCTGTTATCGGACCAGTCACAGTCTGCACTACTTTTCTGTCTCTCATCGTTTCATCTCACCCATCTCAATCCCGACTCTAGTCGACAGCCGTTTCTTTTTCTCGCACCGCTTCTTGTATATTCTCCAGAACAGAATCATAGATTTCATGAAGCAGATTATCTGATACATACTGGGAGAGGGCAGAAAAAGTATCGCTTCCCAGTGGATTTGCCGTGAATTCTGTACACTTCTCCATTCCTGAGATATTAAACGGTGATGCCGGAACCATCATACGGCTTCCATCCGGATAATTTACATATGCAATCATATTTCTTTCCTTAATTTGTGGATGATTTACCACCTGCTCTATATCATTAATTAATCCATAGGCAAGTTTTTTTTCATCTAATCCACTGCAGAATTCTTCTGTTGTCATAGCTCCTATATAATTTCTGAACATCTCATTCACCCGGTCACGCTGTGTCATACGCTCTGCTGCAAATGTCAGCTCTGTTTCACAGATTTCTGGATGTCCAACTACCTCGCAAAGCTTTTGGAACTGATCATCACTTGCCGGACAGATTAGTACTGGCTGTCCATCGCTGGTGATGTAATCGCCAAAAGGAACCGTTGTAACCTGTTGATTCCCCATCGGAATTGGATCTTCATTCAAGATTCCATACTGTGCGATACCCTGCTCCATAGCTGCAATGCAGGCATCCAGCATTGCCACATCCACTTTACGTCCTACTCCGGTATTCCATGTCTCATACAAAGCAGCCAGAGTACCAAGACAACCATAGATTCCACCCAGTAAATCAGCAATCGAAATTCCCAATTTCAACGGTGATCCTCCCAGCTCTCCGCTCATGCTCATAATTCCTGACATCGCCTGAACGGCAAGATCATATGCCGGCTTTCCTTTTAATGGTCCTGTATTGCCAAATCCAGATATGGAAGTACACACAATACGAGGATTGATCTTGCAAAGATCCTCGTAGCCACAGTGATATTTTTCCATTGTGTCTGACTTAAAATTATCAATCACAACATCAGCAGTCTCAACCATCTTGTAGAATATCTCTCGCTGCTTCTCATCTTTAAAATTCATTATCACACTCTTTTTTCCACGATTCGAACTTGTAAAGTAGACGCTCTTCTTTTCCTTCGATGGAGGAGAATATCTGGAAGGATCACCTGTAGGAGGACACTCCAGTTTAATCACCTCAGCTCCAAGATCGCTCAATAGCATGGTGCAGTAAGGACCAGATAAATAATGTGTAAAGTCCAATACTTTTACTCCTGTAAGAGGTCCCATTCTCTCTTCTCCCTTCTATTTGCTTAAACCGGAAAGATTCCGTGTTTCTTCTCCTGATATACCACTTTCTTACTTTCCAACGCTTCCAGTGTGTGAATCAATACCCTTCTGGTTTCATCTGGCATGATAACCATGTCTGTATAGAGACGGCGTGCTTTATAATACGGATTATTGAATTTCTCCTCATACTCCTTGACAACCTCTGCCAACTTTGCCTGATAACCCTCCTCACCACCTGCTTCTCTGGCCTGTTTCAATTCCTTATCAAAAATAATCGGAGCCGCACCTTCCGCTCCCATAACGGCCTCCTGTGCTGTCGGCCAGCTAATTGTCAAATCCGGCTCACTTCCATCATCACACATTGCTGCAGTGGCTCCGCCATACAGTTTTCTCATTGCTATACGGATCTTCGGAACCGTTGCCTGATTTAATGCATATAACGTCTTTGCACCATGGCGAATTATTCCACCGGTCTCCTGATCCGTTCCCGGCATAAAGCCCGGAACATCCCCCAACCATACAAGCGGAATATTAAACGCATCGCACACTGTAACAAAATGTGCCATTTTATCGGAAGAATTAATATCCAATACTCCTGCTACTACCACAGGCTGACTCGCAATGAATCCCACACTATTTCCATTTAATCTCGCCAGCGCAGTAATAATCGTTTTTCCCCATAATGGCTGAATCTCAAAAACACTGTCATTGTCTGCAATCAGTTCAATCGCCTTGCGTCCGTCAAAGGGAGCTCTTGGATTCTCCGGAACCAGCTCATTCAGCCCCGGAACCAATTCGCCCGGATCCCGGTCACAGGCATATACCGGCGGCTTCTCATTACAATTCTGAGGGAAATAGCTCAGATATAGCTTAATTTGTCCGATGCAGTCATAATCATCTACAGCCATTTTATGACTCACACCAGTTACCGAGTTATGGAACAGTGCTGTGCCAAATACCTCCGGGTCAGGCTCTTCACCTATAACCTGTTTTATAACCTTCGGTCCGGTCAGGAACATCTTGCTAGTCTTATCCACACTAATGATAAAATCCATTAAAGCCGGACAGTAAGCAGCTCCACCAGCACAGGAACCCATAATTGCAGCCACTTGAGGGATATATCCAGATGCGTGAACATTCTTATTAAATATGTACGTATAGCACTGGGTATCATTTCCTTCCTGGATACGTCCTCCACCGCTGTCATTCATTCCAACAACCGGACGCCCCGCACGCAAAGCTTCTTCCATCAAACGGATGATTTTCTTTCCGTGAATTTCGCCAACAGATCCTCCTCTTGATGTAAAATCCTGGGCGTATGCATAAACCCATCTACCATTCACTTTTCCATAACCCGTGACAACACCATCCGCAGCAATATACTGCCGTTCCATGCCAAAATTCACGCTGCGATGCTCAGCAAACATACCAATCTCTTCAAATGTACCCTCGTCAAAAAGCAAATCCAGTCTTTCTCTTGCTGTCAGTTTCCCTCTACTGTGCTGCTTGTTTACCCGCTCAGTTCCTCCCATAGCAAGAACACGCTGTCTTCTTGCTAAAAAATCTTCCTGCTTTGCATTCATCTGTTTGCCTCCCATTAAAAAAATATTAATTCAGATGTTCTGATCTGACTGCGGCAAGTTCCGCCGATTCCTTTAATATCGGATCAAAAATCTCATGTATAATTTGGGTCTCCTCATATCTTGAAAGCACCTCAATCGTATCATAGCCAAGTGGTGACACCGGATATTCTGCCACCTCCTCCATATCACTCAGCTTAATCGGCTGTCCCGGAATCTTTACCTTGGTGCCATCGGGCCACTTTGCATCAACAATCATATTACGTACAGCTACCTGCTCCATATTGTATACTTCAGATACTTTATTTACCTTGGCACAGACAATTCCCTTGGCATTTAACTCCTCTATAAGCTCCTGTGCATCCCAATCCTTCACAAGATCACATAGAATATCATAACATTCGTCTTCGTGTTTAAACCGAAGATTCCGCGTTAAAAACTTCGGATTATCACTAATCTCCGGATATCCAAGAATCTTGCACAGTGCAGCAAAGTCATGATCTGTAAATGCACAGATAACGACCTGAACTCTTCGCTTACAAGAAAATGCAGCAAAAGGCACGGCCGAAGGATGGCGATTGCCATTCGGCTTTGCAGCAATACCTGTAATCCCATAGCTGGTCACAGGCTGTTCAAGCAGCGCAAAAACATTATCCATCATTCCGAGGTCAATATATCGTCCAACCCCAGTCCTCTTGGCATCATATAATGCCGCAAGGGTGGCAACACAAGCCATAAGGCCACTTGTTACGTCAGCCATAGACACACCAAACCGCAGCGGTCTTCCTCCCTTTTCGCCTGTCACGCTCATCAATCCGGACACCGCCTGCACAACCACATCATAAGCAGCTCTTGATTTCCATGGGCCAGTCTGCCCGAATCCAGAGATGGAAGCGAATACAATTTGCGGATTAATTTCCTTAAGCTTTTCATATCCGCATCCGAATTTTTCCATGGTGCCTGCCTTGAAATTCTCAACAACTACATCCGCCGTCTCTACCATCTTAAAAAAAATCTCTTTTTGGCGTTCGTCTTTCAGATTCAGCAAAACGCTCCTCTTGTTGTGATCTAAGCTTGAAATGTAGCATGTGTTTTTATTTTTTGATGGCGGATTATAACGATTATTATCTCCATATGGCGGATTCTCAATTTTAATAACCTCCGCTCCAAGATCCCCCATAATCGAAGTACACATAGGACCCGATGTAAACTGTGTAAAATCCAACACTGTCAAATTTTCAAAAGGCTTCATTATCGTCCTCCCTTCTCACCCTATATTAAGTATATGCGTCGCCATACCGCACGTCCAATTCGGTTTTTTGCCGTATTCATAACCATTTTCTTATGATTTTCTTATATTTGTTTCAAGGAGAACCACATTCATAGACATTAGCTGTATGCCAAAACATGCCCTTCTTCTCCTTTATATTCTGCTTCCTTTTCAAGATCCATCAAAACATTGTAGGCACCATTGGCAAGAGCATAATTCTCGTAATCACCTGTATAACGTATCATAGCTGCCATTTTTCCTACGCGTTCTTTGATCATGTCAAACAGCATTTCAGAGTTTGCCATTCCTGCCGTCATGGCAATGGCATCCACCTCTCCGCAAAGTGTTGCATAGCAGGCACCGACCTCCCGTGCAATCTGATACGCCAATGCTTTAAATACAAGTAATGCTTTTTTATCACCATCTGCAATTCGTTTTTCTACCTCAATTAAGTCAACCGTCCCAAGATATCCCCTTAGACCCGATCCTCCGTTTAAGATATTGTAGACTTCCTTCTTTGTATACTGACCGCTGAAGCATATATCGAGAAGACGTCCCGCCGGGATTGTTCCTGCCCTGTCTGTTGAAAACGCTCCATCTCCAAGACCCGTTGAATCATTTGCATCAATAACGCGTCCTTTTTCATGGGCTCCTACAGAAATACCTCCGCCAGCATGGATTACAATGACGTTGGCCGTCTCATATGTCTTTCCAACATCCTGTGCGGCAAGCTTTGCTACTGCCCTCTGGCTCAAAGCATGGAAGGAATTACGTCTGTCAAAGAGTGGGCAGCCTGTCAGCCTGCTCTCCGGCAGATACTGGTCGATGGATGCAGGATCCGTTGCAAAAGCGGGCCGTTTTACCTCCAGGTCTTTCTGGATCTCATCTACCAGAACCATCGTAACTCTCGTTGGATGGGAAAGAGGCTTGTCAGGATGATAGCTCTTGTCCACCTGTTCCCTGAGTGCTCCGGCAATACGGAAGGTCCCGCCATCACCGCCATAGAACATGCCGCCAAGACGGACACCATAAGCATCTATGTCCTTCGGCTCTATCCCAACGCTGTTCAGCCAATCAAGCACATACTTTGACTTAATGTCAAGCTGTTCTTTCCCGGTAACTGTTTTGTCCATCTCACGCTCACTATATTGAAATGTGCGGGAATGCAGACATCTCCGGTCTTCATATACTGCAACTTTAGCAGATGTTCCACCAAAATTTAAAACCAATGTCTTCAATTATTGTCCCCCTCTCTTATCGGAAATCGCAGCCGCCAGTGCCAGCGAATAGTATTTGAACTCTGACGAAGCTGCTCTGGATGAAATAGAAATCGGGCACTGTGCTCCCACAGTAACGCCTACCACGAGTGCATCTGCAAATAACGTGATGGCTTTTACAAATACACTTCCACTTACCAATGATGGGAATAATAAAACATCAACATCAGAGGCCAGGGGACTCTTGTATCCTTTTTCTTTTACCGCATCCTCGCTGAGAGCCAGGTCAACGGAAATCGGTCCTTCAATAATACTTCCCGGAAGCTCTCCCGCCTGGTTCATCTCTTTTAACATTACTGCCTCTGCGGATTCCTGGATTTTCATATTCGGCGTTTCAGCGGCGCATACAATTCCAATCTTCAGGTCCCCCCCATAGCCCAGCTTGTGCATGGTAGAGGTAATAACCTTGATTTGTTCCACACGCTGTTCAAAAGTAGGATGTGGAATAATCGCACAATCGTTCAATACAAGTATTTTTTTATAGGCCGGAATCTGTACGATGGAAAGATGTGTCAGGATCTTCCCGCGGGGAAGTCCAGTCTCCCTATTTAATACAGCCCGGAGAAGATCCGCTGTATTCAGCTTCCCTTTCATAAGAAAATCTGCCTCTCCCTTTTTCACCATCTGGACAGCCTCAAAAGCCGAAGTCATTAGATCAGGAGAATCCAAAATCTGGTAATCATCCGGATTTTCTCCCATTTCAGCCAAAATCGAAACAATCTTCTCTTGATTGCCGATAAGTCTGGGAATTATGATGCCATCCTTCATAGAACGAACCACGCCCTCCAGCACATGGTCAGCATGTGCCTCAGCAACAGCAACCACTTTAGGCTCTTTTACTCTGGAACTCTCCACAAGGGCTGCAATATCTTTATAAGCCATGATTGGGTCTCCTTTCGTGTATTATTCATCAGGCTTATCCCCAGATTTCCTCATCTGTAGGAACCTTAACGCCATCTACTGTGTATACCATACGCGTGTAGTTCAGAAGATGCTCAAAATTCAAGTTCTCGCGTATTGTATTTCTTCCCCAGAATCCACAGCCAAGTCCACTTGTCGGAACAAGGCCTGTGTTATACTGCCCGCCACCTGCAAAGAAATTGTTATTGTTAACAACCAGGCGGCATACCGGAAGCTCTAACCCAGCATGAATTTGATGGTCTTTATCATTAGAATACACATCGCTGGAGTGACCCGCGCCTTCCATAATAAGATTTGCCTTTGCCATAGCTACAGCATCCTCAAAGGTTCCTGAATAAGCATATAATGCGATCACTGGGCAAAGCTTCTCACGGCAAAGATCCTCTGCTTCTGCATAGCTATTTACAACTGCTACAATTGCCGCCTTATTTTCCGGTACATCAAGTCCAATGGCCGCACCAATTTCCTGAACTGTCTTTCCTACATATGCCGGATTCGGAGCCCTTCTTCCCTCTCTGTCAATAAACAAAGTATTTCTTAACTTAGCTGCTGATTCCTCATCATTCAGGATTAACGCACCGTTCTGATCAAAGTCCTTCAAAATCTTAGCTTTATCTACTTCAGGAGCAAATACGGTCTGCTCACCTGTACAAAGAATTCCCCCGTCATAGGTTCTGTTCTCCAGAATGCCATTGGTTATTTCTTCTAATTTATCAGTCATGCCATAATCGATAACTGCCTGACAATTGCCCTGGCCTACTCCCATAGAAGGGGTTCCTGAAGCTGCTGCAGCATATACCATTCCAGGTCCGCCTGTTGCAACAATCGCATCGGCACGCTTCATGACCTCACCGGTGTATTCGATCGAAGGATTCTCAACTATCTGGACAATATCTGCGGGTGCTCCTGTAGCCGCAATCGCCTTTCTTATGATTTCCACTGCATGATTAGACACATTTTTTGCCTTCGGATGAGGACAAAAGATGATTGCATTGCCGCATTTTAATGCCTGCATCCCATTAGAAGCCATATTCTGAACAGGGTTAGTTACCGGTGAAACCCCTGCCACAACACCTACTGGCTTAGCAATCTTGACGATACAATCCGTATCCAGTTTACCTTTTTCCCAGCCGATGATCCCTGTAGACTTCTTGTCCTTTGTATAATACCACTGTGCTTTAGGGCCGTTCAGGTTCCTTATAATCTTGGACTCATACCTTCCCATTCCAGTCTCTTCGAGATCTTCTTTGGCAAACATTTCTGCATTGTCATATACAGCCTTTGCACAAGCTCTTGCCGCCTTATCAAGCTGCTCCTGCGTAGATTTTGCATAGACGGCCTGTGCTACCCTTGCTTTTTCAAATAATTCATCAACATAGTCCAGTTCTACCTTTGTCATTATCTTTTCCTCCTAAATCTTCTTCCATCTATGTTGCAATATTCTTAATCTAATTACGCCCGGAGTTTTTCCACCTCCTCAGTAAGTATTGGAAGGACTTCAAACAGATCACCGACAATACCATAATGAGCAACTCCAAATATAGGAGCCTTCGGATCCTTATTGATTGCGACGATACATGCGCTTCCAGACATGCCCGCCCTATGTTGTATTGCTCCCGAAATACCACATGCAATATAGAGTTTGGGCGCAACTGTTTTTCCTGTCTGCCCTACCTGATGCGCATGACCAATCCATCCCGAATCCACTGCTGCACGTGAAGCACCAACTGTACCATCAAGAGCATCTGCAAGTGCCTTTATCAGTTCAAAACCGTCTGGTCCCTTTACTCCACGTCCTCCCGAGACGATGATTTCAGCCCCCTCCAGATTGACAATCTCCTCTGTCACATTCTTTATCACTTTGATCAATTCCGTTCTGATTTTCCCAGGTTCCACATGGAAAGCTTCTTTCTTTATCTCGGCATGCGGAGTTACAGCTACTGCCTTCTTATATACTCCAGGGCGAACAGTTCCCATCTGCGGCCTTGTATTTGAACAAAGAATCGTAGCCATCAGATTTCCACCGAATGCCGGACGAGTCCATGCAATATCTCCAGTGTTCTCATCAATATCAATATTTGTACAATCGGCAGTCAGACCTGTTTTAAGTCTGCATGCCAAACGTGGGCCCATGTCCCGGCCATTCAGCGTAGCTGCAATCATCAACGTCGTAGGCCCATACTTCTCAATCAAATGGTACATTGCATCAACATATGCATCTGTTGTGTATGGTGAGTACTCAGCTCCGTCAATTACTAAAATCTCGTCCGCATCTTGCTGTGCTGCCTCTTCAACAGCTCTCCCCACATTACTTCCAATTACTACTGCAACAAGCCTTCCTTCCTGCTTATCTGCAAGTCCTCGTCCAGGATTCAAAAGTTCAATACCACCATTTTTTGCCGAACCATCATCTTTTGTCTCAATAAAAACCCAAAGATCTTTTGTTTTAGCTTCCATATCCTGCCGCCTCCTAAATCACTTTTTTGTCACTGAGAATCTGGGCCAGTTTCACAGTAGAAGTCCTTGCGGTTCCTTCATCAATAATCATCCCATCCTGCATTTGCTGCGGAACAAAAGTCTTTTTAACAGCAGTAGGTGAACCACTCAGTCCAATCCTGGTTAAATCAATATCGGGGAATGCACTCTCATCGAGTATCGGAACCTCTGCTCTATTTGCCGCCATCTTTCTCTTAATCGAAGGATATCTCGGATCAAAACCCGGCTTTGTAAATGTAATGACGCATGGGGCCTGTATGCCAATAAGCATATTGAGCTCTTCGCCCTCTTTTATCACCTCAAAACGTCCATCCTTTTCCTCACATTCCAGCGCACAAGTAATCTGCGGATAACCTAAATGTTCAGCAAGCTCCGGTCCAACCTGCGCCGTATCTCCATCAATCGCTTGTTTTCCACAAAATACCGCATCAAATTTGCAGCCTTCCAGCTCTTCTATTTTCCGCATTGCATTTTCCAAAATATAACTCGTAGCAAGCGTATCTGATCCACCAAACTTTCTGCCTGATACAAGATAAGCTTTATCTGCAGCAATTGCCAGACACTCTTTCAAAGCATTTATTGCATTCTGCGGTCCCATTGATACCACTACAATATGCGTATTCGGATTCTTATCCTTGATTCTTGCAGCTGCTTCCAGAGCATAGGCATCAAATGTATTTACAATTGCTGGTACGCCGTCTCTGATTAAGGTGTTTTTTACAGGATCAATTTTGATTTCTGTCGTATCCGGTACTTGCTTTACACAAACTAGGATATTCATATATTCTTATCTCCTCGTATTTAATCTTTATCTTATACCGATTGCCTTAGAAATAATGACTTTCTGAATCTCTGCCGTTCCATCAAAAATTTCTGCAATTTTAGCATCACGGTAAATCCTTTCGATTGGATACTCCGTACAATATCCATAACCTCCAAATACCTGAAGGCATTTGCGAACTACGTCATTACAGATTTCACCAGAATAGTATTTAGCCATGGAACCATAAAGACGATCTCCATTCCCCAGATCCAACTCACTTGCAGCACGCCATGTCATAAGTCTTGCTGCATCAACCTTGGTTTGGCATTCGGCAAGTACAAACTGTGTGTTCTGGAACTGAGAGATTTTCTTTCCAAACTGTTCCCTCTCTTTTGCATACGCAGTCGCAAGATCAATTGCCTCCTGGGCAAGACCTACTGCAAATGCTCCACAGGAAACTCGAACCTCACTTAAGCATGCCGTTGCTGGTTCCATTCCCTTTCCAACTTCTCCAAGGACGTTTTCAGCCGGTACAATACAGTTTTCATAAAATACGGTATTGAGTGATGTCCCTCTCAGGCCCATCTTGTGCTCGTCTTTTCCAATAATCAGTCCGGGGCAGTCTCTGTCTACAATCAAAGTCACATAGCCTTTGTCTTCACCATTTTCCACATACTTACATGTAGTCAAAATACGATCTGCCAGTGTAGCCATCGTAATAAATGTCTTTGTTCCGTTAATCACAAAATGATCACCTTCGCGGACAGCTATCGTCTTCATGCTTCTGGTATCAGATCCATTATCCGGTTCCGTGATTGCATATGCACACCTAAATTCACCAGATGCTGTCTTTGGAACGTATTTTTTCTTCTGCTCTTCCGTGCCGTAAAGAAGAATTGCACCTGTGTTAGGACCATTTGAGGTAACAAGCCAGTTATACATGTTGCCGCTTCCTCTGACGATTTCCTCCATAACTACACATAGTGACACATGATCCAACCCACTTCCACCGTACTCTTCCGGCGCAAGAATACCAAACAGCCCCAACTCAGCCATCTTCTTCCAGAGTTCCTCATCGAACTCCCCTGTCTCATCCATGTGTGCCGCAATTGGCCGCACTTCCTTGTCCGTAAACTCCCTTACCATCTTCTGTAGTGCAAGCTGATCCTCATTAAGTCTAAAATCCATAGCTTCCTCCTTTTCCCTTAAATCCCCTTAAACTCAGCCTTACGTTTTTCGCAAAAAGCGGCAACACCTTCCGCAAAATCTGCTGTCTTGAATGCCTCCATCTGCATCGGAAATTCAACATTTTCAATATAGTTGATAAGACCACGGTAATTTGATTCATAAACCTCTCTTTTACCACGGCCATACGCCACAAGAGGCCCCTTCGCCAGATTATTGGCAAATTCCATAACTCTGTCATCCAACTTTTCTTTTGGAACTATCTCATAAGCCAGCCCCAATTGCTTCATTTCATCTGCCCTGACCACACGTCCTGTTGTTATTACATCCATGGTTTTATTTGGTCCAATCATTTTAGAAAGAAGATAAGTTCCTCCAATATCTGGAACAAGCGAAATATTTACAAATGCCTGATAAAATTTCACATTATCTGCACAGAACATGAAATCTCCTGTCAATGCAAGTGTGGCTCCGCCTCCTGCTGCTGCCCCCTGCACTTCTGTTATAACCAGTTTGGGCATTTTCTTGATAAAGTCTACCAGGTGTCCCATTTGAATCATCTGCCTGCTAATCAGCTCCAAATCAAGCCCTGCTTTCACCATATCATTAAAATAAGCAACATCACCACCACCCGAAAAAGCGCGTCCCGCTCCCTTAAAGACCACGACCTTAACATTACGGTCTTCTTCGGCCTGATGAAAAACCTTCTCTAATTCATTCGCCATAGGCTTATCAATCGGATTGAGTTTATCAGGATTATTCATTTCTACAACTGCAACACCTTCGTTTGTAACAGAATAGTTTAGCTTTTCAAAGTTCATTCTTGCTCCTCTCTCTTCCTTTTATTTTATATTTTCAGACTGGCAATCCATTGGCGTAATACTTAGGAATCCCAGAAAAATATTGTCGGAATTTTTAATATCCGCCCCCGCTGCCTCTGCAAGTTTACTAAAAAGCATCACAAAGAAAATGTGCCGGATTTTTTCTCAATATTTTATCCCTTTGTTCTGATGTCAACCCACGTTTTTCCATCTCCGGAATAATAAAATCAAATAAGTAACACCATTTGTCTGTAATAAAAAGTTGGCTGTATTTATCATTAAGATATACATTAGGACGTCCCAAATCATGCCGTGTCCTGTCAGTAGAAATCAACAGTTTATCTTCGCAGCCTGATTCAATCAGCTCCATGAACTGCCTCAGTCGAACTTCATTGTCCTGATGAACGTGTGTCTTCATCCCAAACTGATCATATCCCATATAGAAACCTGCCTTTGCAAGTTCGACCTGTTTATCAATATCACTACTACAGCCTGCATGTCCCAGGTAAACTTGCCTCGGATACACCCCATGCTCCAGAAAGTACTGTGACGTCTGTTCAAGACCCTTGCTGCTGGAATGATGTACAAAAATTCGTATATCTCTGTTCTTACTTGCAATCTCGCAGGCTGCTTCAAAAAACAGCTCTTCGTATCGCGTCATTCCTTCAGGGCTCGTGGCAAGCTTTAGAATCCCTGCCCGGATTCCGGTTTTTTCAATTTCCTCAAAAAGTTCACGTTGATACATTTCCTTTATTTCACTGTTAACATCACAGCCAAAAGCCCTGCGACGTTTAAAATACATAGAAGCACCGTATTCCTGATTGTAATATCCTGTTGGGCAAATAATATTAATATTGAATTCTTTGGATATCTTTTTTAATAATACAGGATCCCTTCCAGTCTCATTTGTAGTTCCATCAATTACTGTTTTAATTCCTGCCGCCTTGATTGATTCGATTTCACTTCTTAATGCTTCTATCGTTTCTTCATGAGTCTCTGCACAAGTACTGTCCCCCTGCCATCCTGGCCATCCCCAAAAGAAATGCTCATGGCACAGTACATCCCCTAACTCGTCGGCTTGGATTGCTCCCAATACTGTCTGAATTGTTTTCATCCCGTTCATCTCATTCTCGTATAATCCAATCATCAGAATAGTGATTGGATTTTTCCTTTCTCCCAGATTCTCTGGGCAATTCTTTCCTATCTGTGGATCTGTATCTATTTAATTACAGCTTTGTCTGTTCCGAGGTGACTCAGACCACAGCTTTTCGTCTATTACTGTTAATCACCTCGTATTCAATAGGCGCTTTATCGGAATTTTCAAAAAGCCCGATTTTGCTCTTGTGTATATTTTTATACTGCATTATATATTGAATTTTTTTCTATATATAGAATACTCTCATACCACCCCCATAGTCCAATTCCTAAAATCGTTTTTTTTTCTAAGGATTATACCAAAAAGTGAATAGTGGTGGATTCACTTTTGTTTTTTGTTTTTTTAATGTTGCAGTAGACCCGGATGCAGTTGTAAAAGCACTGGCCCGGAGTTATCATTGAACCATAGCCTCAGGCGGAAACACTGCCCTGAATCTTTTGGGGTTATCCACCCAGGTTACAGCAGTCTGGTCCTATATCAGTGACGAGCCTTATAAGACCTATAAATGGAATTCCACCAAATTAAGCGATGCGGATGAAGCAGCCATGCAGAAAGAGGCCACAGAATCTATAGATTGGGTTTATGATAGCATACGACAAATATGTAAAGGGAAAACGAAAGCATGAGAAGTGTAACACCTTTTGAGAGAAGGCGACCATCCTTCACCATGAGGCCAACCGGCCGGAATATCTAGAAATGCCCCAGCGGTATTCCAGACATTATTATGATCTGTACCGAATGGCGAACACTCCTGTCAAGTAGGCGGCTTATGCACGGTTGGATCTGTTAAAGGAAGTGGTTCATTTCAAGATGAAATTCTATCCCTGAGCTTGGGCGATGTACGGAGAGGCCATACCAAAACCCTAAGATTGGTACCGCCCGAATACCGCTTTGCTGCATTACAGGCGGATTTTGAGGCCATGAAGGATATGCTTTACGGAGATATACCAACATTTGAAACGGTTATGTCTGCAGTTCATGATCTAAAAAAGGAGATCGTCCACAATCGGGCTTTTCAGAACGGCGATACGGATGTTCTTGCTCAAATGGCCCCGCACGATGGGACTGGCATTATCAAGCACCATGCCGCTGACATGCAGCATCCGGCGGATGACATTGACTGCATGGCCGTTCTCCTCCCTTTTCTGTTTCACCAGTATTGGCATCATAACCGCTGGAAGCTGTTACACTGATCACCTCAACATACTAAAGTTCCGGTGGAATGACTGTGGTACCCTGCTTCCGGTAATCTCATCACCTGCCTTAATCTCCTTTACCACATGGATGATCTCCGTCTTCTGGCTGACAGATTTGTTAAACAAAGGCATCAGCCCAAAACAAATTAACAAAGATAAGATAATGCAGAAGATCCCTACTACGGTCCGATTCTTCAAAAAATTCATCATTCGTTCCCTCCCCTTTAAGCTCAAACAGTGTGATACTGTTTATGTTTCCTGTCATCTGAAGCCTTAGTGATAACAAGCGCGACAATAGCAGGCAACGTAATGCAAACGGCAATCATAGTCTTTTTTCTAATTCGATTTCTTTTCATATGAGACTTCCTCCGATATTTATGATAATCGCGGCAATAAAGCCTGATGACAAAAAAGGTGCTAATGGCAGGGTTTGGATCTCTGTTGCTTGTATGGGGATTTGCTTCCGCTTACCGATCCCCTTTCGTGCCAAGTACCACATAATCACAGATGAGAGTCCAATAATAAGCTCGACACAACCGATGGGAAGCCCAAGAACAAAACCACCGGCAGCAGTCAGTTTAATATCTCCACCACCCATGCCGCCCTCTTTGATAAGAGCGGCAGCTAAAAGCGGCAGAGCCAACAGAATACCAAACAGCTTCACCGGGGTAAACGTCAGCAATCCCGTCAGAAAAATGAGGCTACAAAGAAAATCCGGAATGATTCGCCAGTTTAAATCAAACACAGAAGCGACAATCAAAAAAGTAACAAAAAGGAACATCTGTATAGCCGGTAGATTATCCCGCATAGTCGAACATTTCCTGGATACGACGGGTTAATGTCGGCATGACAAGATCACCAAAAAGTGCATACAATCCGGCAAGCAGCAGAGCTCCCAGCACCACGCAGAGTAGTATTTTTAAGGCTTTTCTTAACTTCGGATGTACATGTAGATAACGGTCAAAGTGAACCAACTGCACGGCGAAACAGAGCCACTTCTCCGCTGTAAGTGAGCCACCGTTTCGGCGGCATGAGCCAGCTTAATTTTGCTTGACTACGAATTACTTATCTGGATTGGTTTTGTCAAGGGCTTGCTGCGCTTTGCACCCTTGACAAAACCAATCCAGATAAGTACTCTACAAAAAGCAAAATCAGCACTAATTCGGATGGCTCAACCGTCCGAAACGGTGGCTCTATCATGCCGGATCAGTGGCTCTGAATGACCGTGCACTTGGTTCTAAGTGGCCAGTGTATACAGTACACGATAGAGAAAATCTCCGGTCAGGTAGTGCCAGTAATTTGGTTGATAAATTGTTTTGTTCATTGTAGTACCTCTCTTTCTTAAATTTTTATATATAAAAAACACGACTGAGTTTTTAGGTTCAATCGTGTTCCTTATTTTGCTATTTACTTCCCATTATGCGAAGCTTTCTAACCCGTCCCGAATTTTTAACATAATTTGAAGCAGCAGCTAGTACCTCTTGTATTTTATCTGGCATCTTTTTACTTTTACTTAATGATGGTTGCACAATTACGACCGTGCCGATAAATTGCTTTTCTGTACTTATAAACTCTTTTCTAAAATCATCGTATTTGCCTCTTATAAATTGGCAATGCCCACTTCTCTGCCTCTGTTTCATCTTATCTAGTAGCCTTGGTTTAGTCTTTAGCCAAACGATTGACTTTACTGCTTGACCTGCAACTTCATATATATCATCTACACTACCATTGTATGTTGTTCCACTCATCTTTTTTACGTGGTACAGTTCAATAATAAAATCCTTTTCAGCTTCTTTGACTGTAATAAAATCAGCTATCTCACCCGCTGTATGGTCGTAAATAATATACTTATAGCTCTTATCTAACTTTAAGATTTGTTCTAAGGCATCCTGAATAGATACAATGCCTGGACCACTTTTAACTTCAACGGAAACATCTGTGCCATACTTTTCCCAATCAATAGCTTCGATATCTGCTGAATCAAAAGAAATTGCGTCTGGATTGCCTTCATATATCTCATTCCCCATAATCATACTATCTTCCGTTGTTCTATACAACAGTGGATATTCGCACAGGTATTCATCTAAATGTATTGTATCTCTTCCTCTCTTCACCGAAATTTTATTAATCGCAGATTTATATCGTCCTTGCACATCACAATTAATAATTTCTTCAACTTCATCTATCTCGACAGATATTTGTAGCTTTTCTTTCTCAATTTTTTTAATCTTTAATTTGCAATCTGTGAGAGTATTATATGTGTCTATCTTTCCTGCCAACAGTAATGATGGCGGCAATGCATAAGTATCTGGATTATAATCTATAAAGAAAATATTATCGGTATAGTTCTTTAATTCTCTAGGCATTGGGAGCAAATCAAAATTTGTATTTGTTTTTACTTCTATATCCTTATTATCAATTTTGAGACCGTTTTTATCACACCATGCAATGTACTCAGGTATCTCCAGATATGTACTACTCCACATCTTTGCCCCACTACTATATCCAATAGTTATATCTTTATCTTCGGCACTTGCCTTACAGAAAACATGTCCTGGTGAAAATAATTTACCAGTACTTGGATCAATAGAATCGCTAACGTTGGAGCCTGCTGAAATTCTATAAGATTCCCCAGATTCACTATATCTGCTCAACATTCCTGAATTGAAAATTTCAAATTTTTTTAACTTTCCTAACACACGGTTCATTTTATATTGTGGGATTTTTTCATAAAATTCTGTAAAAGCCTTTGCTATCATTTCATACTGAATCTCACTTTTACATTGTGAATATATAAAAAGTAGCTTAGTTTCTTTCTGATAATGTACAATATACAAAAAATACTCTTTGTTAATTCTATTATTGCCTGCCAACCACTTTGGTGCACTTAACTCTATACCAATTCCTATTACAGTGTTCTCGTTCTCATTTATATAAACACGATCTGCAATCTTACATTCTTCTGGAAATTCCCCATATATATTAAACTTTGACACCAGATACACTCTAGCATGACAGTTTGGTCTTATTCCATGCAGAGAGATTTCATCTTCACTTTCTCCACCAGAACTATTTTTTTTATAATCTTCAAAGTACTTTCTACTTTCTTCTTCTTTTTTTCCTCTATCCTCACTCATGTTAATAATCATATCTTGCCAGATTGCATCACTTACATAAAGACGATTATTTTCAATTTCTAATTCTTCATCATTTAATGCTATGAATTTAGCTGTTCCGATATCTTTTGCATTAGTTCTAGCAAATCTACCTATAAACTGAAGTGTACTCGCCAAAGACTTGTGGGGAGCATGTATTGCTGCAATTTTAAGGTTTGGAAAATCAAACCCTTCTCCTAACATATCTACACATATTATTCCATCTAATTTTTCACTTTTAAGCTCTTCGATACACTTCTTAATTGTGACATTTGACATAGAACTATCTATCCGTTTCAGTCTCAGTTCAGTATTTTCAGCATATAATTCTTCCAGCTTAATGGCAGCATCCTTGGAATTAGTCCTTACCATTAAATAATGATTTAATTTTTGCTCTCTATCCGACCAAAATACCTGTTCTGCCATCTTAGCAATTTTCAAGTCTTTATCATCAATCGCCGATCCCTCAATGGGAATATATTGTATTTCTCCGAAAATGCCATCACTGTATGCAGATGATAAAGGATAATTGTATATAATGTCGCCTTTAATTTCTTTTTTATCAAGACGAAATGGGGTTGCCGTAAATAGTACATGTGAAGCATGTTTTAAATTAACAAGGATTTGCTCCCATGTTGTTGCCGGAGAATGGTGTGCCTCATCCACTAAAACCAAATCAATAGAATCCTTTACCTTTTGTATCTCTGTTAAGCTCAAGGCACATATCGGAGTAGCTATAATTACATCTGCCTCCATGATTCTTTTGTAATCAGCATCTGAATATTTATGCTCCATTTCGTATACTTTAGGTTTCCCCATTGATTTCTGAAATACATTCGCTATACATAACGTGTTCAGAGAACTAAAATCTTCACTAATCTGACCTCTAACCATCCGACTTGGTGTAACTACCAAAACTTTTTCTTTTAATAGAACATATGGTGTCATCATCAAAACAGCCGTTTTCCCTGAACCTGTAGGCATAACTACAATAGCCGCCTTCGATCGATTCACCGTGAAAAATGATGAAACTGCATGAATAGCACCAATCTGTGCATTCCTCAATCCTTTAGTTTTTTTACTGTCCTTTGTATATTTCAAATTTTTATAATGTTTAGCAAAATAATATTTCAATTACAACCCTCCAATTTGCAATTTACCTTATGTTGTATTTCTCTCACCAGTATCTGCACCATACAAGCCGGCCACATCTCCGACGGCTTCCTCTTCCCATCATCAAAACACTTCATATAACAACGCTCCGCTATCTGAATCGCCTTTTCCTCATCCCCATGCTGCACCAGCTTCCAGTAAATATCCTTATCCTTCTTCAGATATTTCTGCCCAGTAACCTTCTCAAACTTCTCAGCAAACCGGTCACAACATGTATAAGATTCCATAATCGCTGGCATCTCCCCAAAATAGGCATACATCCAAATCTCAAAGCAAGGGTTAGACCATCCAGCACCAACACCACTTTTTTCAGCAGTACGAATAATTTCGTCAAAATCTTTTACCTGATCTCGATCAAAAACGATCCAAGGTATCCGATATTGTGGTTCTTTACTTGTAAGATCCAGTGCCTTTTGTACAAGATCCACAGTTCTTGCCTTCTCAACCTTGATAACCAAACGATCCCTCAATTCCTCCGGAATACTGTCCCGCAAACCTTCAAAGTAATTTTTCTCCGTTTCATCAGTATCTGTCACAATCAGATAATATCCTAACTCTGGTACTCTTGTCCCCACGCTCCGGTTTCGGTCTCTCCGTTTTCCCGCCCGTTGATCACTGGGCTTTCCTCCGCTTTTATTCGCCATCCACAGTCCTCCCAGCCAACATCTTCATCGGTTTTAGTGCTGGAATCGCACCATAATTCCCGGTAAGATAATTCTTTGCCAGAGCCTCGTCCCGGCGAACCTTGTTACCATCCTCATCTTT
>Ga0153999_1000118_pt1 | contig 42320 bp, 36 predicted proteins | sample TSNC083MetaG_FD_104675 | JGI IMG/M metagenome (GOLD analysis project Ga0153999, IMG submission 104675) | Attine ant fungus gardens microbial communities from North Carolina, USA - TSNC083 MetaG | ecosystem: Host-associated > Fungi > Mycelium > Unclassified | place: USA: North Carolina, Lumber... | reverse complement strand
TCTCGCCATGCTACCTCCTACTTATTTGCTGTCGCTGGAGAAGGCCTGACGATGCAGAATAGCGGTGAACTCTTCCATAAAGTTGTCGTAATTCTGCTCAAGCTTGTTGACGCGCTGGTTGAGACGGTTGTAGGCCATTACCGCCGGGATAGCGGCGAACAGACCGATCGCGGTGGCGATCAGCGCTTCGGCGATACCCGGCGCCACCATCTGCAACGTGGCTTGCTTCACCGCGCCCAGCGCGATAAATGCATGCATGATCCCCCACACGGTACCGAACAGGCCGATGTACGGGCTGATCGAACCGACGGTGCCGAGGAACGGAATATGGGTTTCCAGCGTTTCCAGCTCGCGGTTCATCGAAATGCGCATCGCGCGCGACGCCCCTTCGATCACCGACTCCGGCGCATGGTTGTTGGCGCGGTGCAGGCGAGCGAACTCTTTGAAGCCGGAATGGAAGATCTGCTCGGAACCGGTCAGGCTATCGCGACGCGCCTGACTTTCCTGGTACAGACGGGAAAGCTCGATACCGGACCAGAATTTGTCTTCAAAGGCTTCGGCGTCACGCGTCGCCGCATTGAGGATGCGGGTACGCTGAATGATGATCGCCCAAGAGGCTACCGAGAAGCATATCAAAATCAACATGATAAGCTTAACCAGCAGGCTCGCCTTCAAGAATAAATCTAGGATGTTCATGTCAGTCACTGCTTAAACTCCGCGACAATAGACTTAGGAAGCGCTCTTGGCTTCATTTGGTGTGGATCAATACAGGCAATCAGGACATCTGCCTGGCTCAGTAGGGCCCCGTCAGAATTGACAATGCGTTGAGCAAACGTGAGAGAAGCCCCGCGCAGACAGGTGATTTCGCTCTGGACCTCCAGTTGCTCGTCGAGACGAGCCGGAGCCAGATAATCCACCGTCATGCGCCGGACGACAAAAGCGACTTGTTCACTGAGCAGCTGCTGTTGATGAAAGTTGTGCTGACGCAGCATCTCTGTGCGCGCTCTTTCAAAAAAGGCGACGTAGCGGGCGTGATAGACCACACCACTGGCATCGGTATCCTCGTAGTAAACGCGAACCGGCCATCGAAACAACGTATTACTCACTCTACTTCCCAGCAATGCAATTTAACGCTGCTACTATACGCAAGACGGATCGGGTTGGGAATGGGTTACAAGATGGGAATGAAAATAATTATGGGCCGTGAGGGCCCATAACAAGGGGACATCGGGGAGATTATAAAGAAACGTAAAGTAATCCTGCGCACAAGATCACAATGGCGGGAAGCGGCGCGAAAAAAGCGCGCCAGACGCTGCGCTGCGGGCGGAATCCGAAACCGTGGATCACCCCGGCGCACACCGCCCAAATCAGCAACAGCCCTTCCCAAATCTCCAGCGAGCTGGTTTTGGCGGCGAAACGCGTCGGATCCCAGAACACGCACCCCGCCAAAATCAACGCCAGCACCAGGGAAAGGGCCCGGATCGGGCCCTTGTCGGTGACAGCGTACAGTTTGTCAATCACGGACGAGCTCATCACTTACCGTCTTGCTGAGCTTTGGTCGCTTCGCTCTGCTCAAGCGCCAGCGCCGTGATGATGCCGAAGGCGCAGGCAAGAAGCGTTCCGAGAATCCAGGCAAAATACCACATGGTTTAGCTCCTTATCCTTAGTACAGCGAATGCTTGTTGTTTTCGATGTAGTTCTTGTCGAGGCGACCGAACATTTTGTAGTACGACCAGCTGGTGTACGCCAAAACGATAGGCACGAAGATCGCCGCCACGACGGTCATCACTTTCAGCGTCAACAGGCTCGAGGTCGCGTCCCACATGGTCAGGCTGACGTTAGGCACAGTGCTGGACGGCATCACGAACGGGAACATGGTGACCCCGGCGGTGAGGATGACGCAGGCGATGGTCAACGACGAGGTGACGAACGCCAGCGCGCCCTTCTCCAGACGCGAGAACAGGATGGTGAACAACGGCAGCACCACGCCCAGCGCAGGCAACGCCCACAGCAGCGGATACTTGTTGAAGTTGATCAGCCAGGCACCGGCCTGATGCGCCACTTCTTTACGCATCGGGTTGGATTCCGCCATGGTGTCCAGCGCCGACGTCACGACGAAGCCGTCGATGCCTTTCACCAGCCATACACCCGCCAACAGGAAGCACACCGCCATGATCAGCGTCGCGATCTGTGCCGCAGCGCGTGAACGCAGGTGGATCTCGCCGGTGGTGCGCATTTGCAGGTAGGTCGCGCCCTGGGTGACCAGCATGGTCAGGCTGACCACACCCGCCAACAGACCGAACGGATTCAGCAGTTGGAAGAAGTTGCCGGTGTAGAACAGGCGCATGTACTCGTCCATGTGGAACGGCACGCCCTGCAGCAGGTTGCCGAACGCCACGCCGAACACCACTGCCGGCACGAAGGAGCCGATGAAGATGCCCCAGTCCCACATGTTGCGCCAGCGGCTGCTCTCCAGCTTGGAGCGGTAGTCAAAACCGACCGGGCGGAAGAACAAGGCGGCCAGCACCAGGATCATGGCGACGTAGAAGCCGGAGAAGGCCGCTGCGTAGACCATCGGCCAGGCGGCGAACAGCGCGCCGCCGGCGGTGATCAGCCACACCTGGTTACCGTCCCAGTGCGGGGCGATGGAGTTGATCATCACCCGGCGCTCGGTATCGGTTTTCCCGATGATGCGCACCAGAATGCCGACGCCCATGTCGAAACCGTCGGTGACGGCGAAGCCGATCAGCAGTACGCCAACCAGGACCCACCAAATAAATCGCAGTACTTCATAGTCAAACATACGTGGACTCCTGTTTAGCGCGCTTCCTGCACGGCGGCAGTCGGTTGTTCAAAGTGATAGCGGCCGGTTTTCAGGCTGCTTGGACCCAGACGCGCAAACTTGAACATCAGGTACAATTCAGCCACCAGGAACAGGGTGTACAAGCCGCAGATCAGCCCCATCGAGAACAGAATGTCACCCGCGGTCAGCGAAGAGTTGGCGACCGCCGTCGGCAGCACCTCACCAATCGCCCACGGTTGACGGCCGTACTCCGCCACGAACCAACCGGACTCGATCGCGATCCAAGGCAGCGGCAAACCGTACAGCGCGGCGCGGTGCAGCCATTTTTTCTGGCCGATGCGGCCGCGGATCACGTTCCAGAACGACAGGCCGATGATCAACAGCATGATCACGCCACAGGCCACCATGATGCGGAAGGCGAAGTACAGCGGCGCCACGCGCGGAATGGAGTCCTTGGTCGCCAGCTGGATCTGCGCTTCCGTCGCGTCGGTGACGTTCGGGGTATAGCGCTTCAGCAGCATGCCGTAGCCCAGGTCTTGCTTGGTTTTGTTGAATTCGGCGCGTACCGCAGGATCGGTGTTGCCGCCGCGCAGCTCTTCCAGCAGCTGGTAGGCTTTCATCCCGTTGCGGATGCGCACTTCATGCTGCGCCATCAGATCTTTCAGGCCGGTGACCTGAGTGTCCGTGGAGCGGGTGGCGATCAGGCCAAGCGCATACGGGATCTGAATAGAGAAGGAGTTTTCCATCTTGTCCTGATCGGGAATGCCGAACAGGGTGAAGGACGCCGGTGCCGGCTGGGTGTCCCATTCCGCTTCGATAGCGGCCAGTTTGGTTTTCTGCACGTCGCCCATTTCGTAGCCGGATTCATCACCCAGAACGATAACGGACAGAATGGCAGCCATACCGAAGCTGGCAGCGATGGCGAAGGAGCGCTTGGCAAAGGCGATGTCGCGGCCTTTCAGCAGGTAGTAGGAGCTGATGCCCAGAACGAACATCGCGCCGCAGGTGTAGCCGGAAGCCACGGTGTGAACGAATTTCACCTGCGCAACCGGGTTAAGCACCAGTTCGGAGAAGCTGACCATCTCCATGCGCATGGTTTCGAAGTTGAAATCCGAAGCGATCGGGTTCTGCATCCAGCCGTTGGCGACCAGGATCCACAGCGCGGACAGGTTGGAGCCGAGGGCCACGAACCAGGTTACCGCCATGTGCTGTACCTTGCTCAGACGATCCCAGCCGAAGAAGAACAGGCCGACCAGCGTCGATTCAAGGAAGAACGCCATCAGACCTTCGATAGCCAGAGGGGCCCCGAAGATATCGCCGACGTAGTGAGAGAAATACGACCAGTTAGTCCCGAACTGGAACTCCATGGTCAAACCGGTGGCCACACCCAGAGCAAAGTTAATCGCAAATAACTTTCCCCAGAATTTGGTCATGTCTTTATAGATTTGTTTGCCAGACAGGACATATACCGTTTCCATAATTGCCAGCAAGAACGCCATACCGAGCGTTAATGGGACAAATAAGAAATGGTACATCGCCGTTAAAGCAAACTGTAAGCGCGACAGTTCGACAATATCAAACATCTTGACTCCTTGCTCCTCGCAGGAAGACTCCGACACGCGGTTATCGGCACGCTTCTTTCAAAGCCGCCAGTAACGCCCCGCAGTGAATGCCCTTAAACACAACAAATTTGATCCAGCTTCTCCGCTTTCAACCGCACACTCAGCCAATAGCCCCTCGGGCCGCCGACAAGCGCGCCACTGAAAACCGACAACGGGTAACAAATGCAACAAGATCAACCATCCATAATCACAACATGGATGATACTCGCCCAATCCCACACAATAAATAGGTTTTTACGTGACGTGGGTTAGACTTTTGGTTACAGGTCAAATCTTAGCCGAAAGAGGTACTTCGGGCTAATTTGATCTGAGACAATTTAAGCCTATCCGCATCTTATTTCCATATTCATCAGCACATTTCGCGTAATTTTCTTAGGGTCATGTTGCGCAATGGTTTAATTGTTTTTTAATGATATTTTTGTGTTAAATAAATGTAATTTAAAAGAGCCGCCATTGTATTATTACGCGCTTATTATGCGACATAATTAACCTTTTATTTCCAATAAGCCGTGACAGTGATAGCAGTCACAAAACAACAAATCTCTCTCCAATATTAGTCTATTTCTCGCGATGGGATCGTAAAGGTTGCGATTTTGTAGCAAAATGACCAATTATGTTAAAATTACATTGAGTGACAATAACTTATGAAAAAAATCATCTTTGCCTCTGTCTTGGGACTCTCGGGAAACGTCATGGCCGCCGAAACGGTAAATATCACCCTGCTGGGTACTTCCGATCTGCACGGCACCTTCGTGCCCTGGGACTACGCCAGCGACACGGAAAATCTGGCGGGCAGCCTGAGCCAGATAGCCACTCAGGTCAAAAAGGTGCGGGCCGAGCAGCCCAACCTGATCCTGGTGGACGCCGGCGACACCATTCAGGGCAACTTCGTCGAAACCTTCAAGCATGAGGCCGTCAGCCCGATGATGCTGGGCCTCAACGCGCTCAATTACGATGTCTGGGTGATGGGTAACCACGAGTTCGACTTCGGCCTACCGGTGCTGGCTACGCCGCTCAAGCAGTTCAAAGGCGCGGCGCTGGCGGGCAATATCGTCTGGGACAACGGCAAGCCCTACCTGCCGGCCTACACCATCGTCGAACGCCAGGGGGTGAAAATTGGCATTATCGGCATGGACACGCCGATGACCGCGGAATTCGCCAAGGGCACCGATCGCATCAAAGGGTTGAACTTCACCGATCCGGTGCAGGCGGTGAAACAGGTCATCAGGCAAATCGACGGCCAGGTCGACGCCATCGTGCTAGTGGCGCATATGGGCATCGACAACGAGAACCAGCGCCCCGGCACCGGCGTGGCCGACATCGCCAACGCCAACCCGGAGCTGGCGGCGATCGTCGCCGGCCACATGCATGTTAAGATCGACAAAGCGGTGGTTAACGGCGTCATCATCACCGAGCCGGATAAATACGGCCGCGCGCTGTCGCGCATCGACCTGCAGTTTGAACGCCGCGACGGCAAATTCACGCTGATCGACAAAAACAGCTACACCTACCCGATCAAAGGGCTGGCGCCGGACAGCGCCATGCAAGCGCTCTACCAGCCGTACCATGACATTTTGCGCGCCAACGCCAACCGGGTCGTGGCGAAGCTGAGCGGCGGCGATCTGGTGCCCGCCGACGAGTTTCGCGGCATTCCCCAGGTGCACGTGCAGGATACCGGCATCAGCGCGCTGTTCCAGCAGGCCGCCCGCCACTATGCGCCGCTGGCTCAGGTGATCGCCCTGCAGATCGACAACGATCGCGCCAAATTGAACGTCGGCGACATCAAGGCCAAGGACATCGCCTTTAACTACCAATACGCCGGCGGCGAGATCACCGTTTATCAGCTCAACGGCAAAGCGCTTAAACGCTACATGGAGTGGTCCGCCGACTATTTCAATCAGCTGCAGCCGGGCGACGTCACCTACAGCTTTAACCCGGCGCGGCGATCGTCCAAATATTCCACCAACGATTTCTTCGACGGCGTCACTTACACCATCGATCTGCGCCAGCCCGCCGGTTCGCGCATCGTCGATCTGCGCCTGGCGGACGGCACGCCGGTCACCGACGACATGCCGATCCGCCTGGGCATGAACAGTTACCGCATGGGCCACCTGACGCAAAAGGGCGGCGCGTTGGAGGGGCAATCCTTCCCGGTGCTGTTTGACAGCAAAGCGCAATACGGTGAAGAAGAAGGCACCATTCGCCACCTGGCTCTGCGCTACCTGGCGGAAGTGAAACACGGCCAGTATCAGGGCGTGACGCCGCAGCGCTGGAAGCTGGTCGGCATGGAGGGGTACGAGCCGCAGCGGGCGATCGTCAAACGGCTGCTCAATGAAGGCGTTATCCAGGTGCCGACCACCGACGATGGCCGCTACACTAACGTCGCCTCGATCAACGTCAAAGACGCGCTGTTCCGCAACGCCGACGATTACCGCACCGCCCTCACCTCGCTGGAAAAACAGCGGCAAACCGCCGCGGATCCGGTGCAACAGCGCCGCCTGCAGGATCGGATCGCGCTGATCAAGGCACTCAACGATTTCTGATCTTCCCCCATAAAAAAGGCCACCCAATGGGTGGCCAAACATGTCGAGATATTGTTATTTCGTACTAAGATCTTAGCGCTTCAGCACCGCTTTTACCGCGTCGCCGATGTCCGCCAGGCTGCGAACGGTTTTCACGCCCGCCGCTTCCAGCGCAGCAAACTTCTCGTCCGCCGTGCCTTTGCCGCCTGCGATGATGGCGCCGGCGTGGCCCATACGCTTGCCTTTCGGCGCGGTTACGCCGGCGATGTAGCCGACAACCGGTTTGGTGACGTGTTCTTTGATGTAAGCTGCCGCTTCTTCTTCAGCGCTGCCGCCGATCTCACCGATCATCACGATCGCTTCGGTCTGCGGATCCTGCTGGAACATCTTCAGGATATCGATGAAGTTGGAGCCCGGGATCGGGTCGCCGCCGATGCCCACGCAGGTGGACTGGCCCAGACCGGCATCGGTGGTTTGTTTCACCGCTTCATAGGTCAGGGTACCGGAGCGGGAAACGATGCCCACTTTGCCCGGCAGGTGGATGTGGCCAGGCATGATGCCGATTTTGCACTCGCCCGGGGTGATCACGCCAGGGCAGTTCGGCCCGATCATGCGCACGCCGGCTTCGTCCAGCTTCACTTTCACGGTCAGCATGTCCAGGGTCGGGATGCCTTCGGTGATGGTGATGATCAGTTTGATGCCGGCATCGATCGCTTCCAGGATGGAGTCTTTGCAGAAAGGCGCTGGAACGTAGATGACCGAGGCCGTCGCGCCGGTCGCTTCAACCGCTTCGCGCACGGTGTTGAACACCGGCAGACCCAGATGCTGAGTGCCGCCTTTGCCCGGGGTTACGCCGCCAACCATTTTGGTGCCGTAAGCGATAGCTTGTTCGGAGTGGAAAGTCCCCTGGCTACCGGTGAAGCCCTGGCAAATTACTTTGGTGTTCTTATCGATTAAAATGGACATTATTTACCCTCCACTGCTGCAACAACTTGCTGAGCCGCATCAGTCAGGCTGGTCGCAGCAATGATATTCAGGCCGCTGTCCGCCAGTTTCTTGGCGCCCAGTTCGGCGTTGTTCCCTTCCAGGCGCACCACGACCGGGACGTTAACGCCCACTTCGGCCACTGCGCCGATGATGCCGTCAGCGATCAGATCGCAACGTACGATACCACCGAAGATATTAACCAGAACCGCTTTCACCTTGTCGTCGGACAGGATGATTTTGAACGCTTCGGTCACGCGCTCTTTGGTCGCGCCGCCGCCAACGTCCAGGAAGTTGGCCGGTTCGCCGCCGTGCAGTTTAACGATGTCCATGGTGCCCATCGCCAGACCGGCGCCGTTAACCATGCAGCCGATGTTGCCGTCGAGGGCAACGTAGTTCAGCTCCCACTGAGCCGCACGGGATTCGCGCTCGTCTTCCTGAGAAGGGTCACGCATTTCACGCAGTTCAGGCTGGCGGAACAGGGCATTGCCATCGGCGCCCAGTTTGCCGTCCAGGCACACCAGATCGCCCTGCTTGGTGATCACCAGCGGGTTGATCTCAACCATCGCCAGATCGCGCTCCAGGAACAGCGTCGCCAGGCCCATGAAGATCTTGGCGAACTGGCTGACTTGCTTACCGGTCAGGCCCAGTTTGAAGGCCAGCTCACGGCCCTGATAAGGCTGTGGACCCGCCAGCGGATCGATGGTCATTTTGTGGATCAGTTCTGGGGTTTCTTCCGCCACCTTCTCGATTTCCACGCCGCCTTCGGTAGACGCCATGAACACCACGCGACGGGTAGAACGATCCACTACCGCGCCCAGGTACAGCTCTTTATCGATGTCGGTCGCCGCTTCTACCAGGATCTGGTGAACCGGCTGGCCCAGCGCGTCAGTCTGGTAAGTCACCAGACGCTTGCCCAACCAGGCTTCCGCGAAAGCACGGATATCTTCTTTGCTGTTGACGACTTTAACGCCGCCCGCTTTACCGCGGCCACCAGCATGAACCTGACATTTCACCACCCACGGGCCGGAGCCGATTTTGGATGCGGCTTCTTCTGCTTCACGCGGAGTGGTACAGGCGTAACCGGTTGGTGCCGGCATGCCATACCGAGCAAACAGCTGTTTTGCCTGATATTCGTGTAAATTCATGATGTTCTATCCATTCAGTTCTGAAGGTTTTTAGCCGGACCATTATTACGCGGTAAACCGCATGGTTTTCCGGCCACATAGCACAGAGTGCGGGCGCGGCATGCCGCGCCCAGCAAGGGTTACTAGACGTCCAGCAGCAGACGAGCCGGATCTTCCAGCATCTCTTTGACCGTAACCAGATAACCGACGGATTCTTTACCGTCGATCAGGCGGTGGTCATAAGACAGCGCCAGATACATCATCGGCTGGATCACCACCTGACCATTGACCGCCATTGGGCGATCTTTGATGGCGTGCATGCCCAGGATGGCGCTCTGCGGCGGGTTGATGATCGGAGTGGACATCAGGGAGCCGAATACGCCGCCGTTGGTAATGGTGAAGTTACCGCCGGTCAGCTCTTCAACGGTCAGTTTGCCGTCGCGGCCCTTAACGGCCAGCTCTTTGATTTTCTTCTCGATGTCAGCCATGCTCATGGCGTCCACATCGCGCAGTACCGGCGTCACCAGGCCGCGCGGAGTAGAAACCGCGATGCTGATGTCGAAGTAGTTGTGGTAAACCACGTCGGAACCGTCGATCGACGCGTTCACTTCCGGGAAGCGCTTCAGCGCTTCAACCACGGCCTTGATGTAGAAGGACATGAAGCCCAGACGCACGCCGTGGCGCTTCTCGAAGGCTTCGCCGTACTGCTTGCGCAGGTCCATGATCGGCTGCATGTTGATTTCGTTGAAGGTGGTCAGCATCGCGGTGCTGTTCTTCGCTTCCAGCAGACGCTCGGCGACGCGTTTGCGCAGACGGGTCATCGGCACGCGTTTTTCGCTGCGGCCGGCCAGAGCAGGCTGCGGTGCGGCTTCAGCAGCAGCGGCCGGTTTGGCAGCGGCGCCGCCTTTGGCCAGGTGCGCTTCCACGTCTTCACGTGTGATGCGGCCACCCACGCCGGTGCCTTTGATAGCGCCGGCATCGAGGTCGTGTTCGGCGATCAGGCGGCGAATCGCCGGGCTGAGCGCGTCATTGCTTTCCTCTTCCAGGCTCGCGGTAGCGCGCTGTGCAGGCGTGGCTTCTTTCTCCTGGCTCTTCTCAGCGGTCGGCTTGCCGGAGCTGTCGCCCGGACGGATGCGGCCAAGCAGCTGGCGAGACAGTACGGTCGCACCCTCTTCTTCCACGATAGCATCGAGAATGCCCGCTTCACTGGCCGGCACTTCCAACACGACTTTGTCGGTTTCGATTTCAACCAGGACTTCATCACGCTGCACGCTGTCGCCTGGTTTTTTGTGCCAGGTGGCTACGGTCGCATCGGCAACCGATTCAGGAAGGTCAGGAACCAGAATATCTACGCTACTCATTTAGCTTTCCCTTAAGTTTTTTATCATCTGCTTGCCGGCCCTCGGCCGGCAAGCGAGCGAACATTAGTCAATATTCAGCGCGTCGTTCACCAGAGCCTGCTGCTGCTTCTGGTGTACGGACATATAGCCCACCGCCGGAGAGGCGGAGGCCGGACGTCCTGCGTAACGTAAAGAAGCCCCGAACGGCACCACTTCACGGAAGTTGTGTTGGCTGCAGTACCAAGCGCCCTGGTTCAGCGGCTCTTCCTGACACCAGACGAAATCATGCACGTGCGAGTATTGTTCCAGCACGGCCTGCACGGCCTGATGCGGGAACGGGTACAGCTGCTCGATACGCACGATGGCCACGTCTTTCTGCTCGTTCTTGCGACGCTGTTCCAGCAGGTCGTAGTAGACCTTGCCGGAGCACAGCACGACGCGCTTGACCGCTTTCGGATCCAAGTCGTCGATCTCGCCGATCGCCGGCAGGAAGGTGCCGTTGGCCAGTTCGTCCAGCGAAGAAATCGCCAGCGGGTGACGCAGCAGCGACTTCGGCGACATCACCACCAGCGGACGGCGCATACCGCGCAGCGCCTGACGACGCAGCATATGGTAAACCTGCGCCGGCGTGGACGGGACGCACACCTGCATGTTCTGCTCTGCGCACAGCTGCAGATAGCGTTCCAGACGCGCGGAAGAGTGCTCAGGGCCCTGGCCTTCATAGCCGTGCGGCAGCAGCATCACCAGGCCGCACATACGGCCCCATTTTTGCTCGCCGGAGCTGATGAACTGGTCGATAACGACCTGTGCGCCGTTGGCGAAGTCACCGAACTGCGCTTCCCAGATGGTCAGCGTGCGCGGTTCCGCCGTGGCGTAGCCGTATTCGAACGCCAGCACCGCCTCTTCAGACAGCACGGAGTCCCAGACCTTGAATTCGCCCTGACCGCTGTGGATGTTCGCCAGCGGAACGTAGACAGAACCGTTTTTCTGGTTGTGCACCACCGCGTGACGGTGGAAGAAGGTGCCGCGGCCGGCGTCTTCACCGGAGATGCGGATCGGGATGCCTTCATCCGCCATGGTCGCGTAAGCCAGCGTTTCGGCAGCGCCCCAGTCGAACGGCTTGTTGCCCGCCGCCATCTCGGCGCGGTCAGCGTAGATTTTCGCCACGCGCGACTGCATTTCGATCGCTTCCGGCACGGTGCTGATGCGGCGTGCCAGCTCCTGCAGGCGCTTCATCTCAACCTTGCTCGGGTACTCTTCGTCCCACTCGTGGTTCAGGTACGGTGACCAGGTGAAGGAGTGCAGATTCATCGGACGCCACTCTTCAACCACGCAATCGCCGCGGTCGAGCGCATCGCGGTACAGGTTGACCATTTCCGTGGCATCTTCCAGGCTGGCCACTTTCTGCTCGGTCAGAACGTCAGCGTAGATTTTGCGCGGCGTAGGGTGTTTCTTGATCTTCTGATACATCACCGGCTGGGTAGCGCTCGGCTCGTCGGCCTCGTTGTGCCCATGGCGACGGTAGCAGACCAGATCGATCATCACGTCACGCTTAAAGGTGTTACGGAAATCCAACGCCAGGCGGGTGACGAAAGCCACGGCCTCCGGATCGTCCGCGTTAACGTGGAAGATCGGCGACTGAACCATTTTGGCGATGTCGGTGCAATATTCGGTAGAGCGCGCATCCAGCGGGTTGGAGGTGGTGAAACCAACCTGGTTGTTGATGACGATACGCACGGTGCCGCCCACTTCGTAGCCGCGAGCCTGAGACATGTTCAGGGTTTCCTGAACCACGCCCTGGCCGGTGATGGCGGCGTCGCCGTGGATGGTGATCGGCAGCACCATGTTGCTGCGCGCTTCGTCCAGACGATCGCGACGGGCGCGTACCGAGCCCATGACCACCGGGCTGACGATCTCCAGGTGCGACGGGTTGAACGCCAGCGCCAGGTGAACCATGCCGCCTTCGGTTTCCACGTCGGAAGAGAAGCCCTGGTGATATTTCACGTCACCGGTGCCGAGGTGTTCTTTATGCTTGCCGGCGAATTCGTCGAACAGATCGGCCGGCTTTTTGCCCAGCACGTTGATCAGCACGTTCAGACGGCCGCGGTGGGCCATGCCCAACACCACTTCGCGCGTGCCGTTCTTACCGGCGTGGCGCACCATCTCTTTCAGCATCGGCACCAGCGCGTCGCCGCCTTCCAGCGAGAAGCGTTTGGCACCCGGGAATTTGGCGCCCAGGTAACGTTCCAGGCCTTCCGCCGCGGTCAGCTCGTTCAGGAAACGGCGTTTTTCGTCGGCGGTAAAGCTGGCGCGCCCCACCACCGACTCGATGCGCTGTTGGATCCAGCGTTTCTCTTCGGTGTTGGTGATGTGCATGTACTCAGCGCCGATCGACCCGCAATAGGTCTGCTTCAGCGCGGCGTACAGATCGCCCAGCTTCATGGTTTCTTTGCCGATGGCGAAAGAGCCCACGTTGAAGGTTTCCTGGAAATCGGCTTCGGTCAGGTTGTGGTAAGCGGGATCAAGGTCAGGAACTTGCTCGCGCTGCCACAGGCCGAGCGGATCGAGGTTGGCATGCTGATGCCCGCGGAAGCGGAAGGCGTTGATCAGCTGCAGTACCTTGACCTGTTTGGCGTCGGTTTCCGGATCGGTGATGGTGGTATTGTAGCGCGCGGAGTCTTTCGCCAGGCGGCGGAAGTAATCGCGCGTTTGAGAGTGAAGCTGATCGGGTTTGACACCCGCGGTTGGTAGCTGTTGAAAAATGGAACGCCAGCTATCTTCAACGGAACCCGGATCGGTTAAGAAGTCTTCATAGAGCTGCTCTATGTAAGACTGGTTCGCGCCCGCCAGATAGGAGGAATCCAGCCAGGCCTTCATTGCGCCGTTCTGCATCATGATCCCTTAAGCTTTGAAGCTTTAGTTTTCGCCGTGGTTAACATAATTACCGTGATGAATACGGTTTGCCGTAAAACGGTTCACTCGACGTACTTGCGGCCATGACGGCCCGATACGTTCTGTTATGGACCTTGCGGTCCCTTACAAGGAACCTCTAAAAACCGGCGGAAGAACCAGGCTGCATAGCGCCGCAGCCGCGGGTCAGTTTTTAGAGGTTCCCTCCCCTATGGGATGTGCGCCGGAAAAGAGCCCGGCGCAGCATCTCATTCCGTTTATGCGCCGCGTTGCAGCAGCATGGACTTGATATGCCCGATCGCACGCGTCGGGTTCAAGCCTTTAGGACATACACTGACACAATTCATAATGCTATGGCAGCGGAAAACACTAAAAGCGTCGTCCAGATCATCTAAACGTTCTTGCGTTTCCGTGTCACGGCTGTCGATCAGGAAGCGATACGCCGCCAACAGACCGGCAGGCCCGATGAACTTGTCCGGGTTCCACCAGAACGATGGGCAAGAAGTCGAGCAGCAGGCGCACAGAATGCACTCGTACAGACCGTCCAGCTTGGCGCGCTGCTCCGGCGACTGCAGGTGCTCGCGCGCCGGCGGGTTCTTGCCGTCGTTCAGCAGGTATGGCTTGATCTTTTCATACTGGGTATAGAACTGGCCCATATCCACCACCAGATCGCGCACCACCGGCAGGCCCGGCAGCGGACGGATCACGATCTTGGCGTTGCCTTTACGCAGCGACGAAATCGGGGTGATGCACGCCAGGCCGTTTTTACCGTTCATGTTCAGGCCATCGGAACCGCACACGCCTTCACGGCATGAGCGACGGAACGACAGGGTCGGGTCTTTTTCTTTCAGCTGGATCAACGCATCCAGCAGCATCATGTCGCGACCTTCTTCCGCTTCCAGGGTGTAATCCTGCATGTGCGGGGCGTCGTCGACATCCGGGTTGTAGCGATAAATGGAAAATTCGAGTTTCATCTGTCGATCTCCGCAATTAGTAAGAACGCACTTTCGGCGGGAATGCCGGGCGCAGCTTCGGTTGCATGTTCACTTCACGACGCGTCATGCTTTCCGATTGCGGCAGATACAGCGAATGGCACAGCCAGTTGGCGTCATCGCGTTCCGGGTAGTCGAAGCGGCTGTGTGCGCCACGGCTCTCGGTACGGAAGTTGGCCGACACGGCGGTGGAATACGCGGTCTCCATCAGGTTATCCAACTCCAGGCATTCGATGCGCTGGGTGTTGAACTCGCTGGAGGTATCGTCCAGGCGTGCGTTCTTCAGACGTTCACGGATCACTTTCAGTTCTTCCAGGCCCTTGGCCATCGCATCGCCTTCGCGGAATACCGAGAAGTTGTGCTGCATGCAAGACTGCAGCGCTTTGCGAATTTCGACCGGGTCTTCGCCGGAACGGGTGTTGTTCCAACGGTTCAGACGGTCCAGCGAGGCTTCCACGTCGGAGTCGCTGGCGTCACGGCTCACGCCCTGCTCTTCCAGCGATTCCTGCAGGTGCATGCCGGCGGAACGGCCGAACACCACCAGGTCGAGCAGCGAGTTGCCGCCCAAGCGGTTGGCGCCGTGCACCGATACGCAGGCGATTTCGCCCACGGCGAACAGCCCCGGGATCACCACGTCTTCGCCTTTCTCGTTCACGGTCAGCGCCTGGCCGGTCACTTTGGTCGGAATGCCGCCCATCATATAGTGACAGGTTGGGATAACCGGGATCGGCTCTTTCACCGGATCGACGTGCGCGAAGGTGCGGGACAGTTCCAGGATGCCCGGCAGACGGGATTCCAGCACCTCTTTACCCAGGTGATCCAGCTTCAGCTTGGCATGCGGGCCCCAAGGACCGTCGCAGCCGCGGCCTTCGCGGATTTCGATCATGATCGAACGGGCAACCACGTCGCGGCCCGCCAGATCTTTGGCGTTCGGCGCATAACGCTCCATGAAGCGCTCGCCGTGTTTGTTCAGCAGGTAACCGCCTTCGCCGCGGCAGCCTTCGGTCACCAGCACGCCCGCGCCGGCGATGCCGGTCGGGTGGAACTGCCACATTTCCATGTCCTGCACCGGTACGCCGGCGCGCAGCGCCATGCCGACACCGTCGCCGGTGTTGATGTGGGCGTTGGTGGTGGACTGGTAAATACGGCCTGCGCCGCCGGTCGCCAGCACGGTGGCCTTGGCTTTGAAGTAAACCACTTCACCGGTTTCGATGCAGATAGCCGTGGTGCCGACCACCGCGCCGTCCTGGTTTTTCACCAGATCAAGCGCATACCACTCGGAGAAGATGGTGGTGTGGTTTTTCAGGTTCTGTTGGTACAGGGTGTGCAGCAGCGCGTGGCCGGTACGGTCGGCTGCGGCTGCGGTACGCGCCGCCTGCTCGCCGCCGAAGTTCAGCGACTGGCCGCCGAACGGGCGCTGATAGATGCGGCCGTCGTCCAGACGAGAGAACGGCAGGCCCATGTGTTCCAGTTCCAGAATCGCTTCCGGGCCGGTTTTACACATATATTCGATGGCGTCCTGGTCACCGATATAGTCGGACCCTTTCACCGTGTCGTACATATGCCATTCCCAGTTGTCCTCGTGGCTGTTGCCCAGCGCGACGGTGATGCCGCCCTGTGCGGACACGGTATGGGAACGGGTCGGGAAAACTTTGGACAGCAGGGCACAGGTCGAGCCCGCTTGGGAAATTTGCAGCGCGGCACGCATGCCCGCACCGCCGGCGCCGATTACGACGGCATCAAACTCTCTGACTGGCAGTTTCATTTAAGCACCCCACACTACGATTGTTCCGTACAGTAAATAGACCAGCAACGCGACCACGACAGCCAGCTGCAACACCAGGCGAACCGCCAGCGGCTTGACGTAGTCCGTCAGCACCTGCCACAGCCCGATCCAGGCGTGCACCAGAATCGACAGCAAGGTCAGCAGAGTGAACACTTTCGTAATGGAAGTGGCGAAGAAACCGCGCCAGATGTCATAAGTGAGTTCCGGAGCCGTGACGAAAAAGCCCAGGATATACAGGACGTACAGGGTGATGATGATCGCGGAAGCACGCAGCAGCAGCCAATCGTGCACGCCGTTGCGCCCTAATGCAGAAACGTTGTTTACCATACGAGGACTCCAGCCAGAACTGACAGCACGACGGTCAGACCGATCGCCACCTGGGCGGAACGGGTACCGGCGGCCAAACTCTCTTCGATGTAGCCAAAATCCATTAACAAGTGACGGATGCCACCGCAAATGTGATAGGCCAGCGCCGTAAGGATGCCCCAGAATATGAATTTGACGATGAAGCTATTCATGATGGCGGCCGCCTGCAGGAACCCCTCTTGGGAAGAGAGTGACAGGCCCAGCAGCCAGAGGAGGATACCCACGGCAACGAAGGTAATTACGCCAGAGACTCGGTGTAAGATAGACGCTATCGCAGTTACGGGGAACCGGATCGTTTGCAGATCCAAGTTGACAGGTCGTTGTTTTTTCACGTATTTGCCCACACAGCTCTTATTATTTTCCTTCCTCCGGGCCTGGGCGGGGATCAGACAGCGTTAAGAGCCTAAAACCCTTACACGTCACGCGCTCAAACATCAACATCCTCTGTGCTCAAACGGCGCGCATTTATAACGCTGGGTGCTCCTACTTCAGGGTAATCCGGAGACCTGGCGGCAGTATAGGAGGATCACATTCTGATTACAATTCTCATACAACCGCTTTGATAACATTTCCCCCGAACAGTGATTCAGATCACGGATTTCACAATTAGTGCAAAATTAATTATCTGATTTGACAAGAGATCAACATTTCCATTACATATAGGGGCACAAACGGTCCTATGATGCGCTACGGGTCAGCAGATACACTTCCCCCCGGGTTCGAGTTATGCAACAGTGTATTTGGCGAACCTATCCCAATAGCCGTTGTTTCCCGCTCGATTTTGCCGGCGTCAAAAAGCAAAGAAAGCAAATAAAAACAGTTTATTGGGATAGGTTCACATCTCTTCGAACAGCTCATAGGTAAGATTAACAGACTATAACGAATTACTATGAATCGTTAACAACTGGTCACCCGTCTCGTTCGCCTGGTCAGCACTCTGTACCCTACCCGCGCACAGTTGCGCAGTCGCTCACAGAGTTAGCGTCCGCACCATTTTTTTGCGGGCAACCTGCAGAGATTTAAGGTATTTCAGTTGTTAGTGGTTTTTAAAATAAGGCGCTAAGGAGACAGTAAATGACTGATAAGAAAGCGACGCTAACCATTAACGACAGCGAAGCTCCGATCGAACTGGGCGTATTGACACCGACACTGGGCCCTGATGTCCTCGATGTCCGCGCTCTGGGTTCCAAAGGTTATTTCACATTTGATCCCGGCTTTACCTCCACCGCTTCTTGCGAATCCAAGATTACCTTCATCGACGGCGACAAAGGCGTGCTGCTGCACCGCGGCTTCCCTATCGAGCAGCTGGCGAAAGAGTCTTCCTACCTGGAAGTGTGCTACATCCTGCTGTACGGCGAGACCCCAACGCCGGAAGAGTTCGAGACCTTCAAGACGACCGTAACCCGCCACACCATGATCCACGACCAGATCACCCATCTGTTCCGTGGTTTCCGTCGCGACTCGCACCCGATGGCGGTGCTGTGCGGCGTGACCGGCGCGCTGGCGGCGTTCTACCACGATGCGCTGGACGTCAACAACGAGCGTCACCGTGAAATCACCGCGTTCCGTCTGCTGTCCAAAATGCCGACCGTGGCCGCGATGTGCTACAAATACTCCCTGGGCCAGCCGTTCGTTTACCCGCGCAACGATCTGTCCTATGCCGGCAACTTCCTGCACATGATGTTCGCCACCCCGTGCGAAGAATACGTGGTGAACCCGGTGCTGGAACGCGCCATGGATCGCATCCTGATCCTGCACGCCGACCATGAGCAGAACGCCTCTACCTCAACCGTGCGCACCGCCGGCTCTTCCGGCGCCAACCCGTTCGCCTGCATCGCGGCCGGTATCGCCTCCCTGTGGGGACCGGCGCACGGCGGCGCCAACGAAGCGGCGCTGAAAATGCTGGAAGAGATCAAGACCGTCGAGCACATTCCGGAATTCATCAAGCGCGCCAAGGACAAGAACGACTCCTTCCGCCTGATGGGCTTCGGCCACCGCGTGTACAAGAACTACGATCCGCGCGCTACCGTGATGCGCGAAACCTGTCACGAAGTGCTGAAAGAGCTGAACAAGAAAGACGACAACCTGCTGCAGGTCGCGATGGAGCTGGAACACATCGCGCTGAACGACCCGTACTTCATCGAGAAGAAACTGTACCCGAACGTCGACTTCTACTCCGGCATCATCCTGAAGGCAATGGGCATTCCTTCTTCCATGTTCACCGTGATCTTCGCCATCGCGCGCACCATCGGCTGGATCGCCCACTGGAACGAAATGCACGACGAAGGCATCAAAATTGCCCGTCCGCGTCAGCTGTACACCGGCTATGCCGAGCGTGATTTCAAATCCCAGCTGAAAAACAAGTAAGCCGCTTTCCCGGCTGAAACCGCACAGCGCCGCCCCTTCGGGCGGCGTTTTTTTTAGCTATTTCTGGCAGCCCGGGCACCAATAAAACGGCCGCGACGACAGCTCGGTGCGCACGATCATCCCACCACAGCGTTCGCAGGGCTCGCCGCTGCGATGAAATACCTTGAAGCGAAACAGCGCGCCGTGATGACGGTTGTCATCCGCCTGCCCGCGCGTCTGGTAGGAAAGGCGCGGCACTGCCAGCAATGCCTCCGCCAGGTGGCGCAGCGCCTCTGGCATCAGATCCTGCGGTTTGTGCTGCGGCGCCAGTTCGGCCTGCCACAGGATTTCGGCGCGCAGATAATTGCCCAATCCGGCGAGAAACGCCTGGTCGAGCAGCATGCCGCCCAGCTGCCTGCGGCGAAAACGCGGCGTCAGCAACCGCTCCGCCACATCGTCTACCGTCAGCGACATGTCCAACACGTCAGGGCCGATGCGTTGCAAAAACGGGTGTTGTTCTATTTCCTCGCGCGGCCCGACGGTAATGTCGGAAGCGCTGTAGAGCAATATCGCGCTGCGGGCGGTTTCCAGCCGCACCCGCAGATCGCGCTTGGTCTCCGGCGTCTCCCCGGCCGCCGCCACTTTCCACACGCCGTACAACTGGTTGTGGCTGTACATCGTCAGCCCATTGGAGAAATGGGTCAGCAGCGCTTTGCCGCGCGGCTCGATGGCGACGATGCGCTCGCCGAGCAAACGCTGACGGTAGTGTTTCAACTGAGGAAAAGCGAAATCGACGGCGGTCAGCGGCTGATCGATCACCGCCGCCGCCAGTTTGTCCGCCGCCCGGCGAATCTCCGGTCCTTCCGGCATAGACCACTCCTTGCGTAGACCCGGCGCAGCCCGGTGCGCCGGGGATTCTCTTGATTAATGCGTCGCGCCGCCCACCACTTTCAGATCGTGTTCCACCTGCAAAGCGATGGAAACGGCCAGCTCCAGCGCAAACAACACCGTCGAAGCCGCCATGCTCGGCGCACCGGGGTGCGCCGCCGCCTGCTCCGGCAGGTACGGGATATGAATAAACCCGCCCTTGACCTCGCGCTGGCCGCTCAAACGGTGCAGCAGCCCATACATGACATGGTTGCACACGTAGGTGCCGGCAGTCTGCGAAACAGCGGCCGGAATGCCGGCCTCGCGCATCGAACTGACCATCGCCTTGATCGGTAAGGTGCTGAAATAGGCCGCCGGGCCGCCGGCGACGATCGGCTCGTCCACCGGCTGCTGCCCCTGATTGTCGGGGATACGCGCATCGTCGACGTTGATCGCCACCCGCTCAATCGTGATATCGGTGCGGCCGCCGGCCTGGCCGATAGCCAGCACCATCACCGGCTGCACCTCGTCGATCGCCGCATTGAGCGCGTCCAGCGCCGCGCCGAACACGCACGGCAGCTGGCGCGCCACGATGCGCGCGCCGACCAGCTCCATATCATTGAGCTGCTTCACCACTTCCCAGGAGGGGTTGAGGCGCTCGCCGCCAAACGGCTCAAAGCCGGTAATCAATACGTTTTGCATCCTTACTCCTACAGGAACATCAGGAAATACAGCAGGAACACGTTAACCAACAGCAGCAGCACGCCGGTCGGCACCTGCGCCTTGATCACCGCATTCTTGTCCGGCAGCTCCAGCAGCGCCGCCGGCACGATGTTGAAGTTCGCCGCCATCGGCGTCATCAGGGTGCCGCAATAGCCGGAGAACATGCCGATCGCCGCCATCACCGCCGGGTTGCCGCCGTGCTGCAACACCAGGATCGGAATGCCGATGCCGGCGGTAACGATCGGGAAAGCGGCGAAGGCGTTGCCCATCACCATGGTCAGCACCGCCATACCGATAGCGTAGACCGCCACGGCGATAAAGCGGTTATCGACCGCCAGATACTCCTGGGTCAAATGCGAGATCGCAGTGCCAACGCCGGCGACGGTAAACAGCAGACCCAGCGTGGCGAGGATCTGCGGCAGAATGAACGCCCAGCCGATCGAATCCAGCAGGCGCCGCGCTTCCTGCACTGGCTGCAACGCCTTCTCATGGGTCATTTTCACCGCGATCGCCAGGCCAATCAGGCAGCCGACGGTCATCGAGAACAGCGTGATCAGCGTCGCGTGGTTACCGCTGCCGAACACCGCGCTTTGCAACGCCGGAATGTTGTTGAACAGCAGCACGCCGATCACCGTCACCACCGGGATCGCCAGTGCGGGGATAAACAGCTTGTTGCCCAAACGCTTGGCGCTGGCCTCGCGCTCCTGCGGCGTTCGCTGATGATAGCTGCCGAGGCGCACGCCGCCGAAGCCGGCAATCAGGGCCATCACCACCACCACCCCGCCAACGATGATGTGCAGCATGCGTTTCTCGTTACTGCCCTCGCCCAGTACGTCGCCCAGCAGGCGGTAAGTCCAGTCGCCGACCAGGAATACCAGGCCGTACAACCCCCAAAACAGCCCGGTGGTGATGCGGCGTGGGTTCGCGCGATCGCGGAAGGACATCACCGCCACAATCAGCAGCACCGCGCCGGCCAGCCAGTAGAGATATTGTTGCTGGAAGTTCATCGTGCCTCCCCCTTCGCCTGCAGCGCCGCCTGATTCAGCTGCGCCAGCTCGGCGCTCAGCTGTTTATCCATCCGATACAGCCGGAACGCGTGGATCAGGAAAGCGAAAATCGCGGTCGGAATGCCCCACAGCGCGATATGCAGCGGCTCGGTCTGGATACCGCCCGATTCCAGCATAAAGTTGTGCATGAAGATGATCGCACCGAAGGCCACGAAGATATCTTCGCCGAAGAACAGCCCGACGTTGTCGGTCGCGGCCGACATGGCGCGCAGGCGGTGGCGGGTACGCTCCGGCAGCTCACCGTAGCGGTTTTCCGTTGCCCCTTCCGCCATCGGCGCCAGCAGCGGCCGCACCATCTGCGGATGCCCGCCCAGGCTGGTCAGCCCCATCGCCGCGGTAATCTCGCGCACGAACAGGTACACGATCAGCAAACGGCCGGCGGTGGCGCTTTTGATCTTGGCGATCCACGCCTGCGCACGCTCTTTCAGCCCGTGGCGCTCCAGCAGGCCGATCACCGCCAGCGGCAGCAGCAGGATCAGCGGCAGGTTGCGGGTGTTGAGAAAGCCCTCGCCGAGCTTTTCCAGAATGACGTCCAGCGGCATCAGCGCCGCCAAACCGGTGATGATGCCGGCGGCGATCACCACCAGCACCGGGTTGAAACGCAATACAAACCCGACCACGATGGCGGCGATGCCGATCAGTGGCCAGAGATTCACGGCCTGTTCCATAGTCTTCCCTCGATATTTTCTAATAGTTTTTTGCTTGTGATGTTGTGTCTTGCTTTATTGCTTTTACTGCTCCGCGCTGACGCGGATGCCCTGCTGAACAAAACTGTCCCGCAGCTTGCGCGCATACGCCAGCGCATGCTCGCCGTCCCCGTGCAGGCAGACGGTTTCCGCCTGAACGGCGGCCCAGACGCCATCCACGCTGCGCACCCGGTGGTGGCGCACCATCTCCAGGGTTTGCGCCAGCGCGTGTTCGTCGTCCTCGATAAGCGCCCCCGGCAAACCGCGCGGCACCAGCGTGCCGTCGGCCTGATAGCCGCGATCGGCGAACACCTCTTGCCGAGTGGTCAGGCCGAGTTTTTCCCCGGCGCGGATCAGTTCGCTGCCGGCCAGCCCTACCAGCCGCAACGCCGGATCGACCGCCTGCACCGCCCGGGCGATCGCTTCCGCCAGCGCCGGTTCAACCGCCGCCTGGTTATACAGCATGCCGTGCGGCTTGACGTGCACCATCACCCCACCCTCGGCGCGGGCGATGGCCGCCAGCGCCCCGAGCTGATACACCACCTGCGCGTACACCGTTTCCGGCGGCAGCTGCATGCGGGTGCGGCCGAAGTTCTCCCGATCGGGAAAACTCGGGTGGGCGCCGATCGCCACGCCGTACTGCAATGCCCAGCGCACCGATTGACGCATGGTCTGCGCATCGCCGGCGTGGAAGCCGCAGGCGATGTTGGCCGAACTCACCAATTGCAACAGCGCCTGATCGTTGGCGCAGCCTTCACCGAGATCGGCGTTCAAATCAACGATCATGTAACCCCCAGGCAATCTGTCGAAGGAAGAGATCCTGCTCGGCTTTGGCGCGCTGCGCCTCCGTCAGTGAGCAGAGAACGAAGTGGATCGGTTCGCCGAGACGGATCTGCGCCAAGTGGTAGAGATCGGCTTCGATCACGCAGGCGATACGCGGGTAACCGCCGGTGGTTTGCGCGTCGGCCATCAACACGATCGGCTGGCCGTTGTGCGGCACCTGCACCACACCGGGCAGCAGGCCGTGCGACAGCATCTCGCGGTCGGTGGTGCGCTCCAGTGGCGTACCGCCGTGCAAGCGGTAGCCCATGCGGTTGCTCTGCGGGCTGAGCTGCCAGGCGGTGCGCCAAAACGTATCCTGCGCCTCTTCGCTGAACTCAGCGTACTCCGGCCCCGGCAGCGCGCGGATGCGGTTGGTGAACAGCAACTGTTTCACGCCGCAGCGATGTTGCGGTTGAGCGGCCGATTTGCCCAGCGGCAGCCGATCGCCGTCTTTCAGATTACGGCCTTCGTGGCCGCCAAAGGCGGCTTTCATGTCGGTGCTGCACGAGCCCAGCATTTCCGGCACGGCGATACCGCCCGAGATCGCCAGGTAGCTGCGCATGCCGCGTTTCGGCGTGCCCAACGCCAGCCGCTGCCCCTTTTTCACCGGGTAGCGCCAGCCGGTCCACAGCGGCTTGCCGTCCAGCTGCGCGTCGCAGCCGGCGCCGGTCAGGGCGATCCAGCCAGAGCGGGTAAACTCGGCGCTGAACTGGCCGAGGGTGATCTCCAGCCCGGCGGCCTCAGGCGCATTGCCCACCAGCAGGTTGGCGATCTTCAGCGCCGGTTGATCCAGTGCCCCGCCGGTGCTGATGCCCAGGCGGCGGAATCCCTCGCGGCCCAAATCCTGCACCGTGGTATAGATGCCGGCACGCAGAATAATCAGCATACGCCCTCCTTCTGCGGCACGAAGCGCACGTTATCGCCCGGGCGCAGCAGCGTCGGCGGCATTTCATGCGGATTGAACAGCGCCAGCGGCGTGCGGCCAATCAGTTGCCAGCCGCCGGGCGTCACCAGCGGATAGATGCCGGTCTGGCCGCCGCCGATGCCGACGGAGCCGGCCGCCACCGCCAGACGCGGCTCAGCGCGGCGTGGCGTCGCCAGTTGTTCCGGCATGCCGCCCAAATAGGAGAAGCCCGGCTGAAAGCCGAGGAAATAGACCACGTAGGCCGCCGCCGCGTGGCATTCCACCACCTGCCGCGGCGTCATGCCGGTATGGCGCGCCACGTCATCCAGATCGGGGCCTTGCTCCCCGCCGTAGACCACCGGAATATCCACCTGGCGCGATTCCGGCGTCAGGCTCTCTTTGCTTTCCCAACCTTGCTGCAGCAATGCGAGCATCGCTTCGGCGTCGGCCTGCGGCGTATGCAGCAACAGCGTCAGGTTATTCATCCCCGGCACCACTTCCCGCACGTCGGGGTGGTGATTCAGCTTTTCCGCCAGCGCCCAGATGCGCTGCTGGCTCGGTAAGGTCACCGGCGGCGACAGTTCAAGCACTACCGCTCTCTCACCCAACAGGTAATAACGTGCTTGTTGCACCCTTATTCTCCTTATTATTATCGCGATGAAAAACACACCAGTTATGCGTGACGCGGCCCCGGCTGTCAATAGAACGCAACCATAAGGAAAATAAGGAAATAGCGCGATAAAAGGATTCAGCCGGCGCACAGGCCGGGCTGGATCCGGGGAAGAAAAAAATCAGGCGGGATTCGGGATATCGATAAAGGTCACATCAAAGCCGTGGTGCTGGGCCAGCCAGTCCCCCAACGCTTTCACGCCGCCGCGCTCGGTGGCGTGGTGACCGGCGGCGAAGAAATGTACACCCATTTCGCGCGCGCTGTGGATGGTCTGCTCAGACACTTCACCGCTGATGAACGCATCGACGCCGAAACGCGCCGCGCTGTCGATAAAGCCCTGACCGCCGCCGGTGCACCAGGCCACCCGGCGAATGTGCTCAGGCGCGTTATCACCGCAGTGCAGCACCGCGCGCCCCAGCCGATTTTCGATACGCTGCTGCAGCGCTTCGCCGGTCAGCGGCTGTTCAAATTCGCCGTGCGGCACCAGCGGCTCAACGTCGCCAATCACCCGAATGCCCAGCGCCTGCGCCAGCTGCGCGTTGTTGCCCAGCACCGGATGCGCGTCCAGCGGCAGGTGGTAGCCGTACAGGTTGATATCGTGGGTCAGCAGCGTTTTCAGGCGATTGCGCTTCATGCCGCGCACCGCCGGCGCCTCGTTTTTCCAGAAATAGCCGTGGTGCACGATAATCGCGTCGGCCTGATGCGCCACCGCGGCGTCCAGCAGCGCCTGACAGGCGGTGACGCCGGTCACGATGCGCTGCACGTGTGGGCGGCCTTCTACCTGCAATCCGTTGGGGGCGTAGTCCTGAAACGCCGCGGCGTTCAGTTCCGTGTTGATCAGTTGTTCCAGATCGAGGTTACGCATTCTCTTCTCTCTTCATAGTCAAAATGTCTGCCGGTCGCCCTGCGCCATCAGGATAAATTTCACGCCCAGATCGTTGCCCTGCGCCAGCTGTTGCGCAATGGCGGCGCGCGTGTCTTCGCCCTGCTTCAGGCTGGGCTTGATGTGGCTGATCACCACCGGCAAACCGTTCAGCGAGCCATCGCCGCCGCTGTACTGTGTCAGGTTCTTCAGCTCCTTCAGCAGCCAGGCCGGCGTCAAATGGCCGTACAGATGTTTATCCTCCACCCCGTTAGGGTAAGAGGTTTCGATAATCATGCCCTTGAGCTTCTTCTGCTCGACAAGCGGCCCCAGCGCGCGCCAGACGGTATCGAGATCGCGCGACTGCTCGACCTTATCCGGCCCGGTATCGCCGAAGTAGGCGAAGAACTCGCTGCCGTTGGAAATCAGCAGCATCGACGACGGATAGCGATCGTGGCTGAGCGGGTACATCACGCCGGTCAACCCGGTCAGGCCGAGGGTAAACCGCTGCTGCGGCCGCACCGTTTGCAGCCGGTAGGTGCCCAACCGCGAGCCGTTACCGGCGTCGGTAAAGTTCGGCCAGGCCTTCCAGTTGAAGTAGTGATTACGCAGGGTCAGCACGGTGTCCGCCTGGGCGTAAACGGTTTTTTTATTGTCCTCGGGCGAGCCGACGATCAGCCCCGCCACGTGGTCCAGATGGCCGTGGCTGATAAAGTAACTGCCGATCAACTGCCGGAACACATAGCCCTGCGGCGTGTAAGGCGCGGCCAGCTCGGGCGTCACCTGCGGGAAGCTGCCCTTCTCCAGCCCTTTGGCGATGCCCGGCAGCAGTGAACCGGCGTCCAGCGCCACATACTGCGGCTGATTGTCGCTGCGGATCAGGTAGGAAGTCAGGTTGCCGTCGCTGACGCCGCCGTCGACGCCCAGCGCCACCACGTCAAAGCCGGCGATCGCCAGCGCGGAATAGCCGCTCAGACACAGGGCCAGCACCTTTTTCATCATTACGTCGCTCCTTGCAGTTGCCTCAAGACTCTCCCCGTTTTGCCGCCTCGAACGCCGCCAGCGTCTCTACACGCGCTTGCTTGTGATCGACGATCGGCAGCGGATAGTTCAGCGGGCATCGCTGCTTTTCCGCCCAGCGATGGGGATGATGGATGTCATTGTCGGGCACATCCGCCAGTTCCGGCAACCATTTACGGATAAAAGTGCCTTGTGGATCAAAACGTTCACCCTGGGTGGTCGGGTTGAAGATGCGGAAATACGGCGCGGCGTCGGTGCCGGTGGAGGCCGCCCACTGCCAGCCGCCGTTGTTGGCCGCCAGATCCCCGTCCAGCAATTGCGACATGAAATAGCGCTCCCCGGCGCGCCAGTCGATCAGCAGATCTTTCACCAGAAAACTGGCGCTGATCATGCGCAGCCGGTTGTGCATCCAGCCGGTGGCATTCAGTTGGCGCATGGCGGCATCGACGATCGGATAGCCGGTTTCGCCCCGCTGCCAGGCCTGCAGCTTCGCCGCGTCATCGCACCAGCTCACCTTGTCCGTCCAGGCGATAAACGGCCGATGGCGACACAGCTCGGGATAGGCCACCAGCAGATGGCGGTAGAACTCGCGCCAAATCAGCTCGTTCAGCCAGGCGAAAGCGCCGCTCTCGCGATCTTCCAGCAGCTGCGGGCATTCGGCGCGCAGGCGGTTGAAGCACTGGCGCGGCGACAGCGCACCGATCGCCAGATAGGGCGACAGACTGCTGGTGCCGGCGAGGGCGGGCAGATCGCGCTGCCGGAGGTAATCCTGCACCTGCTCGCGGCAAAAGGCGCGCAGCCGCTGCAGCGCGGCCTCCTCACCGGCGGGATAGCCATCCCCGATGTCTGCCGTGGGATAATCGAACGCCGCCGGCATCTCAGGCATGGGTAACGCGCCACCGGCGCGGGTCTGCGGCGCCGGCAGGCAGCTCACGTCGGACTCGGTCAGGCGCTGAAGAAAGGCGTTGCGAAACGGCGTATAGACCTTGTACATCTCGCCGCCGCCGGTGAGCACGCTGCCCGGCGGCAACAGCAGGCTGTCATCGAAACCGTGGCACCTCACCCGCTCGCTCAACCGCTGTTCCAGCCGCGCATCGCGCCGCCGTTCGTTCAGTTCGTACTGGCGATTGTAAAACAGCGCATCCACCTGCTCCCGCTCGCAATAGTCCGCCAGCCAGTCGATCGACGCGGCAAAGTCCGCACAGGCATGGCAATGCAGCGCAATGCCCTTTTGCGCCAGCGCCTGCTGCACCGCCTCCAGGCTGGCGTGGATCAGCGCCGCCTGTCGCGGCGCCATCTCATGTTGCCGCCACTGCTGCGGCGTGGCGATAAACACCGCCAGCACCCGGGCTTCGGGATCGCTGCAGGCGGCGTGCAGGGCTTTGTTGTCGGTGATACGCAGATCGTTACGCAACCAGACCAGATGCGTGGTCATAAAACTCCTTGTCAATCAATGGCCGTAACGCAAACGCAGCGCCTCCGGGTAAGGTTCGAAATAGCGTTGTTCCGCCAGATAGCGATCGGGGTATTCCGCCATGTAATGCTTGAGCAGCGCGATCGGTGCCAGCAGCGGCTGCATGCCCTGCCGGTAGCGGTCGATCAGGTGCGCCAGCTCCTGGCGCTGCGTCGCGCTGAGCTGACGGCGGAAATAGCCCTGCACGTGCATCAACACGTTGGTGTGGTTGCGCCGCGTCGCCTTGTGCGCCAACAGCGCCATCAGGCGGCTGCGGTATTCCACGGCGAAGGCCTCCAGCGAGTCCCAGCGGTGAATATCGGCGACGAAGCGCCCCAGCTCGCGATACGCCGGCTGCGAATGCGCCAGCAGCGACAGCTTGTAGCGGCTGTGAAACGCGATCAGCCCGCCGCGGGTCAGCCCCTGACGCCACAGCATGTTCAGCTCGTACAGCGCGTATACCCGTTCAATGAAGTTTTCCCGCAGTGCCGCGTCCTGCAATCGTCCGTCTTCTTCCACCGGCAGCCACGGCATCTGGCGCAGCAGTTCGGCGGTAAACAGCCCGACGCCGTTTTTACGCGAATCCTTGCCGTTTTCGCTGTAGACCCGCACCCGCTCCAGGCCGCAGCTCGGTGACTTGGCGCAGACGATGTACCCGCAAAGATGTTGCAAGGCCGCCACGCGCTGCGCGGAGAAGCCGCGCATCTCCTCGGTCAGATCCACGCCGGCGTCGTTGCTGTAGCGCATCGCTGGCCACGGCTGCGCCTGTTTCACCAGGCGCAGCGCCGGGCGCGGCGTAGGCAGCCCGATCGCCATTTCCGGGCAAACGGGCTCAAAGCGCACATAGGGCGCCAACTGTTCCACCGCAAAGGCCAGCCGCTTGTGGCCGCCGTCGAAACGCACCGTCTCGCCCAGTAAACAGGCGCTGATGCCGATAGGGATCTTGTCGCTCATACCGCTCTCCCATGTTGTTGGCCGATGAGGAAAGTGTAGAAGAATGGCTTGCCGAATACGACCTTGCGCTTGATAGGGGCGGCCAGAGGCATAAAAAAACCCCCGCCGCAGGGCGAGGGTTTTTTCGTGAATCGGCAGCGACTCAGTAGAAATCGCAGGACGCCAGTTCCGCCTGCTGCAGCCAGACCGGCTTATCGCTGGTTTTTGACCAGACGCGGTGCAGGTAGCTGTAAAAACGCCCGCGATCGCTGCGGAACAGCATCACCGGCAGGGCCAAAATGCCCGCGATAACCACTGCGCTGCGGCGCAGGAGAATCCGATGCAATGAATAAGCGTGATAGGTAGTAGACATGCGAACCTCCTTAAAAACGCCTGCCGTTGATTTGTCAGGGAAAACGGCGTCGGCGTATCAAATGAACAATCGGTAATTTGGTAACTGAGCAAAATTTTAGCGCACTTGATGAAAGTTTACTACTCATCCGACCACTAAATCGCACAAAAAATCGCTAATCGCCGCAACGATTCGTAATTTTGTTACAACCAGGTTAATTTTTAACTTACCATGGGTTACATTGTGGTTATTATCCGGTTCGTTATTTCCCGCTTACGTGCGTTCTCCCTGCCCCATCGGGGGCAACCTCGCCACCGCCCTGATGGTTGAAATGCTGAATTTCCGCTGAAATTTCAGCCATTTTTATACTTTTTTTACACCCGCCCGCGCGATTTTTTCATCTTCTTTCTACCCCGCTCCCTACACTGCCTCTATCAAAAACAACACCTCTGGAGGTGTCCCGTGAGTTTCAGCGTTATTGGTGGTGCGCTGTTGGTTCTGCTGCTGTTGGCCTATTTGGTCTACGCCCTGTTTAACGCGGAGGATTTCTGATGGCGGCTTCAGCCTTTTTACTGATCGCCAGCTTCCTGCTGGTGCTTCTGCTGCTGGCCCGGCCGCTGGGCGGCTTTATGGCGCGCCTGATCGAAGGTGAGCCGCTGCCTGCGCTGCGCGGGGTGGAAGCCGGCGTCTGGCGCGCCTGCGGCATCCGCGCCACCGAGATGAACTGGTGGCAGTACGCGCTGGCGATCCTGGCGTTCAACCTGCTCGGCCTGGCGTTGCTGTTCGCCCTGCTGATGACGCAGGGCTCGCTGCCGCTCAACCCGCAAGGCTTCCCGGGCCTCTCCTGGGATCTGGCGCTCAACACCGCCGTCAGCTTCGTCACCAACACCAACTGGCAGGCCTACAGCGGCGAAAGCGCCCTCAGCTATTTCAGCCAGATGGCCGGGCTGGCGGTGCAGAACTTCGTCTCCGCCTCCACCGGCATCGCCGTGGCCTTTGCGCTGATCCGCGCCTTTACCCGCCGCGCCGGCAAGACCGTCGGCAACGCCTGGGCCGATCTGTTCCGCATCACGCTGTATGTGCTGCTGCCGATCGCGCTGCTGATCGCCCTGTTCTTCGTCAGCCAGGGCACGCTGCAAAACTTCCTGCCTTACCTGCACGTCACCACGCTTGAAGGCGCGCAGCAAACGCTGCCGATGGGGCCGGTGGCCTCGCAGGAAGCGATCAAAATGCTCGGCACCAACGGCGGCGGCTTCTTCGGCGCCAACTCGGCGCACCCGTTCGAGAACCCAACCGTGCTGACCAACTTCGTGCAGATGCTGGCCATCTTCCTGATCCCCTGCGCGCTGTGCTTCTCCTTCGGGCAGTTGGCCGGTGAAAACCGCCAGGGCCACGCGCTGATCTGGGCGATGGCGCTGATCTTCGTGGTGGCGGTGGTGGTGGTGATGGTCGCCGAGCTGGCGGGCAACCCGCACCTGAGCGCGCTGGGCGCCGACAGCAACATCAATATGGAAGGCAAAGAGTCGCGCTTCGGCATTCTCGCCACCAGCCTGTTCTCGGTGGTGACCACCGCCGCGTCCTGCGGGGCGGTCAACGCCATGCACGACTCCTTCACCGCGCTGGGCGGCATGGTGCCGATGTGGCTGATGCAGATCGGTGAGGTGGTGTTCGGCGGCGTCGGCTCCGGCCTGTACGGCATGCTGCTGTTCGTGCTGCTGACCGTATTTATCGCCGGCCTGATGATCGGCCGCACCCCGGAATATCTGGGCAAGAAAATCGACGTTTACGACATGAAGATGACCGCGCTGGCGATCCTGGTCACGCCGACGCTGGTGTTGCTGGGCAGCGCGCTGGCCATCGGCACCGACGCGGGCCGCGCCGGCATCCTCAACCCGGGCGCCCACGGCTTCAGCGAAGTGCTGTACGCCCTGTCCTCCGCCGCCAACAACAACGGCAGCGCCTTCGCCGGGTTGAGCGTCAATACGCCGTTCTACAACCTGCTGCTGGCCTTCGCCATGTTTGTCGGCCGCTTCGGGGTGATCCTGCCGGTGCTGGCGATCGCCGGTTCGCTGAGCGCCAAACAACGCCAGCCGGCGGGCAACGGCACCCTGCCGACCTATGGGCCGCTGTTTATCGGCCTGCTGATCGGCACCGTATTGCTGGTGGGCGCACTGACCTTCGTGCCGGCGCTGGCGCTGGGCCCGGTGGCCGAGCATTTGCAGCTTTGGTTGGCAAACTAACCGACGTCACAGAGAGAGAATAAGAGATGACTCGCAAACAACGCGCGCTGTTTGAACCCGCCCTGGTGCGCACCGCGCTGATCGATGCGGTGAAAAAACTGGACCCTCGCGTTCAATGGCGCAACCCGGTGATGTTCGTGGTGTATATCGGCAGCATTCTGACCACTGCCATCTGGCTGGCGATCCTCACCGGCCAAACCGACGGCGCCGCCGCCTTTACCGGCAGCGTCGCCCTGTGGTTATGGTTCACCGTGCTGTTCGCCAACTTCGCTGAGGCGCTGGCCGAAGGCCGCAGCAAAGCCCAGGCGGAAAGCCTGAGGGGCACCAAGAAAACCAGCTGGGCGAAAAAGCTGGCCGGCCCGCGCCGCGACGGCGCCACGGAGAAAGTGGCCGCCGAAAGCCTGCGCAAAGGCGATATCGTACTGGTGGAAGCAGGCGATACCGTCCCGTGCGACGGCGAAGTGCTGGAAGGCGGCGCCTCGGTAGATGAAAGCGCCATCACCGGCGAATCCGCCCCGGTGATCCGCGAATCCGGCGGCGACTTCTCCTCGGTCACCGGCGGCACCCGCGTGCTGTCCGACTGGCTGGTGGTACAGTGCAGCGTCAACCCGGGGGAAACCTTCCTCGATCGCATGATCGCCATGGTGGAAGGCGCCAAGCGCCGCAAAACGCCGAACGAGATCGCGCTGACCATCCTGCTGGTGGCGCTGACCATCGTGTTCGTCCTGGCCACCGCCACCCTGTTCCCGTTCTCGCAATACAGCGTGGAAGCAGCCGGCAGCGGCAGCGTGGTCACCATCACCGTGCTGGTCGCATTGCTGGTTTGCCTGATCCCCACCACCATCGGTGGCCTGCTGTCCGCCATCGGCGTGGCCGGGATGAGCCGCATGCTCGGCGCCAACGTGATCGCCACCAGCGGCCGCGCGGTGGAAGCCGCCGGCGACGTGGACGTGCTGCTGCTGGATAAAACCGGCACCATCACGCTGGGCAACCGCCAGGCTTCGGAGTTCCTGCCGGCGCCGGGCGTGAAAGAGCAAGAGCTGGCGGACGCCGCGCAGCTGGCCTCGCTGGCGGACGAAACGCCGGAAGGCCGCAGCATCGTGGTGTTGGCCAAACAGCGCTTCAACCTGCGCGAACGCGATCTGCAGGCGCTGAACGCCACCTTCGTGCCCTTCTCCGCCCAGACCCGCATGAGCGGCGTCAACGTGCAGGAGCGCATGATCCGCAAAGGCGCAGTGGATGCCATTCGCCGTCACGTCGAATCCAATCAGGGGCACTTCCCGCGGGCGGTGGACGATCTGGTGGAAAGCGTGGCGCGCACCGGCGGCACGCCGCTGGTGGTGGCGGAAGGCGCCCGGGTGCTGGGGGTGGTGGCGTTGAAGGATATCGTCAAGGGCGGCATCAAAGAACGCTTCAATGAGCTGCGCAAGATGGGCATCAAAACGGTGATGATCACCGGCGATAACCCGCTGACCGCGGCGGCGATCGCCGCCGAAGCCGGGGTGGACGACTTCCTGTCGGAAGCCACGCCGGAAGCCAAGCTGGCGCTGATCCGTCAGTACCAGGCGGAAGGCCGCCTGGTGGCGATGACCGGCGACGGCACCAACGACGCCCCGGCGCTGGCGCAGGCCGATGTGGCGGTGGCGATGAACTCCGGCACCCAAGCCGCCAAAGAGGCGGGCAACATGGTCGATTTGGATTCCAACCCGACCAAGCTGATCGAAGTGGTACACATCGGCAAACAGATGCTGATGACGCGCGGCTCGCTGACCACCTTCAGCATCGCCAACGACGTGGCCAAATACTTCGCCATTATTCCGGCGGCGTTCGCGGCCACCTATCCGCAGCTGAACGCGCTGAACGTGATGCACCTGCACTCCCCGGCCTCCGCCATCATGTCGGCGGTGATCTTCAACGCCCTGGTGATCGTGTTCCTGATCCCGCTGGCGTTGAAAGGGGTGAGTTACAAACCGATGAGCGCCGCGGCCTTGCTGCGCCGCAACCTGTGGCTGTACGGGGTCGGCGGCCTGCTGGTGCCGTTCGTCGGCATCAAACTGATCGACCTGATCCTGGTCGCGCTGCACGTCGCCGGTTAACCATTGAGGGAAATGAACATGACGTATTTACGACCTGCGCTGGTGATGCTGATCCTGCTGACGCTGATCACCGGCATCGCCTATCCGCTGCTGACCACCGGGCTGGCGCAGCTGCTGTTTCCAGGGGCGGCCAACGGTTCGCTGCTGTACCGGGACGACAAAGCGGTCGGCTCCGCGCTGATTGGCCAGAACTTTACGCGCGCCGACTATTTCTGGGGCCGCCCATCGGCCACCGGCGATTCGGCCTATAATCCACTGGCCTCCGCCGGCAGTAACCTGGCGGCCACCAACCCGGCGCTGGATAAGGCTATCGCCGAGCGCGCAGCGCAGCTGCGCCAGGCCAACCCTGCGATGAGCGGCCCGATCCCGATCGATCTGCTGACCGCCTCCGCCAGCGGGTTGGATCCGCAGATCTCGATCGCCGCCGCACAGTATCAGCTGGCGCGGGTCGCGGCGGCGCGGCATCTGCCACCGGAACAGATAGCTAAACTGATCGAAGACAACACCGATCGGGCCACGCCCAACTTCATGGGGGAGTCGGTGGTCAACGTGCTGAAGCTGAACCTGGCGCTGGATGCGTTGAAGTAACGCGCCGTATTCAGCATAGTGATAGGGTTCGGCATGCCGAACCCCTTTTTGCTTGGTAACACAAGGAATTGTCATGGTCGAAGAAGAACAGCAGCGCCCCGATCCCGATAGCCTGCTGGCGATGGCCAATGAAAAACCGCGCGGCCGATTGAAGGTATTCTTCGGCGCCTGCGCCGGCGTCGGCAAAACCTACGCCATGCTGCAGGAAGCCCAGCGTTTACGCGCTCAGGGGCTGGACGTGCTGGTCGGCGTGGTGGAAACCCACGGCCGCAGCGAGACCGCCGCCCTGCTCGACGGCCTGACGCTGCTGCCGCAAAAACGCATCCAGCATCGCGGCCGGCTGGTGCATGAATTCGATCTCGACGCCGCGCTGGCGCGCCACCCGGCGCTGGTGTTGATGGATGAACTGGCGCACAGCAACGCTCACGGTTCGCGCCACCCCAAACGCTGGCAGGATGTGGAAGAGCTGCTGGATGCCGGCATCGACGTGCTGACAACCGTCAACGTACAGCATCTGGAAAGCCTGAACGACGTGGTGGGCGGCGTGACCGGCGTACGGGTGCGCGAAACGGTGCCCGACCACGTGTTTGACGAGGCCAGCGAAGTGGTGCTGGTCGATCTGCCGCCGGACGATCTGCGCCGGCGGCTGCACGAAGGCAAAGTGTATATTCCCGGCCAGGCCGAGCGCGCTATCGAGCACTTCTTCCGCAAAGGCAACCTGATCGCCCTGCGCGAGCTGGCGCTGCGCCGCACCGCCGATCGGGTCGATGACCAGATGCGCGAGTTTCGCGACACCCAGGGGCGCGAGAAAGTGTGGCACACCCGCGACAGCATTCTGCTGTGCGTTGGCCACAACAGCGGCAGTGAAAAGCTGGTGCGCATCGCCGCCCGGCTGGCGGCGCGGCTTGGCTGCCACTGGCATGCGGTCTATGTGGAAACCCCCAAGCTGCACCGGCTGCCGGAAAACCAGCGCCGCGCCATTCTGCGCGCGCTGCGGCTGGCGCAGGAACTGGGGGCAGAAACCGCCACCCTGGCCGATCCGTCCGAAGAACGCGCGGTGCTGCGCTACGCCCGCGAGCATAACCTCGGCAAAATCATCATCGGCCGCCGCAGCGAGCAGCGCTGGAAGCTGCGCGGCAGCTTCGCCGATCGCCTTGGCCGACTGGGCCCGGATCTCGATCTGGTAATCGTGGCGCTGGAGAGCGACACCACACAACCGCCGCCGGGCAAGGAACACGACGGCCGCAGCTTCAATGAGAAATGGCGCATGCAGCTGCGCGGTTACGCGGTCGCAGTCGCGCTGTGCGCGCTGATTACCCTGCTCTCGCAGTGGCTGCTGCCGGGCTTCGATCAGGCCAACCTGGTGATGGTCTATCTGCTCGGCGTGGCGATCGTCGCACTGTTCTTCGGCCGCTGGCCGTCGGTGCTGGCGGCGGTGATCAACGTCGCCAGTTTCGATCTGTTCTTCGTTCAGCCCGAATGGTCGTTCGCCGTCAGCGATATGCAGTATCTGCTGACCTTCGGCGTGATGCTCGCCGTGGGCATCATCATCGGCAACCTGACCGCCGGGGTGCGCTATCAGGCCCGGGTGGCGCGCTACCGCGAGCAGCGGGCGCGTCACCTGTACGAAATGTCGCGCGGGCTGAGCCGTGCGCTGACCGTGGCCGACATCGCCAACACCAGCCGCCACTTCCTCTCCAGCAGTTTCCAGGCGAAAACCGTGCTGCTGCTGCCGCAGGAAGACGGCCGGCTGCAGCAGATGGTCGGCGAGGAAGGCGGGCTGCTGTCGGTAGACGAGGCTATCGCGCGCTGGAGCTTCGACAAAGGCCTGCCGGCCGGCGCCGGCACCGACACCCTGCCCGGCGTGCCTTACCAGCTGCTGCCGCTCAATACCCCCAAGCAGACCTTCGGCCTGCTGGCGATCGAGCCCAACAACCTGCGCCAGCTGATGGTGCCGGAACAGCAGCGGCTGTTGCAGACCTTCGCGGTGCTGATCGCCAGCGCGCTGGAGCGGCTGCACCTGGCGCGCAGCGCCGAAGAGGCCAAACTGGACGCCGAGCGCGAACAGCTGCGCAACTCGCTGCTGGCGGCGCTGTCGCACGATCTGCGCACGCCGCTGACCGTGCTGTTCGGCCAGGCGGAAATCCTCACGCTGGACCTGGCGGCCGAAGGTTCCAATCACGCCACCCAGGCCAGCCAGATCCGCCAGCAGGTGCTGAGCACCACCCGGCTGGTGAACAACCTGCTGGATATGGCGCGCATCCAATCCGGCGGTTTCAGCCTGCGCAAAGAGTGGCAGTCGCTGGAAGAGATCGTCGGCGCCTCGCTGCACATGCTGGAGCCGCTGCTCAGCCAGCATCCGATCGTGGTCGAGCTGCCGCCGGAACAGATCCTGGTCAACTGCGACGGTAGCCTGCTGGAGCGGGTGTTCACCAACCTGTTGGAAAACGCCAATAAATACGCCGGCGCCGAGGCCACCATCGGCATTCGCGCGCGCACGCTACCCGAGTGGCTGGAAGTCGAGGTCTGGGATAACGGCCCCGGCATCCCCGCCGATCAGCTGCAGCTGATTTTCGACAAGTTTTCACGCGGCAATAAAGAGTCGGCAATCCCCGGCGTCGGCTTGGGGTTAGCGATTTGCCGTGCCATTATTGAAGTGCATGATGGCCGCATCTGGGCGGAAAACGGCGCCAACGGCGGTGCCAGCTTCCGCTTCGTGCTGCCGCTGGAAAAACCGCCCGAGATCGACGGCGACGCCTTCGATCTGTAATCAACGCAGGGGAAACGTGAGCATAACGCCAACCAACATTCTGATTGTTGAAGATGAAAAAGAGATCCGCCGCTTCGTGCGTACCGCGCTGGAGAGCGAAGGCCTGCGGGTGTTTGAAAGTGAAACGCTGCAGCGCGGGTTGATTGAAGCCGGCACGCGTAAACCGGATCTGATCATTCTTGATTTGGGCTTGCCGGACGGCGACGGGCTGAGCTACATCCGCGATTTGCGGCAATGGAGCGCCATTCCGGTGATCGTGCTGTCGGCGCGCAACGCCGAAGAGGACAAAATCGCCGCGCTGGACGCCGGCGCCGACGACTACCTCAGCAAACCGTTCGGCATCGGCGAGCTGCTGGCGCGGGTGCGGGTCGCACTGCGCCGCCACTCCGCCAGTCAACAGGAAAGCCCGCTGATAAGTTTTTCGGAAATCACCGTCGATCTGGTGAATCGCCGGGTGCTGCGCAACGACGAAGATCTGCATCTGACGCCGATCGAGTTTCGCCTGTTGGCGGAGCTGCTGGCCAACGCCGGCAAAGTGATCACCCAACGCCAACTGTTGAGCCACGTCTGGGGGCCGAACTACGTGGAGCACAGCCACTATCTGCGCATCTACATGGGTCACCTGCGGCAGAAGCTCGAAGCCGATCCGGCCCGACCCAAACACCTGCTGACCGAAACCGGCGTCGGCTATCGCTTCATGCCTTAACCTCGGCGGGCGCGGTTTGCCGCGCCTTTACGCCGCCGGCCCCTTCTTCAATCCGACCATAAATTCTTTAAACGCATCGCGCAGCGGAGCGAACACCGGGTGTTTGCGGTTTTCGATCATCACTTCGGAGAACAGCTTCAATCCTACGGCGAAGGCCGCGCTCTGCTCGGGGCCGAAGTTCAGATCGTCACGCGCCCGGATGCGCTCGACGATGTCGAGAATATCGTCGTGGTTGGTCACTTCAAAACTCAGCGGCGCTTTCTCGACGGGATTGCCCTGGCGATCGCTCAGGGCTTCAACGGTAATAGTAAAACGGTGGCCGGGCATCAGTTCTTCTCCTGCTGCGTGGGTTGAATATGCATTTCGCTTTCGATCGCCGCCACGGCGGTCAGCAACGCGGCGTTGATGCGCTCCACCTGCTGCGGCGTGAGATCGGCGCGCATCACGTTGCCGCGCAGCAGGCTGCGCAGACGATTCATGGCGTCGTAGATGCCTTCCGCCAGGTTGCCGTGCCGATGATGCTCGCGGCCGGCACCCGCCAGGCGCGCCAGAATGACGTCAACCACCTGTTGATGCTTTTGCAGTTCGCCCTCGCCCGCCGCAGTGATGCGGTAGCTTTTGCGGCCGTTGCCGGTGGTGAGCGGTTCAAGAAAATCCTGCTCTTCCAGCAGCGTCAGCGTGGGGTAAATCACCCCCGGGCTCGGCACATACAGGCCGGATGAAGCTTCCTCAATCGCCTTGATCAACTCATAGCCGTGGCTGGGCTTGCGCGCCACCAACGCCAGCAGCACCAGGCGCAAATCGCCGTGCTCGAACAGGCGATGGCGCCCGCCGCGGCCGCCGCGCCCACCCCGGCCGTGCTCTTCGCCGTCACCGCTGAAGTGATGACGACCGCCGCGATGACGGCGCTCCTCGCCCGCTTCGCAGTCATGGTGGTGGTGATGACGGTGTAAACCTAATCGGTGAAACATAGGGTGATACCTCGCTTTAACAGTGAACATCAATACGAGGTTGTTTAGATATATCTAAACAGCATCGATAACGCTAATCTAGATCGATATATCTAAATGCGCAAGCGCGCGCCGATAAAAAGATATATCTAAATTACAGGCATAAAAAAAGCGCTGTAAAAACAGCGCCTTTTATCAATCAAGAAAAGCGATTACTTGGCGGAAGCCAGCACTTCGCTGACGATCTCGACCGCTTCGTGCTCGATCTTCTCGCGGTGTTCCGCCCCGAGGAAGCTCTCACAGTAGATCTTGTATGCATCTTCGGTACCGGAAGGACGGGCCGCGAACCAGCCGTTGTCGGTCATCACTTTCAGGCCGCCAATCGATGCGCCGTTGCCCGGTGCGGCGGTCAGACGGGCGGTGATCGGGTCGCCCGCCAGGGTATTGGCCTTGACCATCTCCGGCGACAGCTTGGACAGCGCCGCTTTTTGCGCCGCAGTCGCCGGCGCCTGGATGCGATTATAGCTTGGCGCACCGAAGCGCTTGGCCAGATCGTCATAGTGATGCTGCGGATTTTCACCGGTTACCGCAGTGATTTCAGCCGCCAGCAGGCACATGATGATACCGTCTTTGTCCGTCGACCACGGTTTGCCGTTGAAGCGCAGGAACGAGGCCCCGGCGCTCTCTTCGCCGCCGAAGCCCAGGCTGCCGTCGAACAGGCCGTCCACAAACCACTTGAAGCCGACCGGCACTTCCACCAGCTTGCGGCCCAGGTCGGCCACCACGCGGTCGATCATCGCGCTGGACACCAGCGTTTTACCGACCGCCACATCGGCGCCCCACTGCGGACGATGCTGGAACAGGTAGTTGATGGCTACCGCCAGGTAATGGTTCGGGTTCATCAGGCCTTTCGGCGTGACGATGCCATGACGGTCGTAATCCGGATCGTTGGCGAACGCCAGATCGAATTTGTCGCGCAGCGCCAGCAGGCCGGCCATCGCCGACTCGGACGAGCAGTCCATGCGGATGATGCCGTCGTGGTCCAGATGCATAAAGCGGAAGGTCTGATCGATGGAATCGTTCACCAGCGTCAGATCCAGCTTGTAGTGTTCCGCTACGCGCTGCCAATAGGCGATGCCGGAGCCGCCGAGCGGATCCACGCCCAGTTTCAGGCCGGCACGTTGGATGGCCGGCATGTCGACCACCTCAACCAGCCCTTCGACATACGGCTGCACCAGATCTTTGGCGTGCAGGTGGCCGCTGTTCCAGGCCTTGTCCAGCGACTGACGCTGAACGCCTTTCAGCTGCTGCGCCAGCAGTTCGTTGGCGCGCTTTTCGATCACCGACGTCAGGTTGGTGTCAGCCGGGCCGCCGTTCGGCGGATTGTATTTGATGCCACCGTCTTCCGGCGGGTTGTGGGACGGCGTAATGACGATGCCGTCGGCCAGCGCACCGCCGCGGCGGTTGTGGCACAGAATGGCGTGCGATACCGCCGGCGTTGGCGTGAAGCCGTTGTTTTCCTGCACGATCACGTCGACGCCGTTGGCGGTCAGCACTTCCAGCACGGAAATGAAGGCCGGCTCGGACAGCGCATGGGTGTCTTTGCCCACGTAGCACGGGCCGGTGGTGCCCTGCTGATGGCGAACTTCGGCGATCGCCTGAGCGATGGCGAGGATGTGTGCTTCGTTGAAGCTGTGGCGTTGCGCGCTGCCGCGGTGGCCGGAGGTGCCAAACTTCACCGCATGTGCGGCATTGCCGGCTTCCGGTTGCAGCACATAGTACTGCGACGTCAGCTGGGCTACGTTGATCAGATCGCTTTGGCGGGCGGGCTGCCCGGCACGTGGATTATTCGCCATCGACATATCTCCCTCATCCCTGTCGGTGACCGGGCAAATACGTCGCGCACGGCCATCATGACGGGCTGTTCGCTAAATTAGACGGTACCGCAAACTTTCTCGATCAGTTCCGCCGGGAACTGCATGGCCTGCATGATGTGTTCGATCATGCTGCGTTTGCGGCCGGTATTGGTATTGGTGATCACCCAGTAAGGGGTGCCCGGTACATGCTTCGGCTTGGTATGCGTGCCGTTGGCCAGCAGGGTCTGCTGATCGCCGGCGAAATAGGTGCGGGTACGGCCGGTCAACGCCTCGGTGGCGGCGGCGAAACCGGCGGCATCGAGGGTATACAGCGTGGACAGCACCAGCATGAAACGGTTGACCGCTTTGTTCTGCTCGGCATATTCATCCGACAGCAGCAGTTCACGCACGGCGCGCACGCGATCGCGCGGACGCTGCGCCGGCGCCGCTTTTTCCAGTTCGGCAGACTGCGACGCACTGGCGGCAGGCAACGCGCGTACCGGTTGCCCGGCGGTGAATTTCAACATGCGGCGTAAAATATCGGACGCGCTTTCACCGATGTGTTGCGTGTGGCTGGCAATATAACGGTAAAGCTCTTCGTCGACTTCAATAGTTTTCATCTTTATCCAATACTGTTTTTTCTACTTAGAACCTGAAGCCAGATCCTGCATTCAAGCCATGGGATTATAAGGTTAAAAGCGCTGGGGCGAACACAACAATGTGCCTCCGGACGGCAAATGCAGACTAATACCTATAGCCGGCACTGCCAAGCCCGCGCCGCGAAAATTCCGCATGATTCATCGTGCGATTCAATCATGATACCCTAATCTGAATCTCTCTCAGTATGAACTTCGCCATGAAATTACATTATCAACTGCTGGCCGCCGAGTCAGACGCGCTGCCGGTGCTGCTGATCCACGGGCTGTTCGGCAATCTGGACAACCTGGGCGTGCTGGCGCGCGATCTGCATAAACAGCACACGGTGATCAAGGTCGATCTGCGCAACCACGGCCTCTCTCCGCGCGCCGACGACATGAACTACCCCGCCATGGCGCAGGATCTGCTGGCGCTGCTCGACGAACTGCAGCTGGAAAAAGCGATCGTCATCGGCCATTCGATGGGCGGCAAAGCGGCGATGGCGCTGACCGCCATCGCGCCCGAGCGCGTCGCCAGGCTGATCGTCATCGACGTCGCGCCGGTGAATTACCAGACCCGCCGCCACGACGAGATCTTCGCCGCGCTGAAGGCCGTCAGCGCCGCCGGCATCACCCAGCGCCAGGCGGCTGCCCAGCTGATGCGCGACTACCTGCAGGAAGAAGGCGTGATCCAGTTCCTGCTGAAGTCCTTCCACAACGGCGAATGGCGCTTCAACCTGCCGGTGCTGATCGAACGCTACGAAGACATCACCGGCTGGCAGGAAGTCCCGGCCTGGCCGCACCCGACCCTGTTCATTCGCGGTGGCCTGTCGCCGTACGTGCAAGACAGCTACCGTGCGGATATCGCCCGCCAGTTCCCGCAGGCCCGCGCGCACGTCGTCGCCGGCACCGGCCATTGGGTGCACGCCGAAAAACCGGAAGCGGTGCTGCGCGCCATTCACCGTTTCCTCGACGAAGCCTGAAAAACGCACTCACCTGGCGAAAAAACGCGCTAAAGATAACGGCTTAGCGCGTTTAGCCCGCAGTTAGGCATTGTCGTCGCTCCATCTGCTGGGGTAATATGGCGCGCTATAATTTTGCCACCGCGCCAGCGCGTTCGCGAACGCCGGTTCGGGGGTGAATTTGGGTTAGGGTTTATTGGCCCGAAGTGTGTTAACCGATGCCTCCGGAAGCGTGCGAGCGCTTTTTGATGCAAACTCCCTTGCAGTACCGCTACCTATGGCAAAAGAACAAACGGATCGCACGACGCTGGATCTGTTCGCAGATGAACGCCGTCCGGGGCGCCCGAAAACCAACCCGCT
>Ga0153999_1000117_pt1 | contig 42653 bp, 39 predicted proteins | sample TSNC083MetaG_FD_104675 | JGI IMG/M metagenome (GOLD analysis project Ga0153999, IMG submission 104675) | Attine ant fungus gardens microbial communities from North Carolina, USA - TSNC083 MetaG | ecosystem: Host-associated > Fungi > Mycelium > Unclassified | place: USA: North Carolina, Lumber... | reverse complement strand
GGTGACTTAATTTTAACAGAAGGTATTCCTATTTTTCTTTTAAAAATACCAAAAGAACGGATCCGAAGGATATTCCCTCGGAATCCGTTCTTTTTTCGTTTACTGGGGTTTTGTCCCAGCCTCGTCTTCACGTTTTAGATTATGGCAAAGAGGAATAGTATTAAATGGCTAAAAGAAATCAGGAGGTTTTACAATATGCGTGTATTGGTAATCGGAGCGAACGGGAAAGTCGGTTCCCATGTCGTACATAAATTGAAGGAGGCGGGTCACGAGCCTGTTGCGATGGTCAGAAAGGAAGAACAGGCTAACCAGTTCAAGAAGGAGAATGTGCTTACTGTGCTTGCTGACTTGGAAGGAGACTTCCATAAGGCATTTAATGATGTAGATGCTGTTGTCTTCGCTGCAGGGTCTGGCCCGAATACAGGAGCGGATAAGACAATCATTATTGACCAGGAGGGTGCAATCGAGTCTGTCGATTTGGCACTCAAGCATGGTGTGAAACGATTCGTTCTTCTTAGCTCGATGGGAGCAGATAATCCGAAAGCTGCTGATCAGATTAAGCACTACCTTTATGCTAAGCATCGTGCGGATGAGCATTTGCAAAAGTCAGGTCTTAACTACAAGATTCTGCGCCCGGGTGCGTTAACAAATGACGAGGGTACGGGCAAAGTAAATTTGCATGAAGGCCAGCCTGAAAAGGGTTCGATCGCTAGAGAAGACGTTGCTGAAGTACTTACGGAACTGGTTATTTCTCCGTCATCTGAGAATAAGATATTGAATGTAATTGAAGGAGACCAGCCAATTAAAGAAGTGTTTAAAGGCTAAGATTTAAATATATAAAACAAAAGGAGTCTACCCAATTAATCGAGTAGACTCCTTTTGTTTATAATAAATTAAAAACAAGATGCTACGTACGGTCTCAGTTTTTTAATTTGAACTTGGAAATGGCCATCTGCATATCCTCAGCAAGCATGGACAGTGATTGTGCTGAAGAGGATACTTCCTGCATGGTAGCTACTTGCTCTTCCGTTGCATGGGAGCTTTCCTGGTTGGATGAGACACTTTTCACAGCAATATGTCTAACATTTTCTATAGCTTCTGAGATATTGCGGCTAATATTTTCAATATCTTTAACAGAAATAGATACATCGGTAACTTTATTGGAAGCGTCAGACATGGATTGTTCGATGTGTCCGAACGACTGCTTAGCTGCTTCAGTGGAGTTAATTCCTTCTTGAACCCTTGTGTTGCCCTCATCAATGGAGGAAACAGCTTGCTTCGTTTCAGTTTGGATGTCAGAGATCATTGCAGCAATTTGATCAGCTGATTGTTTCGACTCCTCAGCCAGTTTCCTCACTTCATCTGCTACAACGGCGAACCCTTTACCGTGTTCACCTGCTCTAGATGCTTCAATAGCTGCGTTAAGAGCTAAGAGATTTGTTTGATTTGAGATATCTGTAATGAGGGTTAGTATTTTCCCAATGCGATTGGAAAGTTCTTCGAGTGCTTTAATCGCTGAATCGACATCTTCAAACGATAGCTTTATATCATGTATACGGCTTACTACAATGTCAATGGATTGCATCCCATCTTGTACAAATTCATTCGTTGTTTGAACAGATTGATTCATTAAAGAGCTGCTGGAATTAATAATTCCAACTTGCTTAACCATTTTTTCTAAAGAAGAAGAAACACTATTAATCTTCTCCAGCTGTACCTCAGATTCTTCTGTATTTGTATGTGCAAGATGCAGGAGCTGTTCTGTTGATTGTGTGCTTTCTTCAGCGCTAGCACTTAATTGTTCAGAAGAGGAGGCAACTTGGATAGCAGATTCGCTCGTATTGGAGATGGTTGAATTCAAATCCAGAACCATACGATTTAACGACTGGATAAGTGAACCAATTTCATCCTTATTATGGACTTGTAGCGGTTCCATTGTTAAATCACCGTCTGATATGCGGCTCAATGTATTTCTTGCGGATACGAGGGGCTTGGTAATGCTACGCGTAATGAAGTAAGCAATAAGAATGCCTGCTACTAAGGCAATAATGATGAAGATCATTGATTGTACGAAACCGCTTTTATAAAGGCTTGTTGTCTGACTACTTGCCTTATTTGCATATTCCAAATTGATTTGAACGAGTTCATCAATTTCGCTTTTCATCGTTGTAATATTATCCTGATATTTTCCTACCTCTACTACTGCTTTATCGTCTTTATTATTGGCACTTAAATCAAATACCTTAAGAACAAATTCGTCATAGGCAACAAGTTCATTCTCAAGTTTATTAAAAATGGTTCTTTCTTTATCACTTGAAACCGTTTTATCATAATCTAAAAAGAGCTTGTCCAATTTTTCTTTATTCACTTTATATTTCTCTTCTTTACTCAACATAACTTCGTCATTCGGTGAAATGATATGTTCACTAATTACGCCGAAATTCTCTGAGAGAATGTATTTCATCTCTTGTGCTAAGTTAAGTGCAGGGACTTTGTCTAGTGCTATGATATCTGATGATTTATTGAGAGCACCTAATTTGCTAATTCCTGAATATCCTAATAAAAGCATAAGGATTAGCACTGCAAAAAATCCACCATACAATTTCTTTCCAACCGAATTTTTCATTCCGTAATCCTCCTGAATGATCTACTACTACTTTTGTATTATCGGTAGAGGAGGAACAATAGTATAGTTGTTTCTCTTGAAAAGGTTACTTTTTAATAAGTTTAAATTCAGTGAATATTAAATATTTAATGTCTTGTTTTAGTGTCTTTTCCCTAGGAAATGCAAAAAGTGAGAATACTAATCTATTTAAGGTGGAGACCATGTCTATCATATGAAAAGATATTTCTAGGCTAGATTTATGAAGAATACTATGTTGATATTCTGATCATAGGCAAGAGCAGTATTGACGAGAATCAGTTGGTGCATGGAGACGTGTTGCGTACATGCTGGGAGGAATTAATAGTATGAATAGGTTTTACAAAAAAGGTTGCCGCTATCTATACAAGAACAGCGGCAACCTTTTTTATTCCTCAAGGGCTTTTTGAATGGATTCTTCTATTGCTTTGCGTATATCGTCTTCTTTGAAACTCAATAAGGACATAGTTTCCTCAGGGTCAATTGTTGTATCAAGACTTTGCAATTCAGCTGTTTTGACAGCAGGCATGGCACGCTCTTTTCCTGTCTGGGCTAGCTGTTCATCGATTTTTTCGAAAGCGGGACGCATTTCTTCAAGTGAAGCTTTTCTTATTACGCTGTCTTTTTGGCCGATCGTATCTGCGATAATTCGATAGAAATCCACATAAGACATATTCACACCTGATATCGTGTATGTGCTGCCATGTGTACCATTTTTAAGAGCGCCAATTGCTGCTTCGGCTACTTGTCTGGTCGTGACCATCGCTGTCGAACCTTCAGGCACAACGATTACTTCCTTGTCTACAACTTGAGGGAGGAACATTTTCCAAAGTGGTGTACGGCCCGGCATCGTTCCAAATATATAAGGTAGACGCAGGGACATGACATCCATTTCTCCCTCACCTTCTAGCATGGCGACCTCTTCCTGAAGTCTCCGCGTTCTTGGATAAGGTGATTTTTTCAAGTCCAACTCAGGCCATTTCTCAGCAAAATAAGCATGATATGATCCATAGATTACGAACTTCTTCACACCTGCTTCACGAGCAATTCTAGCTAAACGCTGTGTTGGCAGGACATTCTCGCGATAATAATAGGACACGGCAGGTGCATCTGGAACTTTTCTTTCATCAACCCCGGCCGCATATACAAACCAATCGGTCGCTTGAAGCATTGCGGCTATTTCTTCATCTGTCATATTGTTGATATCGCCAATATGCTGCTCGGCTTCCTCTGGAATCAATTCTTCCATTAATTCTGCATTTCTTGCAATGGTCGACACTGTGTAGCTTCTCTTAAGCAATTCTAAGATTGTTTGATATCCAAGCAGCCCTGTTCCGCCTAAAACGAATACTTTTGTCATGATTTCTCCACTCCTTATTTTCATAGATATTATTCCTCTTAAATAAGGAATTCAATCTAGAAAATTGGTGAGAAAAAAGTAGTATGAAAAGCTTTGTACCATTTGAGTATTAATAGGGTAGGGACTTAACTTTGAAGAGAAATCGGTATTATTGAAATGTTATAACAATCTCTTAAATAAAATTGAAAATCGTGCCAATATACCGATATAAAGGATACATTTATCTGGGGGGAGGAATTTCAAATGAAACGATTTATTATAAAATTAACGGCAGTAGCAACTATATTATCAACAGTTTCTATATCAACTGTTAATGAAAGCAAGACGGTGTCTGCGGATGGTGAACAACCAGATTTACATAGAAAAGCTGATTATGAAAAGGTCATTCCCGGTGAATTGATTGTTATGTTTAAAGAGAAGAGCGAGTTAAAGCAGGAACAGACAATAGAGAAAAATGAAGGTAGGATTGCGGAGTTGGCAGATGAAGAGGTGGCACTTGTATCTTTTGATGAGAATAAGCTTTCCACTGATCAGATGTTGGAAAGACTTGAACAGGATAAAGCCATTGCCTATGCTCAGCCAAATTATAATTATACTGTATCGAACTTTTCAAACGACGAGTATGCTAATTTGCAGTGGGGATTACATAACACAGGTCAATCTGTAAAAGGGGAACTCGGAAAAAAAAGGATTGATATTCACTTACCAGAAGCTTGGGATCTATTAAAGGATATTAATTTGAAAGAAACGATCGTCGCTGTACTTGATACAGGTATCGATATTAATCACCCAGATTTAGCCGATCATATTTGGATTAATGAAAATGAGAGGAAAGGAAAATCGGGTGTTGATGATGACGGAAATGGTTTTATAGATGATGTTAATGGATGGGATTTCTACAGAAATAATGCTAGAGTATACAACTCGGAAGATGATGATGTACACGGTACACATGTAGCGGGTACGATAGCTGCTAGTATTAACAATAATATAGGTATTGCGGGTATTGCGCCTAATGTAAAAATTATGCCATTGAAGTTCATTGGGCCAGATGGAGGTACAACTTTTAGTGCCATACAGGCAATTCAATATGCAAAAGACAACGGAGCGCAAATTGTAAATAATAGTTGGAGCGGTGTTAGTGGTCATAGCGGGGATGTGCTGGAACAGGCGATCGAGAATTCAGGTATGTTATTTGTTGTAGCTGCAGGTAATGAAGGCATAGATATTGATAAAAACCCAAAATATCCAGCTAGTTATACAAGTGAGAATATGATAAAGGTAGCAGCTGTAGACAGTCGTGGATATTTAGCAAAATTCTCAAATTATGGATTTCGCCATGTAGATGTAGCGGCACCAGGGGTTTCTATATTAAGTACTGTACCACGAAATCAGAGGGGGAAAGAGGAATATCGTTATTACAGCGGTACGTCCATGGCAACACCACATGTATCGGGTACAGCGGCCTTACTGCTTGGCCTGTATGGAGATAAAAAACCTTCAGAAATTGTTCAGGTACTCAAGGAATCAGGTACTTCGATTGTATCGCTAGATGACATGATTTTTTCAGGGAAAATGATAAATGCAGGTGCAGCTGTGGAGAGCTTGTTACCAATTAATTTCCTTTCAGTTAAAGAATTCAATACTGATTCAGAGTTTGTTGAAGGGCAAATTGAGACGAGTGGTATGATTACTGCCACCAACCTGAAAAATGGAAAGCAATACAAAGGTGCAACAAATGAGGTGGGATTTTTTCGAATTAAAGTTGGCAAGCTGGAAGCTGGTGCTAAGCTAGTTTTGAAAGCAACGGCGGGTATGAGACAATCCAAGGAAAAGACTTTGATTGTTGTGGGAAGCCAGAAACAGGACAATACCTTAACGGAGGAAGTTAATGACGCACCAATAGTTAAAGCTACTTTTAAAGACGTAGGCACCCATCACTGGGCATTTTCTGATATTGAGTGGGCAGTTAAAAAGAACCTTATAAAAGGATATCCAGATCATCATTTCAAGCCAGAACATAGTTTAACAGAGGCGCAGCTCGCTGCGATAATGAGTCAATACTTCAATCCTCAAATTTCTAAGATCAAGAACAAAGGTGCATGGTATGACAACTTCTATTCCTATTTGAGGAAAAATGAAATCATATTACCAGGGCATAACGATAAGCGGGTAATTGAGAAGTCTGTAACAAGGTTGACACTTGCCAGAAGTCTTGCTGCAAGCCAGGGAGTAAGAGGTAGTGATAAAAAGATTGTTGATTGGATGTATAGTAATGAACTTACAAATGGTCGTGGTAAATATAAAGATAAATATAAAGATTTTGGTGGTGCTGATCATTTAAAAAGGGCCCATATTCCCGTGTTTTTCAGAAATATGGAAAAGAAAAAAATGAAATCTATTACTCATTAAGTAGTGTACTTATTAGAATCTAATAAAATAAAGGTTGTATACCAAACTTTGCTCTAATAATAAAAGGTATTTGTTGATGTATGTCGAATAATATTAATTGTAAAGAAAATATAGGCAATTTTATTTATTTTTATAGTTGCCAATGATTAGGAGTGCTCATAAAATGAGTAAGACATGTCTGGGCAGTGATGACCATAAACATGATTCTTCTTTAGAAATGACGCTGCTGTTTCAACAATCAGGCAAGAGGTATCAGAACCTCTGGAAGTACTATTCAGTTAGAGTGCAGCCGGTAACATGGATCTTGGCATTAAGAAGGTTACAAGAGGAGAAGCAGGATCGCAAAGATTGAGAGAAAGAATACTTACTGCTTTTGTAACAGTCAAAAAGGAGCATTGCGTTGTATGCATGCAAAGCTCCTGTTTTGAATTTACAAGATATTACGAAATGAAGTCTATTCACTTCTAAATCTATATATTTTTCTATTAGCATAGTATTATAATTACATTGCCATTTTTATTGATAAATGGAGGAGAATAGTATGCAGAGAAATCGGTTTACAAAAGGTATCGTGGTGTGGCTTGCGACATTATTTATATTCGGTAGCGTCGTTTCGTCTGTTTCGGCTGCTACTTTTACTGATGTCAAAACTACGAACACACACTATAAGGCCATACAAGCTTTAGCAGATCAGAAGGTTATTAAGGGATACGGAGATGGCACTTTTGGAGTTTGGGATTCTATTACTCGACAACAGGCAGCTCAAATTATTTCACGTTCTTTAAATTTAAGTGTCCCAAAGGATAACAATGCTATCTTAAGTCAATATAAAGATTTGTCCAAAAATAATAAGGCTCGTCCGGACATCGGAGCTGTTGTTGAAGCTGGAATTATGAAGGGGAGTAATGGTAAGTTTCGCCCATATGAGAAACTTACAAGAGAGCAACTAGCAACTATTCTCGTTCAAGGATATAAATTGAATAAAGTTCCCCAAGAGAAAGTTCTAATTAATTTAAAGGGGACAAGTAATGTACATCGTCCCAATGTACAAATTCTAGCAAATTTGTACATTACTGTAGCAACTAGTAATTACCAGTCTGGTAAAGAGGTTTCGCGTGGGGCTTTTGCAACAATGCTTTATCGTTCACAACAAGTAAAATCAGGGATATCTTTAAAGCCAGTAACGAATAAACCAGATCAAACAAAGCCAATCTCTCAAGCTGAAATTGTAAAAAAAGAGCAAAGAGTTATTGAACTCACAAATAAAGAAAGAACCAAACGCGGTTTGAAGCCGGTGAAGTTGGATAATGCACTTGCCAAGGTAGCGAAGGAAAAATCTCGTGATATGAGTAAGAAGGATTATTTCGATCATAATAGTCCGACTTATGGATCACCTTTTAAAATGATGGATCATTTCGGTATCAAGTATACAGAGGCGGGAGAAAATATAGCTATTGGTTATGAAACGGCAGATGATGTTGTAAATGGATGGATGAATAGTAAGGGACATAGAGAGAACATATTGAATGGCGCTTTTACGTATATAGGTGTAGGTTATGAACCAAACGGACATTTATGGACACAGCATTTTATAAAAAAATAATTAAATTAAAAAACACAGCAGATTTTTTGCTGTGTTTTTTAATTGTATCTGTGTTTCTGATCTTCTGCTCTGGGGTATACTGTCCGGAAGGTATGCTAAATGTATTTCCATTTAATTTACTGGCATTATGGGTGAAATAAAAGGTATAATGTCTTGTTGCAATTTTTAAGCAAAGGAGATAGATATATGGATTTTATGGTTATATTAAAAAATGTTAATGATTTTCTTTATTCATATATTTTGATTGTCGTTTTAATTGGGCTAGGCTTATGGTTTACATTTAGGACGAAGTTTGTCCAATTTAGGTTGTTGCCAGAAATGTTCCGTATTCTGTTCGAGAAGAGTACGACAAAGGGCGGGAAGAGCAGTAAAGGAACGACAGCTTTCCAAGCATTCGCAATTAGTGCGGCTTCTCGTGTTGGTACGGGGAACCTTGCTGGTGTGGCGACTGCAGTTGCTACTGGTGGTCCAGGAGCGTTGTTTTGGATGTGGTTGCTTGCTTTAATTGGCTCTGCATCGGGTTTTGTGGAGAGTACGCTTGCTCAAGTATACAAAGTATCTGATGGCAAGCAATTCCGCGGTGGACCTGCTTATTATATTGAAAAAGGTCTGAAGCAACGTGGTCTTGGGATTGTCTTCGCGGTCGTTATTACGGTAACTTATGGTCTTGTATTCAACTCGGTTCAATCCAACTCGATCAGTCTTGCATTTACGAGTCAATTCCATATTAATGAGTGGATTATTGGTGGCGTTCTTGTATTCTTTACGGCCCTTGTTATCTTTGGCGGGCTGACGAGTATTGCGAAAGTATCGCAAATCATTGTTCCAGTTATGGCGATTATTTATCTTGTAATTGCTTTGTATGTACTTCTGACAAATATCCCAGCTTTGCCTAGCATGTTTAAGCTGATCTTTGAAAATGCGTTTGGTATTCGCCAAATTGCTGGTGGTGGTTTTGCTGCAGCAATTATGTACGGTATCAAGCGTGGGTTGTTCTCGAATGAAGCAGGTATGGGTAGTGCGCCGAATGCGGCAGCGACTGCTGATGTATCTCACCCGGTAAAGCAGGGCTTAATCCAGGCTTTGGGTGTGTTCTTCGACACTATTCTTATTTGTAGTGCCACTGGTTTGATTGTTATTTCTGCAGGTGGTTATGAAGGCAAGGGAAACGATTTAGAAGGAATCCAGATCACTCAAAATGCGTTTTCGCATTATATTGGTGATTGGGCAGGCATCTTTATTGCAGTTGCAATTCTGTTGTTTGCTTATAGCTCCGTACTTGGTAACTACTACTACGGTGAAAGCAACATCTCTTACATTCGTGAGAACAAAACTGTCTTGTTCCTCTATCGTATTTTCGTATTGGCAATGGTCTTATTCGGGTCTGTAGCATCGTTTAGCTTAGTCTGGAATCTAGCGGACATTACAATGGCGATAATGGCCTTAATCAACCTCTATGCTATTACGAGGTTATTCCCAGTTGCTAAGAGGGCGCTTAAAGATTATGTAAGCCAGCGGAAAGCAGGAAAGGATCCTGTATTTTACAAATCAATTCTCGATGATGATCAAGGTGTATCCACTTGGGAAGATGCACCTAGTAGTGAAAAAAGTAACGATTAAGCTCTATTTATTTGCTGAAAAGCTTCGCAATCTGATTAGATTGCGAAGCTTTTCTTGTGTGTGGAAATTTACATAGATTTAGAAAAAAGCCATCGAACCTTTACAATATAATGTCATACTTGATCTGAGGACAGGGCATCCTTCTGTCCCCCTCGCCAAAGTTCTCTTGCGGCTTACTGAAAGATGCCCTGTTTTCAATTACATATAGGGATGGCTGATGTAAAGTTGGAATTTTAACTGATTTTTAGCGACTTTCTACAAAAATCATTTGATTCTTAAGTGTGCAGTATTTAGCTAACGAGTATGCATGATTTCCAGGAGACAGGTGCAAAATAGGAGCACTTGATATTCTCGGGAGGTCTCATAATGAAAAAGTTACTAATAATCACCTTTGCCGTTTCTATGCTTCTTATCAGTGGCTGTCAACAAGCACAAAACCCTGGGAAAGATGCTGCTGAGAAGGATAAGCAGCTGCAGAATATTAATGCTGGTTTGCATAATCGCTATGAGTCGAATGATACGCTCATGAATAGACGTCCTAATTGGCGGACGCTATCTGATCCTGCGGTGCTTACAGGACGTGTGCATATTGAGAATGGACGTGCTGTTGGAACGCTTGTGTTGGATAAGGACATTGATGATAAGGAAGCGCATCGTTTGGCGCAGCGATATGCAATTGAGATAAAAGAGGTTTACAAAAGGTACCCAGCCAATGTACATGTTGTTCAAGAAGGCCGCAATCAGTTTACAATTGAATTGAAATAGTCTTTATGAAATAAAGACCAGTCCGTACTTCCTTTATAAATGGGAGTGGGCTGGTCTTATTATGCGTTAATTCTTTTTGTTCATATCCTATACAATGGTGCGAAGGAACCGATTGAAGCAATAGGTCGACAGTATAACAATCAACTGGAAGTCGATCTTAACAAAATCAAAAAGCTTTCATTACAATAAGAATATAAAAAATCCCGCTTGGCTTCATCGCCATGCGGGATTTTTTATATTACTCAGCTGTTGCTGTTTTCTTGTTAAAATTCGTATCTTCATCTTGGCTCGTGCGACCGCGTCTGATAAAGAAGCTGAGCACGAGAGCAACGGCTGCAAATATAGTTGCAATCAAGAATGCATGATTAATGCCCTGTACTTGTGCAAGGTCCATTGCATGTTTCATATCAACTTTATTTTGTGGGTTAAGGCTATGCTCTACAATGATGCCCTTGATGCTGTCCTTTGCCTCTGTTGTCATTACTGTAACAAGCAAAGCAGTACCGATTGCACCAGCTACGGCGCGGATTGTATTGACCATCGCTGTACCATGTGGGTGCAGACGTGGGGGCAACTGGTTCAGACCAGCTGTCATAATTGGCATCATAATCATAGACATACCGAACATGCGGACCGTATAGACGGCAATTAAGTAGCCATACGTTGTATCGACAGTTAGTTTTGTCAACATAAATGTTGTAACAGTTGTAATGGCAAGGCCGACAATTGCTAGTGGTCGTGCACCGATTTTATCAAACAGTTTACCTGTAATTGGTGACATGATTCCCATTACAATCGCTCCAGGCATCAACATCAAACCTGAGTGGAGTGGACTGATTCCAAGTACATTTTGCAAGTAAATTGGAATAAGCAGCATTGGTGCGAACATTGCTACAGTAAGTGCAACGTTAATAACTGTTGTTAGTGAGAAAATACCGTTCTTGAATACTCGGAAGTCAAGCATTGGCTTTTCAGAGCGTAATTCACGCGTGACGAAGAGTGCCAAACTGATGAAACCAATAATAATGGTTACGAGTACTGAAGCACTGCCCCATCCATGTGAACCAGCTGTACTTGCTCCGTAAAGAACACCACCGAAACCGATTGTAGACAGGATGATTGCCACGACATCGATTTTCGGGAATTTGCGCTCTGTTACGTTTCTTAGGAAGATTACCGCAATAATCACGTTGATCAATGCAATTGGTGCAATGACGTAGAACAATACTCTCCATGAGTAATTTTCAACGATGAATCCAGAAAGTGTTGGACCAACGGCAGGAGCGAAGATCATCGCAATCCCGATTAGACCCATGGCACCCCCACGCTTCTCAACTGGGAAGAGTGCAAGCACAACTGTTGTGAGGAGTGGCATGATAATACCGGCACCAATAGCCTGAATGACACGGCCAGTCATGAGTGTCAGGAAATCAGGTGCGATTCCACAGACAAGTGTACCGACTGTGAAAAGACTGATTGCTGTTATGAACAGCTGTCTAGTTGTAAATTTCTCCATCAAGAAAGCGGTGATTGGAATGAGTACACCGTTTACGAGCATGAATCCGGTTGTAATCCATTGAGCGGTACTTTCTCCGATCTTCAAATCGACCATGATTGATGGAAGTGCGACGTTCATTAAAGTTTGGTTCAAAAGTGAAACGAAGGCACCGAGTAGGATTACGGTCAAGATTGGCCCTCTGCGAATATCGGTCCTTTGTGAAATAGGTGTTGCTACTGTCATATATGACTCATCTCCTTATGTTTTTTATTTCTTATGACTGTTGCATGAGTCGGGAGGTGATTGCTCCATATTGGCCAGATTCTCCAGTAGTTTTCCAGCAACTTGCTTCAGCTGAGCAAGCTCCACATTTGAGAAATCCTTAAATACTTTTTGGACAAAAGCATCACGGGCATCACGCATTTTATAAATTTCTTCTTTGCCCTTATCCGCGATACTGAGATAAACGACCCGACGATCCTCCGTGTCTCGCTTGCGTTCAATGTATTCACCTTTCACAAGCCGATCCGTAATGCCTGTAAGTCCACCTGTTGTAATTGAAAGACCATCAGCAAGCCGTGAAGCGCGCTGGCGACCTTCTGTCATCAGGCGATACATGACGAGTACTTCAGTCCGAGTGAATTTGCCGCCAACATGACATTTCCACTCAGTTGTAATCTTTTGCGCAATCTTGCGCAGCTCGCTTTCCATGTCGAGCATTTCATGAAGATCCATTGGGTATCCTCCTTTTCCAGCCAGCATAAGTATGTTCAAAGTTAAAGAATAACTTTCAGAATTATATTTATTTAAAAAGTATCTTGCTACTAAAGTATTTGTGGGCAGGTAAAGAGTATACACCTGATAAAAGGTACAGTCAAGAAAAAATGAAAAAATCCTGAACCAATAAAGGAACAGGACATGTATAGCGCTTATTTAGTTGCCATTTTGAACTGAAGAAACAGTTCGTTGTAACGGGTAAGATTTTCTTTGCCGAGGTTTTTGTATACTTCAAGATTCTCGGTCATTTCTGGTGTTGGATAGAAGCGTTTGTCTTCTGTCATTTCTTTTGGCATGTACTTTAGTGCCGCCTTATTCGGTGTAGAGTAGGTAACATATTCAGAATTCTGGGCGTTAACCTTGGCATCAAGCATGAAGTTAATAAACTTGTAGGCACCGTCTATATTCTTCGCTGTTTTTGGAATGACGATATTGTCAAACCATAGATTCGATCCTTCTTTTGGAACAATATAATCAAGGTCCGGGTTCTCGTCAATGATTTCCGAAGCGACACCAGACCAACAAATCGAAACAGGTGCTTCACTGTTAGCGAGAAGCATGCGCGCTTCATCACCAACAATCGCTTTCACATTTGGCATGAGCTGATCGAGTTTATGTTTCGCTTCAAGCAGATGCTGTTCATTCGTATCATTAAGCGAGTAACCAAGGGCATTCAATCCCATGCCAATCGTTTCACGAGAACCGTCTGTAAGCAGAATATCATTCTTCAAATCAGGATCCCATAAATCCTCCCAGCTGTTGAAATCCTTGTCTGGCAACATCTTCTTATTATAAGCAATCCCAACCGTGCCCCAGAAATAAGGGATAGAGTATTGATTACCGGGATCGAAGGGCAAATCTAAGAAGCGGTTGTCGAGATTCTTGAAATTCGGAATCTTGCGTTTATCAAGTGGCAGAAGTAGTTTTTCCTCAGCCATTTTGTTCACCATATATTCAGAAGGGACGGTAATGTCATAGTTGCTGCCGCCTTGCTGAATCTTTGTAAGCATTGCTTCATTGGAATCAAATGTTTCGAGAACGACTTTGATTCCCGTTTCCTTTTGGAAATCCTTCAACAAACTTTCATCAATATAGTCGCCCCAATTATAGAGGTACAATGTATTTTTGCCAGCATAGCCTTGGGCGTGGTTTAACTTGTAAATCGTGATACCGATCACAGCGCAGGCTAGCAGGACGGCAATAAGGCCAGTTGATAATTTTTTCATTTATTTCTTCCCTCCCACGCGGATTTTCTTACGGCCGGCAACTGCGTAATAAGCAGCGACGACAAGCATGGTTACGAGGAATAGGACGGCAGATAAAGCGTTGATTGTTAGAGAAACACCTTGCCTTGCCATTGAGTAGATTTCTACACTTAATGTACTAAAGCCGTTACCGGTAACGAAGAACGTGACGGCGAAATCATCCAAAGAGTATGTCAATGCCATGAAGAATCCGGCAAGAATGCCTGGTGCGATAAAGGGCAGTGTGACCTTTGTAAGTACTTGCCATTGACTTGCGCCAAGATCACGCGCTGCGTCTGTCAGTGTCGGCTTCATTTCACTGAGCTTCGGTAACACCATGAGCACAACAATAGGGATACTGAATGCAATATGGGATAGAAGTACGGAATAGAATCCGAGCTTAAGCCCTGCTGTTGTAAAGAGAATTAGGAACGAGGCCCCAATAATGACATCAGGGCTGACAATCAGGACGTTATTTAGTCCAAGAATGGTGTTTTTGTTTCTTTTCCTCATGCGGTGAATAGCAATTGCTCCGATTACCCCAATGATAGTTGCTAACAAAGCAGACAACAATGCCACAATAAGTGTATTGAGCACAATAATAAGCAGACGTGTGTCCTGGAATAATTCTTTGTAGAAATCGAGTGTGAAGCTCTCGAAATGGTACATCTTGCCGCCGCTATTGAATGAATAGAAAATCAAATAGAAGATGGGCAAATATAGAATCGCAAAAATCAAAAATAGAAACAGGCGTCCGGGCCAAGTTAGTTTGCTGCTCATATTAGACACCCCGCTTTCTGTTCCGTGTGCCAGTGAGCACCATGAATAGGAACATGATGATGATCAGGAAGACAGCAATCGTTGCACCCATGCCCCAGTCTTGCGTAATAAGGAAATGTTCTTCGATAGCTGTTCCCAGCGTGATGACGCGATTTCCGGCGATGAGCCTTGTTAGCATAAAGAGTGAAAGTGCCGGAATAAAGACAACTTGGCACCCTGATTTCACACCATCAACTGTAAGCGGGAAAATGACACGGCGGAATGCAGTCCACTTGGAAGCCCCTAAGTCTTGAGCAGCTTCAAGCAATGTAGGATTAAGTTCATTTAGAGCGTTAAATATCGGCAAAATCATAAACGGAATGAAGATATAGACCGATACAAAGATAAAGCTGAAATCTGTGAATAATAATTGCTTCGTACCAATGCCGATTGTTTCCAAAAGGCTGTTTGCCATACCGTACGTACTGAATATACCGATGAATGCATAGGCCTTCAGCAGCAAATTGATCCATGATGGAGCGATGATCAAAAGCAGCCAGAATTGCTTATGCCGAGTTTTCGTCAGCAAATAGGCGATAGGGTAGGCGATAACAAGACTGATTAGCGTAATTAGAAATGCATACCAAAATGAACTAAGTGTCAGCTTTAAATATACTGCAGTGAAAAAACGTTCATAGTTAATTAGTGAAAGGTTGCCGTGAATATCAAAGAATGAATAATAAACAATTAAAGCAATTGGCAGGGCGACAAATAGCACAACCCATAAATAGTAGGGAAATGCATATAGGAATTTGGTTGAGCGGCTATTCTGCACTTGCTTCACCTTCCCCGTATGCTTCCAATCGGCGGTCAAATTCTTCTTCCGTTTCTCCGAGACGCATTACATGGATATCTTCCGGACCGAAATAGAGACCGATTTCTGTGCCAACAGCAGCTTTCTTCGTAGAATGGACGAGCCATTCATTTCCGTTCACATCGACACAGCGCAGCTCATAGTGAACACCGCGGAATAGCTGTGAAGCAACAGTTACGTGCAAATTACCGCGGTCGGGAGATGTAATCTCCATATCTTCGGGTCTGATGACGATTTCGATCTTTTCATTTGGGTTAAAGCCTTGGTCGACACATTCGAATTCTCTTCCGGCGAAGCTGACTAGGAAGTCTCGGATCATTGTACCTTTAATAATGTTCGATTCACCAATGAAATCTGCCACGAAACGGTTGATTGGTTCATCATAAATATCCGTAGGGGTGCCGCTCTGCTGGATCTTACCTTTATCTAGAACGAAGATTTCATCAGACATTGCGAGTGCTTCTTCCTGATCGTGCGTGACGAAGATGAATGTAATACCGAGACGGCTTTGCAATTCGCGTAACTCGTATTGCATCGCAGTACGTAGCTTCAGGTCGAGTGCAGAAAGCGGTTCATCAAGCAATATGACTTGCGGTTCATTGACGATTGCTCGTGCGATTGCGACACGTTGTCGCTGCCCGCCTGACATTTCGCCAATTTCACGAGATTCATAGCCTGAAAGGTTTACGAAACTAAGAGCCTGTTTCACTTTTTCTTTAATGGCTTTCTCCTTCAATTTGCGAATACGCAAACCAAAGGCCACATTCTCAAAGACATTGAGATGCGGAAAAAGAGCGTAATCTTGGAAAACAGTATTGACGAGCCGTTTATTTGGAGGCAAGTCGTTGATTTTCTTGCCGTTGAACAGAATTTCACCGCTTGATGCCTCTGCGAAACCCGCAATCAGCCGGAGAATTGTCGTTTTTCCACAGCCTGAAGGGCCAAGTAATGTATAGAATTTCCCTTGCTCAATTTCAAAACTTACATTATCGAGCACGAGGGTATCATTATCGTATTGTTTACTTACTTCCTTAAATTGAATGATTGATTTGTTATCCAAATATCCGTCTCCTCTCTGTGGTTAGGCGATTTCCAGCCAGAACCTTGCTCTTATTCATCTTTCCCAAGATAAGCGAAAATCAATACCTTTTCAAGATTATTGAGCATGAAATAAAACAATTATAAAGGGTAGAGCAAGAAATTGAAATATATTAATTTAGATGCTGTTCTTAGGATGAAATTATGTCTTGTGATCGACTGTTTGCATTGTGTGATATGAAAGGAGATTCTTGCTTTGAAAGTATTAAAATACAGCTTAATGATGACATTGATTTTGATTTTTTTATTATCAATTTCGATGTATTTTTTAATAGAGAAAGATACAACGAAATCTGCTAATGCTTCTAATGGCATATCTGATAAGGATGTTATTGATGGGGTTGTTCGTGAAGTAGGAGCTGAGGAGGTTTCCGAGCGAAAGGATCGAGTTGTTTTGCAAGACTCAGAGTCGAAGAAAGTAACTATCTCCGCAGTTGGTGATGTGCTCATTCATGACGTCGTTTATAATGCGGCGCGAACGCCTGATGGTTATAATTTTAAGCCTATGTTTAGTAAAGTGAAGCCTTATTTGCAAGCTGCTGATCTTACATTTGCTAACCAAGAAACGATGATTGGCGGGGCGAATCTTGGTGTAAGCTCCTATCCGCGCTTTAACAGTCCATTTGAAGTGGGCGATGCTTTAAAAGGTGCTGGTGTGGACATTGTTTCAATTGCTAATAATCATACGCTGGATGCTGGCGAGGAAGGCATTATGCGAGCCACAGCGCATTGGCGAAAGCTTGGAATTGAATATGTCGGAGCGTATAGAGATAACAAGGATCGGAAAAAGCTGCGCATCATGCAAACGAAAGAGGGCATTTCAGTTGCGTTTTTGGCTTATACATATGGAACAAACGGACTTCCTGTACCTAAGGGGAAAAGTTATCTTGTTAATTTAATTGATAAAGAGAGAATAGCTTCTGAGATTAAACGGGCCCGTAATGCTGGAGCGGATGCGGTCGTGCTAAGCTTGCATTTCGGTGATGAATACATACGAGAACCAAACAATGTTCAAAGAGAACTTGTTCAATTTGCGGCCAAAGCCGGAGCAGATGTTGTTCTTGGACATCATCCGCATGTCCTGCAACCTGTTGAATTGGTAAAAGGAGATGCGGACCATCGGACACTTGTTATCTATTCACTTGGCAATATCATTTCAGGACAGTTAGGGGTGCATAAACAAACAGGCGGTGTCCTTACATGGGATTTTGTCAAAAAGGGGGAACGGACCACTGTGGAGCATCCGCGTTTCATGCCGACATGGACCCCGTATGGAAAGTGGATTCCAGAACCGATGTACAGGGCCGCCGAGTCAAAACTTGCGAATCAGTCTATTGTCTATGAAGAAGTGAAGCAACATATGCGAAAGTATTTGCCTGAACTTGAATTTGTAGAGAACTAAACGGAAATTGCATATATGGGTTCTCTTCGAGTCAAACTTCAACGTATTGTCGAGCTTGTAAGTAGATTTGTGGAATAATCCTTGTTTAATACTGAATCAGTTTATTCCAAAAGTCCTCCATGAGTTTGAAAGTATTTTCGGATTTTGTTGAAATATACTCTTTTGCTTGGAATGCGTCCACATCCTTTTCCGAAATACCTTTCATAAGAAATGCAATCATCTGTTCTTTAACGTTAAGAAGAGCAGATTGAATGTCCGACTTCTTTTCAATTAGTTCAAACTGACTTACATAAAATTTTTGAAGATCCTGGATTTCTAAATCTGTATGTTCAACTTTCCCTAGTTTATTTAACATACGTTGCTTAGAATCACCATTTAAATCGATAGACATATGAGACAAATCCATTTTGGAAAGGGCTGTATGGAAACGTTCTGTATGTGATTGATAGCCCTGCATTTTCTTTTCATGACGGAGTGTATACTCATTCGAGAGCTTATCAAATCCCTCTTTTACACTACCGCCGAGGAATTTATTACTGAAATATTGGAAAGCTGCCTTTGAAGAGTCAAGTTCCAACTGCAATTCATATGAATCCAATACTTTGCCGTCTTTAAAGATAACGGAAGGCGCACTATAACTTATGCTGTCGAGTTGGTATGTCATGTCTTGTAACATCTGTTTCATACTTTCTTTTTCTTCTTCTGTTAATGAATCGAGATGACCGCTTTCTTGCAAGTAATTATTAAGGACTTCCCATTGTTCATACGGAGAATATGAGAAAATACCGTCCGGGTCTGGTACATAGAAAGCTTTGTCTATATCCATTTGAGACATTTTATCAAACATTCTTATCTCGTCGGATATTGTTAATTCAACGCCATTGTACATGACTGTAGGCTTGCCGCTAACAACAGGGATCTGTTCTTGTGAGTTTGTAGGACTGATTGGTTTGTCTCGTTCGAGACGCCAATCTGGATTCAATAACCTGTAATAATAATTGTTCAAATCGATTGCCTCCTTAAAGAAAAGTAATAGTAAAAATTTATTTGCTACTAGTTAAAGAAAAACTAGTTTTGATTATCTTTGTATTATGCTAACCTTATTATCTAAATATTTTCATAAATGTTTAACGTAATTATAAAATATATAAGATTCCTTTCATAAATCGAACCTCTTTATACGTATGCGCAATTTTTGCATCTTGGTTCAATTGAAGTTGTGTCATATAATAGTAGATAGCAGGATTTTAGCCCGAATATGGGGGGACAGCGATGAAGACGCTATTAATTGATAACTATGATTCATATACATATAACTTGTTTCAAATCTTGGCACGCATCAATGGTGAGCCGCCAACTGTTATTTCGAATGACGAATTGAAGTGGGAAGAGCTTGTGTTAGAGGACTTTGATAATGTCGTCATTTCTCCAGGACCAGGTCATCCTGCGAGAGCTGAGGACTTTGGCATCTGTGCTCGTGTATTGCGCGAAGCAACCATTCCGGTGCTTGGTGTCTGTCTTGGTCATCAGGGAATGGCTGAAGTGTTTGGTGGAAGCGTGATTCATGCACCAGAAGCGATTCATGGCAGAAGAAGTGGCGTAAAGCATGCAAACTCTGATGTGTTCGCAGGTATCCCGCAAGGTTTCCGAGTCGTAAGGTACCATTCACTCGTCGTGGACCCAGATACGTTGCCAGAAGAACTTGAACAGACGGCCTGGACAGAAGATGGCATCATTATGGGACTTAAGCATAAAGCACGCCCGATGTGGGGTGTACAATTCCATCCGGAGTCAATTGATACGGAATACGGCGTGAAGATTTTGGAGAATTTCGCACAGTTGACGCGAGAATACGGTGCAGTTGAGGTCAAGGCAACTACTGAAGTGACTTCCGAGGATATATTGAGACCTTCGTCTAATTGGAAGGTACATGCTCGTAAGCTAAAACAGTGGCATGAGCCTGAACAAATATTTGCACAGTTTTATGCGGAAAAGGAATATGCCTTCTGGCTGGATAGCAGTAGAGCCGAACCAGGTATGGCGAGGTTTTCTTTTATTGGATCAGGAGATGGTCCTAATGGTCGAATTGTCCGCTATTCTCTCGCAAATCAAACATTGGAAATTGAGCAGCAAGGTGTAAAAACGGTACATCAGGAGAGTATTTTTACGTACTTGGAGAGAGAGATCGCTAATTTATATACTGAGAGCAGTTTGCCATTTGATTTTAATAGCGGCTTCTGTGGATATTTTGGGTATGAATTAAAGGCAGAGAGCTGTGGTGACTTGGCTCATCAGTCGGATCTACCTGATGCCTGTTTCATGCTGGCAGATAGGATGATTGTGTTTGATCATGAAACTGGGGAAGTCTATTTACTAGAATTGCTTCCAAATGGGGAACTGGCTTCAGGCTGGTTTGATGAAATGGAAGGCGCATTTGCGCAGATGTTGCCATTAGAGCAGTTGGTAATAAATCATGATGGAGCATCTGAAGTTGAATTTGAACTGTTTCGAAATCATACGCAATATACAGCAGATATTGAGCGAATTCAGAAGGAAATCATTGATGGTGAAACATACGAAATTACGCTAACTAATGAGATGAGAATACAAACTGGGCTTGAACCACTTTATTTATACCGGCATTTACGTCGGCGCAACCCAGCTCCTTATGCTGCCTATTTATCCCTTGGTGATGTGCATGTACTTTCATCTTCGCCTGAACGTTTCTTAAAGGTTGAGCAGGACAGAACAGTTACAGCAAAGCCGATTAAAGGCACAATTAAGCGTGGGGAGAGTATGGAGGAAGACCGGGCACTTCTTGAAGAACTGCGTGATAGTGAGAAAAATCGTGCTGAGAATTTGATGATCGTCGACCTTTTGCGAAATGATCTTGGGACTCTTTGCGAAATTGGCAGTGTTCATGTGCCAAAGCTGATGGCTGTGGAAACATACGAAACCGTACATCAGCTCGTTTCAACAGTTGCAGGCAAACTGCGGAGCGATGTATCCGTGTCAGAACTCGTACGCTCAGCCTTTGCTGGTGGCTCGATGACGGGAGCGCCGAAAAAGCGCAGTATGCAGATTATTGATGAAGTAGAAGGCAGACCGCGCGGGATTTATTCAGGTTCTATCGGATTCCTTGCCTTGAATGGAAGTGCTGACTTGAATATTGTGATTCGCACGATCATTCAACGGGCCGAGGAGCTTTCGATCGGAGTCGGTGGAGCGATTACAATTTTATCGGATGCGGAAGATGAGTATGAAGAAATGCTGCTAAAGGCTGAAGCGCTCGTTGAAGCGATTCGTCAAGCAGAAAGCGCATTGGTGAAATAATAAGAAAACGAGAATTGTGAACCAGCAAATTAAATGCGGGTACACGATTCTCGTTTTTGTTCGTACTGTTATTAAGCTAACTTGGAGATAAACGCTGTCGCAATACCAAAGTAAATGAGCAATGATAAGATATCATTAATCGTTGTGATTAAAGGTCCTGATGCGACAGCTGGATCAATCTTGAATTTATACAAAATAAGAGGAATGATTGTTCCGGCAAGTGTTCCGATAATCAATGTGATCAGAAGTGAGCTGCCTACAACGAGACCAAGTGCGAAATTGCCGCGCCAGATGAAGGCGATAAGTGCGATTAAAATACTGCATGTAATTCCAATAATGATGCCGACCCATAGTTCGCGGACAATTAGCTTGAGCACTTCTTTGAACTCCAGATCTTCAGAGACAAGCCCTCGGACAACAACTGCAAGCGACTGTGTCCCAGTGTTACCGGTCATTCCAGCAATGAGCGGCATGAAGAAGGCAAGTGCAACTACCGATTGCAACGTATCCTCGAAGTTCGAAATAATGCTTCCGGATACAAGTCCGATGAATAAAAGCAGGACGAGCCAAGGCAATCTTCTATAGGCGGCAACAAAAGGATTTGTTTTGAAATCAATTGATTTACCAGAAGCGGACAGTTTTTCAATGTCCTCATTCGCTTCCTGAATAAAGATGTCGATTACGTCATCAACTGTGACGACGCCGACAAGTGTCTCGTCTTCTTCAACAATCGGCAAGGATACGAAATTGTAGCGGCTGATCAACTTAGCGACTTCTTCCTGGTCAGTTAGTACATCTGCCTTTACAACCCGATTGAACATAGCATCCTCGATTCGATCATCCAGGCTGCCAAGAAGCAGGTCTTTATAAGAAATAACACCGACGAGTTTCTTCTCATCATCAATAACATATAAGTAGTTCAGATACTCTGCAATTTCAGCGAAATGCTTCAGTTTAGCAATCGCTTCACGGATTGTATAGTACTTCGGAATCCATACATAGCGGTTGTTCATGACCCGGCCAGCAGTTTCGGGCGGATAGGTCATCATGTTCTGAACGACGGCTGATTCTTCTTGTTTCATCTCACCAAGAAGTTCTTCAATCTGTTCAGGCTCGAGATCTGTCATCAACGAGGCGAGGTCATCATTTTCCATCATATCTAGTACTTTGGATGACTTTTCAATGCCCATTTTCTGCAGAACTTCAAGCTGATCTTCTTTATCAAGCTCTTGAATTAGATCCTTCAATTGTTCAATGTTTAGGAACACAAGAAATTTATTGCGATGTTTATTCGGCGTATGCTCATACTGCCGAGCAATATCATATGGATGCAGTTCTTCTAGAATATCTTGGAACTGCTTCAGCTTACGTTCCTTTAGAGCTTGAATGATGGCCAATGTAATTTCATTTTCTGTCATGGCTAGAGACATGTACATCACCCCCAACATTCAGTATCGTACATAATTAGTATAGCGAACAAGCAATAGGCCTTTTTCAATCAAAATTAAAAAGAGGGAAGGTGGCCCTCTTTTTTGTGGTACTTCAATTTTAACGTAGATTAACAGGCAGTAAAACCCCCCATTTTAAGGGGATTTTTGGGGCGGAAAATTTAAGTGGGGTTCAACTGCCAGTAAAAGCTGAATTGATTTAACTAACATTCTGTGGGAGGAATTCCTCTCACAGAATGTTAGTTATATTATATGGCTGTCACGTTGCCAGTCGCGACTAAGCATGCCATATACCACATGGTCCACAAAGTGATCATAAAGCCACTCGCTTTCGCGGATAATGCCTTCTTCTGAAAATCCCAGCCGCTTCGGAATACCACGACTCTTTACATTCTCCAGAGCACAGCGAATTTCTATCCGGTTCAATCCAAGATCATCAAATGCATAACTTATTAATCGGCGGACGGCTTGCGTCATAATACCTTGGCCTGTGAAGGACTCTGACAGCCAATAGCCAACATGGCCGATACGATTCTGCCAGTCCAATTGGTTAAAACTAATTGTACCGGCTAACTGTCCATCGTAGAAGATGCCGAAAACCATTGATTTACGTTCATCAAGCAGTTGAATACTGTAATCAATGAACTTCCGCGAATCTTCAATAGTTTGAACTCCATTCAGCCAAGGGAGCCATTGCTGTAGATAACTCCGAGATTTTTCCGTTTCGTGAAAAAGTGCTTCATCGTCAAACGGTTCTAGAAGCTTTAAGCTTATGAATGTGCTAACGTTTAATTGCATAAAATCCCCTGCCTTTTCACTGTCTAGCGCTCAGTAAATCCTCAGCATTCCGAGAAAAAGCAACCACGGAATGAAGTTTTACTTAAAGCTCTTTGTAAGAAGTATAGTCATTCGGGAGGGGGAAAAACAAGGGTTTTAATGGCGCTTGTTAATCCATAGGACGCCCGTTTTTGCGAGACGTGGCAGCCATCCTGTCATTGGTTTCTCCATCATATTGCCAAACCCGTCATTCTTTCCAAGCGAGCCGAGTGTGCCTTTTAATTTAATTGGCTTCGGTTTGCGTGGTTCATTGCCATTCATGATGGAAAGCAGGATTTCTGCAATTTGCTGACCTTGCTGACGTGCAAGTTGAGCGCTTGGAGAAAATTCAGAAGCTGCACAGTCGCCAACGACATATACATTTGTTGCTTCGGGAACTTGATAGAAATCGTTGATGATGACCTTTCCGTATTTGTCTTTTTCATAAGGAAGATCGCGTACGACTGCATTTGGTTGCACTCCGGCAGTCCAAATCGTCACATCTGTTTTCAGCAATTCACCTTTATTGATAATGCCCTCAGGTGTAACTTTTTCAATTTGGCAATAGTGAACGACATCGACTTCATTCTTGGCAAACCACTCTTCTACATACTCCTGCACCTTTTCGTGGAATGGACGCAGTACAGATGCATTGCGGTCAAACAGCTTTATTCTAAGGTCTGGACGGCTCTCACGAATCTCTGCAGCACATTCGATGCCACTAAGTCCTCCGCCGACGATGCCAATGATTCCATTTGCACGAGTATTGCCGACAGCCATTGCTGTCTCGCGTGCTTGTTCAATGGATTGTACGCTCTTCGCGTATTCCTTTGCTCCAGGTACACCGTGATAAGCATCCTCACAGCCGAGAGCGACAACAAGTGTGTCATAAGGGACGGTTGGCTGATCATCATTGAAGATAACTTCATTTTTCTCCGTGTCAATTTTTGCAACATCGCCATACACATATTGAACTCGCTTGTCTTTTGGGAATTGAAGTCGGACGTCAATATCCGCCTTCGTACCTGCTGCTGTGGCGTAGAATTCGGTCTTTAGTGCATGGTAGGCATTGCGGTCAATCATCGTGATCTCAATATCTTCTGGGAACGTACGGTGTAGAATATTTGCGACAATATTCAGACCGCCATATCCACCACCAACTACTACTAATTTCTTCATTCAATCAACCTCCGTAAAATGGGTTCCTTTTCGTTATAAAGATATATTCCCCAAAGTACTTATAAAAAAGCGTGAATTATTTAACAAAGCGTTCAATAAGATTACATAGGTACGGAATAATTCATATATAGACCAGTTTATTGCCAACTTCCTAGCAGCAAAACCACTCGCAATATAAAATTTCTCACATTGCAAATAAATGCGAAATAAGCTTCTGACGCTGAAAAAATGTGAGAATCCTTCGGTTATTTTTGCAGCTTACTTTTTCGAATTGCATCGTTCGCCTTTTGCAATAAACTGCTGAAGTCTTTTAAATCCTGATCTTCCCAGTGGCCGAACAGCTCTTTTATTCGGTTTACTTTGATGTCTCGGTACGTATTAAGCATATCTTCGCCCTTCGCTGTCAGGCTAAGTGTAAAGGCTCGTTTATCTTCGGGTTTAGGATTCCGTTTAAGGCAATCTTTCTTCTCGAGACTCCGTACTTGCCGGCTCATCGTTGAAATATCAAGCTTGAAATAGTCAGCAAGTTCTTTAATGCCCGCGGGTCCTTTTTCTTCTATATTTTGTAGAATGAGAAAACCTGAGCGATCCAGCATAAGTTCAGTTTGATTCGGTGTCAAAGAGGATATATAACGAACAAGCGAGGCAAGCTCAAGTTGCAAAATTTCAAAGTCTTTCTTCATAATTCAGTCCATCCTTTATCGCGTATTAAAAGGCTTTAACCTTAATGCTGTTCTATTAGATTTAATAGTATAAACTGGCGAGAGTTGTGCACATGATTATTATAGCTTAATTGGTCAGTTAGCATTTTGTAGAAAGTAGCAACCAGAATGAATTGATATTCTATTTTTTATTGATTGATCAACAAATTAGTTGTATAATGCAACTATATCATCATTATTAAATACTTTCTATACAGAAGGGATGAAAGAAACGATGAAAGCAAAAGATATGATGATTAAGGATGTTTTTTCGGTTAATGAAGATGCGACTGTACGTGACGTAATTAGGCATTTTATTTCCCACCGAATTAGCGGATTGCCTGTTGTAAAAGCTAATGGAGAGCTTGCCGGCTATATTAGTGATGGCGACATTATGCGTTACATCGGGAAACATCAAGATATTATTATCGATTCTATTCTTACAGTTGGCATTATTACAGGTGATGATAAAAGTTTTGCGGAACGTGCGCAGGAAGTGCTGGATTTGAACGTTCATAACATTACGAAACGAAAAATCATTACAATTGATGCAGAAGTTGAGGCAGAGGATGTAGCAGCGGTACTTGGCAAGCGGCAAATTAAGAAGCTTCCTGTAACGAAAGATGGCAAGCTTGTCGGGATTATAAGTCGCGGCGATGTCATTCGCAATACGTTTGAGAAATTATTATAGAGCCGCCTTTTAGCGGCTTTTTTACATTCAGTAAAGTTGGGAAGGATTTTGTTTATGACATCTAAGAATGCAACACCAATTGACGCAACAACAGTATTGGAAGGAGAAAGCAGTCTGCTGAAGCAGCCGCGTGCAGTTTGGGCGGTGTTTTTTGCTGGTATTATTTCTTTTATGGGGATAGGACTCGTTGATCCAATATTGCCGGCAATTGCAAGCCAGCTTGATGCAACGCCAAGTGAAGTAACATTACTGTTCACTAGTTATAACGCGGTTATGGCATTTGCAATGATTATTACCGGAGCCATTTCATCAAGAATTGGAACTAAGAAAACATTGCTCACAGGGATTGTCATCATTGCTTTATTCTCCGCATTAGGAGGAGCCTCTGGTGATGTGTGGACTCTTGTTGGCTTACGCGGCGGCTGGGGTCTTGGTAACGCACTATTTGTTGCAACGGCACTCGCTGCAATTGTTTCTCTTTCATCTGGGGGTCCAGCTAAGGCTGTTATCTTGTATGAAGCAGCAGTAGGTCTTGGGATTTCTGTAGGACCTTTAGTTGGTGGCTGGCTTGGAGCAATCTCATGGAGAGGGCCGTTTTTCGGGGTAGCTGTACTCATGGTACTCGCTTTCATTGCCATTACGATTCTAATGCCTTCTGATAAAAAGGTGAAAACGGGACCACAAGTCATTAAGAAAACATCTGTGCTCGACCCGTTTAGAGCGCTTAAGCATCGTTCACTGCTAATCTTCGGAATTGGAGCGGCATTGTATAACTTTGGTTTCTTCACATTGCTTGCTTATACACCATTTGTCCTAGGATTGGACGAGCATGGACTCGGATTTGTATTCCTTGGCTGGGGTTTACTTCTAGCATTCACCTCTGTAGTGATGGCGCCTCGTCTTAGCCAAGGGCTAGGCACGATTAAATCTATGTGTGTTATGTTGGTGCTATTTGCACTGGCTTTGTTTGCGATGGGGATCTGGACATCGGTTCAGCCACTTGTTATCGTATGTGTCATCATTTCCGGAGCATTTCTTGGTAATAACAATACACTTATTACAACAGCAGTCATGAATGCCGCTCCAGTCGAGAGAAGTACGGCTTCAGCTGCTTATAGTTTTTTACGTTTCCTTGGAGGAGCTATTGCGCCATTCACAGCAGGGAAGCTTGCAGAGATTTTTAATCCTCATGTACCATTCATTTTTAGTGGAGTATTCGTATTGCTTGCGATGATTTTAATTGCTTGGAACTATGAGCATATCAAGCATGTCGATACCGTTTCTGGACATTAGAAAATAATACTTCGATCATTTTCGACAAAAAGTATAAAAAGGGCTTGCTTTCTTTTGAAATGCTCGTTATACTATATTTATTCTTTGGAACACACAAAATGTTCTAAAAACTTATCAAAGACATTGACGGGAAAAAGTAAGATGAATTCATTTTTTGAATAGAGAGCTTCGGTAGCTGAAAAGAAGCAAAAATGAGAATCTGAAAAATGGCCCCTGAGTCGCATACTGAACGGATACAACTCCTTTAAGTATAGCCGAGAATTGGCACTCGTTACCAATGCCATGAGTATAACAGGGCTTGATTCATGCACCTGCGTACTTACTAAGGTCATCCTGCGTGAGCAGATGACAAAGCAAGGTGGTACCACGTAGGCCCAACCACGTCCTTGCCGAGAATTATATTCGGCAAAGGCGTGGTTTTTTATATTGTGAAATACATGGTTAATATTACCTAATTCCTTTGCCGAATCTGTCCAACCTTTGTTAAAAACAGCTTACTCTGAACGCGCGCAGAGTCAATCTGTTTTCATACATTACTTATTTTTTCATAATATTTTAGTTACTACACAACTCGGAGGTAATCAGATATGAGCAAAAATTTAGTACTTCAAACAGACTTTGGACTTTGTGATGGAGCGGTAAGCGCGATGTTTGGTGTAGCCATTTCCGTTGACCCGGAATTACGCATTTCTAACTTGACGCATGAGATCCCGCAATTTAATATTTGGGAGGCTTCTTATCGTTTGTACCAGACAATTTCTTATTGGCCGGAAGGGACAGTTTTCGTATCTGTTGTTGACCCTGGTGTCGGAACGGATCGCTTGAGTGTCGTTGCCAAAACGAAAGAGAATCATTACATTGTTACACCAGATAACGGGACGCTTACACATATTAAGCAAAACATCGGCATTGTAGAAGTTCGCGAAATTGATGAGAATGTGAACCGTTTGCCGAAATCAGGAGATTCATATACATTCCATGGCCGCGATGTATATGCTTATACAGCAGCTCGTCTTGCCGCTGGTGTAATCAGCTTTGAAGAAGTTGGCCGGGAAATTCCGTTAAAAGATGTTGTTGAATTGGAGCATGAGCAGCCATACCTTGACGAACAAGGCGTTGTTCACGGTCATATCGATATTCTTGATGTTCGTTTTGGTAACTTGTGGACAGATATCGAACGTGAATTATTCTTGAAGGCTGGTATTTCTTACGGGGATGCACTTGAAGTTTCAATCTCTAATAATACGCAGCAAGTATATAAGAACATCATGACGTTTGGTCGTTCATTTGCTGACAGTAATTTCGGTGAGCCACTTCTTTACGTGAACTCACTTGATAAGCTTGGTGTAGCAATCAACCAGGGATCATTTGCAAATGCATATCGTATTGAAACTGGTTCAAGTTGGAGAATCGATGTACGACGTGCTCCAAAAGTAATTTACAGTTAAAAAAATATAGATAGAAAAGAGATGGGAATATGAGAAAGAGTTCTGGTTTATCTATTAAAACGATTGTTGCTGTTGGTATTGGTTCGGCCGTGTTTGTCATCCTCGGCCGCTTTGCCTCCTTCCCGTCAGGTATTCCGAACACGTCTATCGATACGTCTTATGCATTTCTAGCGCTTATGTCAGTTGTCTTCGGTCCCATTGCTGGATTTCTAATTGGTCTCATTGGTCATGCGATTAAAGATGCTGTGTTCTATGGCTCTATTTGGTGGAGCTGGGTTCTTGTCTCTGCATTTGTCGGACTATTCATTGGTATCGGCGCTAGATTAATCAAGAGCATTCGTCCTGAAGAAGGTTTATTCGGAGTTAAAGAAATTATTTACTTTAATATTGTACAGGTCGTTGTACAGGCAATTGGCTGGTTCATCCTTGCGCCATCACTGGGCATTCTGATTTATGCTGAGCCAGCAAACAAAGAGTTCGCACAGGGTGCTTTTGCTGGTGTTTCTAATATTTCTACAGTTGTCATCCTCGGGACGATTCTAATTGCAACGTATGCTAAGACACGTAGTAAGAGCGGTTCGCTTTCTCGCGAATAGCGAATAGTAATCATACAGGAGTTTTGCTATGAAGAAGCCGATCATTTCCTTTAAGGATTTCACATTTAAATATCGCAGTCAGAAGGAACCAACTTTGCATGAGATCAACCTGACTATCTATGAAGGGGAGAAGGTGCTCATTGCTGGGCCTTCTGGCTCCGGTAAAAGCACACTTGGTCATGCGATCAATGGTCTTATTCCGTTTTCCTATAAAGGTGACGTCAAGGGAAAACTGACAATCCAGGGGAAAGAAACACGTGATTTGGACATTTTTTCAATTGGACAAATGACAGGTACGGTACTGCAAGATCCGGATGGCCAGTTCATTGGTTTGTCTGTAGGTGAAGATATTGCATTCAGCTTGGAAAATGACGGTGTAATACAGTCAGAAATGAAGCAGCAAGTTGAAGAAGCGGCGGCACTCGTAGATGTGTCGTCGCATCTTGATTATGCACTACATGAACTATCTGGGGGTCAGAAACAGCGGGTATCGCTTGCAGGTGTACTTGTAGGTGATGGCGATATCCTTTTATTTGATGAACCCCTTGCGAACCTTGACCCTGCGGCTGGTAAGCAAGCTATTGAATTGATTTCCCAAATTCAGGAGAAAACGAATAAAACAGTCGTTATTATCGAGCACCGGCTTGAAGATGTACTTCACTGTGGCGTTGATCGAATCATCGTTATTGACCAGGGCAGAATTCTTGCAGATGGTTCACCGGATGAGCTTTTGTCAACAGATGTTCTTGATCGGGCATCTATTCGTAAACCGCTCTATTTGCAAGCGTGTGAGTATGCTGGGTGCAATATTACAAGTGAGATGCAACCAGGACAGCTCAATACATTTGATGTGAATCGTTTTGAATTGGAACTAAAGGGGTGGCTTGCGTCCTTACCTGAAGAAGAAGAGCAACCACTTCTTGAACCGCTTCTCGAGCTTGAAAACCTCGTTTTTGGCTATGAACCGAACCGACCGTTAATTAAAGGAATTAACTTAACGATCCACAAAGGTGAAATGGTGAGTATTGTTGGAAAGAATGGAGCGGGTAAATCGACGTTGTCTAAGCTGATGGCTGGTTTGGAGAAACCGAACTCAGGACGTATCCTTTATGGAGGAAAAGATGCAACAGGCGATACAATCGCTATGCGTGCTAAGAAGGTCGGCCTTGTTATGCAGAATCCAAATCATATGATTTCCAAGCATATGATTTTTGATGAAGTAGCATTTGGTCTTGTTCTTCGTGGCCTACCTGAAGAAGAAGTGAAAGAGCGTGTTGATAAGGTACTGCAAATCTGCGGTCTGCATCCTTTCCGAAATTGGCCAATCTCAGCGCTTAGTTTCGGTCAGAAAAAAAGGGTTACCATTGCTTCAATTCTCGTCTTGGAACCAGAACTGATTATCCTTGATGAACCGACTGCTGGTCAGGACTTCCGTCATTATACAGAGATGATGGACTTCTTGGAGGAATTAAATGCAATTGGGATTACGATCTTGATGATTACACATGATATGCATCTCATGCTCGAATACACGAAGCGCGCGATTGCGATCTATGATGGTGAAGTGATTGCTGATGGTACGGCTGTCGAAGTGCTAGCTAATAGTGAAGTTGTTTTGAAAACTCATTTAAGAGAAACGTCACTCTTTGAGCTGGCTGAAAGAGCAGGTATATGGAATCCGCAAGAATTCACGCAGAAATTCATTGCATATGACAGGGAGGCGAGGTCCGCATGGCAGTAGAAATGCTTTCATATATTGAGAGAGAATCATCAATACATAGGCTGTCGGGCGTGACCAAGCTGATTGCCTTCCTGCTATGGTCAACTGCAGCAATGCTCACATATGATACTCGAGTGCTCGTTGTTATGCTGATTGGCAGTTTGATTATCTTCAAAATGTCGAGAATTCATGTTAGAGAAATAGCCTTCGTACTGCTTTTTATTCTATTTTTCCTCTTGTTGAATAATCTTGCAATCTATGTCTTTTCGCCGAGACAAGGTGTTGCAATATATGGAACGAGCCATGTACTATTTGATATTGTTGGTCGTTATAATATGACGTGGGAACAGATCTTTTATCAAGTAAATGTGACACTGAAATATTTCGTTGTCATACCTGCAGCGCTTCTATTTATCGTTACAACACATCCAAGCGAATTTGCAGCTTCCCTGAGTCGTATAGGCATCAGTTATAAAATAGGCTATGCTGTCTCGCTCGCTTTCCGTTATATACCGGATATTCAGCGAGATTTTAAGACAATCTCCAAGGCGCAGCAGGCACGTGGAGTGGATCTTTCAAGAAATGAAAAGCTGGGCAGACGAATTAAGAATGCTGCAGCAATCATAATGCCGCTTATATTGTCTAGTCTCGATCGAATTGAAGTGATAAGCAATGCAATGGAACTGCGCGGATTCGGCAAAAAGAAAAAGCGCAGTTGGTATAGTGAAAAGGCTCTCCGAAAAGTGGATGCCATTACAATAATCGTTGCAGTTGTATTTTTTGTCAGTGCGATGGTCATCACTTTTAATGATGGCTCTCGTTTCTATAATCCATTTAATTAAAATAGTTTACAAGCTGGTAAAATGCGCCATAATATAGGGTATAGCTTGAAATGCTTTTATATTGGATTATCTAGAGATAAGGAAGACGACCTTTTGAAAAAGACATTGTACTATTTACTTATTGTCGTTCTTTTTATGGCATTGTTTTATAATTTGATTTTTGATATTGATGTATTTGCGCTAGTTGTTAATATAGGCGCACTTGCAGGGGTTCTATGGCTTCCTCGAATGAAGCAATGAACAAAGAAAAGCGCGATTCCATAGCTGGAATCGCGCTTTTCTTTGTTCATATTCTAAATAGGTCAGCCATTAACTTGGTATCACTATATATACCAGCCAATTTTGGCTCTGAACCGCTCACAGCGCAGTTTGCGGCGAACTTCTCTGGCCCAGCCTTTTACAGCGTCTGCTGTCGTGTTCTCTTGATCGGCAATTTCCTTAATACGCATCTCTTGAATAACAAAGCAGCGTACCCAAGTCCATTGATTAGCCGAGAGATGCTCCTCTAGCAACTGCCATAATCGCTCATCCTTAATCGGGAATTCAATCTTTTGAGGCAAAACGGCTGGGGTATCGTTGCTCCTTAACTGATTACCATCCGTCATAAGTGCTGAAGTAGCACTTACAACCTCTTTGTCGTTCTCTTGTAATCTAACTTCCTTTCTAATTAAGTCAATTAATCTGTTGCGAATTATAAAATTAAAATATGTTCCCATCGGCCCCTTTTCCGGTTTGTAGGAATTATATGCATTCCATAAGGCATAGAGCCCCTCTTGGTAAAAATCACTGTGCGGATCCCTTATATTCAATCTGTGAATATGATAGTGAATTCGCCTGTTATTCTGTTCGAAAATCTCGTTAAACGTTATCTTCCTCAATGCTTGTCTCTCTCCTTATAAATGATCGGTGAAATATGCTCCCTAGCCTATATATCGAAAGAAGCCGATCATTTGAGCCATAGAAAGAGTGCTGTTTATGCACTTATTTCAAAATAAATGAAAAGAGAGCGATTTCTGCAACGTATACCCGACAGTTCTTGACAAGTTTTTTAATCTGTTTTATTGTTTACCTTATATTTATTTGGTTTACGATATGGAAAGAGAGGCTGATAAAAGATGAATAAACATGAGAAATTAATAGAGCAGAGCAAGCAACATCTTTGGCTTCCGTTTACACAGATGAAAGATTATGACAAGGATCCGCTTATTATTGAGAGTGGTTCCGGGGTGAAGGTGAAGGATACGGAGGGCAATGAATATTATGATGGTTTCTCCTCTGTTTGGCTGAATGTCCATGGACATCGGAAGGAAGAGTTAAATGATGCAATACATGAGCAGTTGGAGAAAATTGCTCATTCTACCTTGCTTGGCATGTCGAACGTACCGGCGACAGAACTTGCGGCGAAGCTTGTTGAAATTTCACCAGCAGGGCTTGACCGTGTATTTTACTCTGATAGTGGGGCAACGGCTGTGGAAATCGCACTCAAAATGGCATTCCAATATTGGAAGAATATCGATGAGCCACAGAAGAAGCGATTTATCACGATGAAAAATGGCTATCACGGTGATACAGTCGGGGCAATTAGTGTCGGAGCTGTAGAACTGTTTCATAGAATCTATGAGCCATTAATGTTTGAAAGTATTAAAGTACCATATCCGTACGTTTACAGGCATGAGAGCAGAGATGCTGAAGCTTGCAAGCAAGACTGTCTTGCTGTACTAGAGCGGACATTGGAAATGCACCATCATGAAGTGGCTGCTCTCATTGTCGAGCCCCTCGTACAAGGAGCAAGCGGCATGATCACCATGCCTGAAGGATTTTTGCGTGAAGCACGTGAACTATGTCGCAAATACAATGTGCTAACAATTTTTGATGAAGTGGCGACAGGCTTTGGGAAAACAGGCAAGTTGTTTGCAATGGAACATGAGAATACAGTGCCCGATATCATGACATCCGGCAAGGGACTAACAGGTGGCTATTTGCCCATCGCCATTACCATGACTTCTGAGAAAATCTATCAAGCATTCTATGATGATTATGCGTCTATGAAAACCTTCTTCCATGGGCATTCTTATACGGGCAATCAGCTTGGTTGTGCTGTTGCGCTTGCAAATTTGAAGCTGTTTGAACTGGACGACATTGTTGAAAAAGTAGCACAGAAATCAGCGTACATAGCAAAAGAAATGAAGATAATTGAAGATATGGATATCGTCGGAGAAGTACGCCAACGCGGATTTATGATTGGTATGGAAATTGTAGAAGACAAGGAAACAAGAGAACCATTCCCAGCACAGGATCGTATTGGTTATGAAATTACTCTGGAGATGCGTAAACGCGGTATGCTGTCGAGGCCAATGGGTGATGTGCTTGTATTCATGCCTCCGCTTTGTGCAACAAATAAGGAACTGAAAGCAATGATTCGAATTATGCAGGATAGCATTGCTGAGGTTGCAAAGAGGAAGCAGAAAGTACAGAGATAGGGAGAAGTGAGTGAATTGGCACAGGGTATTTTCATAACAGGAACAGATACAGAGATTGGCAAGACCATTATCGCAGCAGGTCTCGCAGGGGTATTAAAGGAGCGGGGAGTCGATATCGGAGTCATGAAACCGTTCATGAGTGGTGCACGGAGGGAAGATCCGGAGAGTGATGCAGCAACACTTAAGCGTTTATCAAAAGATCCGAACAGTTTAGAACAGATTAATCCATACCAATTTGATGAACCATTAACTCCTTTCATCGCAGCCGAACGCGCAGGGGTTGAAATTTCTTTAGAGCAATTGATGAAAGATTGGAGAGCAATTCAGCTAACACATGATTTCTTTATTGTAGAAGGTGCTGGCGGAATAATGGCACCAATGGGCCCGGGTTATCATAATGGCCATATTGCCCGGGAAATGGACCTGCCGCTCGTAATCGTAGCACGTCCAGGGCTTGGGACAGTTAATCATACGCTTTTGACGATCGAAAAGGCACGCCAAATGGGCTTAGATGTTCTTGGAGTTATCATAAATAGTGCAGGGAAACATGAGCTTACACTTGATGAAGAAACGAATCCAAGATTAATTGAGGAATGCTCAGGGGTACCGGTACTCGGTGCTGTTCCTTTTCTAAAAGATATGCAACCTCCTCGTCTTGTGGAAACAATTTCTGAGCATGTAAACATATCTTCTTTGCTTAAACAAGAGCAAAAGGTTTAACCATGTGGGGAAGAGAGATTAAGTCACGTCTTGCTATATTGGAAGCAGAGCAGAAGAAGCGGACATTACGAACTTTTTCCGGTGCAAATGATGCTTATATAAGACTGGAAGATCAACAGCTTCTCAATCTTGCATCAAACAACTATCTTGGTCTTGCCGGTGATCTAAGGCTTGCTAGAGCACAATCGGATGCGGCTCTTGAATTCGGTTCGGGCGCGGCGGCTTCAAGACTTGTAAGTGGCAACCACCTTATGTATGAAAAAGCAGAAACTGCGTTACAAAAGTGGAAAGATACAGAGGCGGCATTGATTTGTGGAAGTGGATATATGGCGAATATGGGTGTCCTACAGTCGTTAGCGGGGAGAAATGATGTCGTGTTCAGTGACCGGCTTAATCACGCCAGCATTGTCGATGGTATTGTAGCAAGTCGGGCTGGGCATAAGCGTTATCGCCACAATGATTTGGAAAATTTAGAACGATTACTTATGAAGACATCTGGTGGAAAACGCAAGATTATTGTTACAGACAGTGTCTTCAGCATGGATGGTGATGTAGCCGATCTAGTTGGACTCGTTCGTTTGAAAGAGAAGTACGATGCATTACTCATCGTGGATGAGGCTCATGCCGGAGGGGTATTTGGACCAAAAGGGCGGGGCAAAACGGATGAGCTCAATTTGAAGGAAAAGGTTGATGTTCAGATTGGCACTTTCAGCAAGGCACTTGGCTCATATGGTGCTTATATAACAGGCCGTAAATGGCTGATCGATTATTTAATTAATAAAATGCGCAGTCTGATCTATACGACAGCGCTGCCGCCTGCAATTCTCGGTGCTATCATTCAGTCGATTCAAATCGTAGAGGCTGAGCCGGAGCGGCGTGAACAGCTGGTGGCTAATAGCTTGCTGTTTCGGGAGCAACTTGAACGGGCAGGTCTTCATACATATGAAAGCACGACACAAATCATCCCAGTGCGTGTCGGTTCAAATAAAGCGGCACTCGAATTTGCAGAGCAGCTACAAACGGAAGGTATAGCGGCTATCGCAATCAGGCCGCCAACGGTTCCTGAGGGCGATGCACGTATTCGTTTTGCTGTCTCTGCTTTGCATAAGGAAGCCGATTTGCAAGATGCCGCTAAGAAGATCATACGCATAGCATCAGGAATGAAAATTATATAGAAGGGAGGTAAGTGGATGCAGGAAGAAACAATCCTTTGGTTGCCAGGGTGGGGATTTCAGGCAGAAGTCTTTGCTGCCCTTGACGCGGCTTTTCCATGTGATTCAATATTTTGCTCTGTGAACTGGCAAGCTCTTGAAAAAACAGAAGATATGTTAACTAGAGCCAAGACAATATTGAATACTGTAGAGGGGAAAGTTTTGGTTGTTGGCTGGTCCCTCGGTGCTATGGTCGCTCTTGAACTGGCTTTTGAATGTCCAGAAAAAGTTAGTCGGCTAGTATTATTCTCACCGACAAGCTCATTTATAAAGAGAGATTCTTATGAATATGGCTGGGATGAGAGAGTTTTGAAGCGGATGAAGAAACAGTTGCGGCGTGATGTAGACCAAGTATTGGTCGATTTCGAGGCAGCGATGTTTAGTCAGTCTGAAAAAAACAATTACTTAAAGAAAATCCAAACAATCTGTTCTCGAGATCATGAACAATCCCTTGCAACAGGTCTTGATTATTTGCTCGAGACAGACTTGCGTGAAAATATTAAAATCATCATGCAACCGATGCTGCTTATTCATGGTTCGGAGGATACGATTTGTCCAGAAGAAGCGAGTCTATATATGAAACAGCATGCGGCTGGTGAAGTAAGGCGGATTATCCTTGATGGAGCAGGTCACATTCCTTTTATTACCGAAGAAGAAAGGGTAATTCGTGAACTTGCTCGGTTTTATTGCGAATTAACAGGCAGTGAGACCGTTACTTCCAGAAGTTGAATGAATAAAGAATTCTAGTTTGGAAATCTATGGGTCGTAAAGGATTACTCAGTTTAATTAACAGTCAGCTGGGTGAGGGAACCGATTACCGACTTTAGCTTCAATTTATGTGCGACCTGTAAAGGAGTGACAATATGATTGATAAAGAGAAGCTGAAGAAACGTTTTAGCGATCAAGCAAAGATGTATGACGCATTTGCACAAGTGCAAAAGGAAATGGCAAAGCGGCTTCTTTCAAAAATCGGGGAAGGGCACAGGATTCATACTATTTTAGAGGTTGGCTGTGGAACTGGCTACTTGACTCAGTTATTAATGGATCGTTTTCCAGAAGCGCATATTACGGGTCTAGATATTGCGGAAGGTATGATTAACCAAGCGAGAGAAAGCTTCGCTGGTAACAGTCGGTTAAAGCTCGTCTGCGCCGATGTGGAGGCATTTGAAACGGACGAGCAGTATGATTTGATTATCTCAAATGCTGCGTTTCAATGGCTAAATAATCCTGGAGATACAGTTAATCGCCTGTGCAGTTATCTCACACTTAGAGGTCAGCTCGTATTTTCAACATTCGGAGAGCGCACATTTCACGAACTGAAGGAAAGCCATGAACAAGCTGTTGCCGAGCTAAATATTGACCACAATCACATCGGAATTCAATTTAATAATACTAGCGCATGGCAAGCTTGGTGCAAAGAAGCGGGAATGGAAGCACGACTTGATGAAGAAGAATTAATTGAATATTTTCCATCCTCGAGAGAATTCCTTCATTCAGTTAAGAAAATTGGTGCTAATAGTAGTAGAGGGAGCAATGGAGCAGGTCCCGGGCTGATGCGAAGGTTATTGGAATTATACGATAAGCATTATAAGAGTGATAAAGGTATACCAGCTACATATGAAGCAATATATGCAGTATGTGTGCCAGTCAAAAAGGTATGTATATTGACTTGAGTTGTATGAAAGGCTAAAATTGAATGACATTCAGTCATTTTAGTGCCGTTTGAAATGAGGGGTCTAATTGGATAATAAAAAAGAGAGAATTGTCCTTTCCGCTATTGAAGTATTTCGCGAAAAGGGCATTGAGAAGGCGAAAGTATCCGATATTGTAAAAGGTGCCGGAATCGCCCAAGGAACTTTTTATCTTTATTTTTCTTCAAAGCTGGCTGTAATGCCTTCAATTGCTGAGATCATGGCAGATCGTATGTTACAAGCAATCAAGCAAGAGACAAAACTAGCAATGAATCTTGCTGAGCAGCTTGAGAAAGTAGTCGATGCCGTATTCCAGTTGACGGAGGCTGATCGAGACATTTTTGCTCTAATGTATGCAGGACTTGCTGCTACAGAATATTTGACAGAATGGGAAGCAATATATGCAGATTACTATCGCTGGATGGCTGGACAGCTAGAAGAAGCTAAAGCGGCAGGAGAAATTAGCCAATCCATTGATGCTGATGAAACTGCAATTTTGCTAATTGGTTTGATTGAATCAGCTGCTGAACAAACGTATCTGTATTCTTCGGATGGGAAAGTCGGAGCAGCAGAAAAGAAACGACAGGTACTTAACTTCGCATATGGAGCACTTGGGTGCGAAGTAGTGAGACATTGATAATCATGCCGCTTGTCCTACTGTAAGGGGGATAACCGGCTTTGTTTTAAAACTATAATGACTGATAGTCAGTCAAGAGGGAGATATAATATGAATAAGGCTTGGATTTATGTCGCATTAACGAGTCTGGCCGAACTTGTTTGGATTTATGGATTTAACGCAGCAAGCACATGGTGGCATTGGCTGTTCATTGTTGCTTTTCTAATTATGGATTTGCATTTTCTAGCCAAAGCTTGCGAAACATTGCCGACAGGAACTGTGTATGCGATATTTGCCGCAACCGGCACAATTGGCACAGCACTCATGGATGTATTCATGTTCGACCGGACACTTGGAATCGGGAAAATCATCTTTATTGTCTTAATCATTGCAGGCGTTATCGGGTTGAAATTAACAGACGACAAACCAACGGAAGGAGCTGTTTGATTATGGGTTGGATCTATATTCTAATCGCAGCGACTTGTGAAATATTCGGAGGCATTGGTCTTCATTACTTCAGCAAAAAACGTAATCTAGCAAATGGAGCTGTCTACTTCGGCGGCCTTGGTTTGTCGCTCGCTTTTCTCTATACAGCCTTTAATTATTTACAAGTTAGCGTAGCCTACGCTGTATGGACAGGCATCGGTACTGCTGGTATAGTCATCGTCAACATGCTCCTATTCGGCGAATCGAAAAGCCCCAAACGACTCCTCAGCCTCACCGCCATCATCATAGGAGTCGTAGGACTAAAAGTGATGGGGTAGATTTAAGTGTGAAAGCGGCTCGCTCAGAGGTGCAGCTCACAAGCATTTCCCCAGAAAGCTCGTGGTTTATCGAGCTGGAGGGGGAAAGACTTGTGACGCAAACCTCTAGCCGCTTGAACCGGACAAAGAAGTGTGAAGACGACTGTTTAGGAACGACCGCATAAGCAGAATTGCGGAAGGCTTGTGACCTTTCAAGCCTGCAGTAAGGCTGCTTATGTCGCGAGTTCCAAGGAGTCTGAACCGGACATTGAAGTGAGAAACTAGCTTGCCCAAAAGCATAGCTCATAAGAATCCCGCTAAACTTCGCGATAAGCACAGTTTACCTGAGGAGAATATCAAAAGAGCCGCACAGTCTGAATGAAATCTGACTGTGCGGCTCTTAATCTATTACTCCAAATCACCAACAAGCACAACTGGGCAATGATCGCTGCCCATAACATTGCAATGAACCTCGGCATCTGTTAGTTTTGGCAACAACTGATTGGATACAACAAAGTAGTCAATACGCCAACCGATATTGCGTTCGCGGACTTTGTTCATATAGGACCACCATGAGTAAACTTCTTCTTTATCCGGATAGAAGTGGCGGAAGCTGTCTGTAAAGCCATTTTCAAGCATATGGCTGAATTTACCTCGTTCTTCAAGCGTGAAGCCGGAGTTCCCCATATTTGGCTTCGGATTGCGTAGATCAATTTCCTGGTGAGCTACATTTAAATCGCCACATAATATGACAGGTTTTTTCTGTTCGAGTTCGCTTAGGTAGGCAAACATCTCATCTTCCCACTCAAGTCTATACTCAAGTCTTGCTAGATCACGTTTGGAATTCGGTGTATAAACATTTACGAGATAAAAGGTTTCGAACTCAAGTGTGATGATTCTTCCTTCATCCTCTTCTTCTCTATCACCGACACCATAACTAACAGAGAGTGGTTCTTTTTTAGTGAAAACTGCAGTGCCAGAGTATCCCTTTTTCAAAGCATAGTTCCAGTATTGCTTATATCCAGCGAGGTCGAGATCAATCTGACCTTCTTGAAGCTTTGTCTCTTGCAGGCAGAAGATATCTGCATCTACCTCGTTGAAATAGTCAATAAAACCTTTCTTTACACATGCACGTATGCCATTCACATTCCACGAAATTAGCTTCATCTAGGTCTTCCTCTCGAAATATAGTCTTTCTTCCATTCTAACATTAGCTAAGAGAGTGCGCAGAGGGTTTACTAGAATCGTTCAGTTACTAGTTAACCCTATCCATACAAAAATACCGCTGAGCTACTCATTCTTAGAATAGCCAGCGGCATTTATTATTTGTCCATCAATTCTTGTACAATTTCATAAGAGCGTAGTCTTGCTTTATGATCGTAGATGACGGAATTGATCATCAGTTCATCTGCATGTGTTTCATCAAGGAATCGTTTCAGTTCCCGCTTCACAGTTTCGGGACTGCCGATAATCGTTGAGAATGGATCTACAGATGCCTCAACAACTTGTCTCTCATATGGTGACCACAGGTTCTCGAGTTCTTCTTGAGAAATTGGTGGCTTCAGCTGGGAAGGTTTACCGCGGCGCAATCCCCAGAATTGTAGTTTTAGCGATGTGCTAATAAATTGTGCTTCTTCGTCAGTATCAGCTGCGATGACATTCAGGCAGACAAGGGCATGTGGCTTGTCCATTTTTTCGGAAGGCTTGAAGTTATCTCGGTACACATTAAGCGCTGGAATCGTATAGCGCGGTGAAAAATGGCTCGCGAATGCAAATGGACGTCCTTTAAGTGCAGCGAGCTTGGCACTGAAGCCGCTGGAACCAAGGAACCAGAGCGGAATATCGGAACCTTCACCAGGAATTGCACGCACTCGTGAATTGCCTGCGAAATAGTCTTCCAATTCTTCTACTTGAAGTGGGAAATCATCAGGCCCCATATTCAATGTCCTCCGAAGCGCATGGGATGCTGGAGAATCTGTTCCTGGAGCTCGTCCTAGCCCAAGGTCAATCCGTCCAGGGTACATGGCTTCAAGTGTACCGAACTGTTCAGCAATTACAAGTGCCGCATGGTTGGGCAGCATAATGCCACCTGCCCCGACACGAATCTTCTTTGTTGCGCCGGCGATATGCCCGATAACAACAGAGGTAGCCGAGCTCGCAATTCCTGGCATATTATGATGCTCAGCGAGCCAATAACGATGGTAACCCCAATTCTCGGCGTGCTGAGCAAGATCTGTACTATTTTTAAATGTCTCGCTTGCTGTACTTCCCTCTGTTAGCGGAGCGAGGTCTAGAATAGAAAGCGGAACACCACGGAAGCGACCGACTTTATCAGTAGACATATAAATTGCCTCCTTATATATGTGAATGAAACAGAAATATTTTATTGCAATCAAATCAACTGTTTTTTCAAGTACTGTTTCAATCTTAGCTGTTTTATCGGAAATACGTCCACTGTTCTGCTTGATTATGAATAGAGCGGTATTGAGTAAAATATGCTACGATATATAGAAAAAATAGAAACCGCTTTCAAAGTCGGGAGGGAGAGAATAGAATGGCAAAAACAAAGAGACCAGTAAGGCAAAAGGAAGTTAAAGTGGAGAAGGTACAACGCAAAAAAGAAGAAGTTTTCGCAACAGCTATTAGCTTTCTATTTATGGGTGCATATGTGCTAATTACAGGCAATATACCGAATACAATTATAGGCTGGGCGAAATTCATAGGTTTATTCGTGCTTATTTTAGTCGTTGTCTATCTAATTGCTGTCACGGTTGTAAAAATAAAAAAAGGTACAAAAAAGTAATAAGTTCACACCCTTAAAAACCGAACAATAAATAAACTAAATCAATTTTATTTATATTTTTAACCTAAAACCGAACGAAAATGTTTATTTTATTAAAATTAATACATATTTTATTGAAAAACAGGTGGAAGCCATCTGCTTTCTTATGATAGAATATAGAGGCAAAGTATTCGAACAAACTTTTTTCCAAAGAGAGGATCATTCGATGAAACAAATATATTCTGGCAAAACTAAAGACGTTTATGAACTGGAAGACGGAAACTATTTGC
>Ga0153999_1000116_pt1 | contig 42683 bp, 49 predicted proteins | sample TSNC083MetaG_FD_104675 | JGI IMG/M metagenome (GOLD analysis project Ga0153999, IMG submission 104675) | Attine ant fungus gardens microbial communities from North Carolina, USA - TSNC083 MetaG | ecosystem: Host-associated > Fungi > Mycelium > Unclassified | place: USA: North Carolina, Lumber... | reverse complement strand
GGTTTGCGGTTGCCGTTGCCGTTGCTGTTGCCGTTGCCGTTGCCGTTGCCGTTGCCGTTGCCGTTGCCGTTGCCGTTGCCGTTGCCGTTGCCGTTGCCGTTGCCGTTGCCGTTGGCAATAGTGGCCATACCGATGGCGTACTGGCTGATATTGCTATTCTGTCGGTTTTTCTTCCTGTTGTGTCTGCCTGTGGGCGACTTCCCTGACGGGAACCGGCGCTGTCGTAAACGGAGCCGGTAAACCGTCTCCGCCCTGTCGGGCTTCCATCGCACTGTCGCAGGGTCAACATCACGCTTGCGGCATCCGTAAACGGATGCGCCGCTCTCACCAGCCTGGCGGTAATGCTGCCGGGCCTCTTTGGGGCAACGCCGTTTCGCGCCCGCGCGTTCCGCCGTTGCGGCGTGTTCCTGCTCATTTTCTCCTAGTCATTTCACCCCTCTGAGTCCTTTCGCCGGGGCTGAGACAAGCACAGTCGCTGTCAGCTGTCCAGGGTAAATGGCACGCGGTAAACCGCGCCCTGGACATCCGCTATCGCCCGCGCTGGTTTACGCCCCTGCGGCGAACGGCTCTCAAACGGGTGAAGGTAACAACCAGCGGGCGCGTTCAGCAGGTCCCCGCAAAACGTCAAAACCGCGGCCCCGGCAACTCAACGGGTGATGGTTTTTTAAAAGCAAAACAGGTTCAGAAGGAGGAGCAATATGAACGAGGCGCTGCGCTGTCAGGACGCCCTGCGGGATGAAAAATACACCCGCCAGCGCCACAAAGAACAGTGCCAGCGTGAGCGGGCGTACCAGGCGCTGGCGGGGCAGGCGGAGATTGATCTGGCCTTTCATACACCGGAAACGGTCAGCAGCTGGAGCGCACGCTGGTCGGGGACTGAACTGCGCCAGTACGACCTGGAGGAAATGTTCTGGCGCTGGAGCGGGCGCTTCCCGTCACTGGCACCAATGGAACGCTGGATGACGGAGAATCAACCTTTCTGGACAGTGATGGCTGAAACGGATGCGCTGGCGCGGGAAAGTCCGGGATCTGTCAGGCAGCTGGAGCGCTGGATGGTCCCCAATAAGCTGACAGCACGGGGCCGGGCATGAAGTGGCGTTACTCGCTATTCTGGAAGCGTCCTGGTCCCTGTCCCGGTGAACATGAGCTGGCGTCAGAAGTGGTGGAGGCAGGGAAGCCTGCCCCTGAGTCCGTGATGTCACTGTGGGTGGCCGGAGCCGGATATGCTGTCTGCGTTGATTTTCTGTATGAACGGCCCATCAGGCGCTGGAGCGACGAGCGTAAGGCGGCCACCCGCCAGCGAAATCTGGCGCGTCGCGTTAACAGAATTGCGCCGCTGTTTGCTGATGAACTCATCGGGCGGGAACTGGCGGCGCGACCGGACTATTATCGAGGGAAGTCTCATCGGTGAGTTTAGTTATTATCCCCTGAAAATCTTCGGGGCTGCAGGGGCCGGAGAGCAATCGTAGTCTGCAGCTACAAAAGGAGGCTGATTCTGAATAAAGGACTGACATTATCTGCGCTGGTTGCCATGACGCCGGAGGATTATGAGCAGTCTCGCTCTGATGGCTGGTCTTCACGTCGGGTGCTGACGCCGGCCGTTGTGCGGGAGCTGCTTTTGCCGGAGGGCTGGGTGGTTTCATCCGAAAATCACACTGAATACGGTGGCGTATGGCCCGTCTGCCTGCGGTATGTTCCTCGGCATGGCAGGCACTGGTTCTTGCTGACCAGCCCCGGTGAAGTCTGTGACCACTGGATGCTGTTACTGCAGTCTGCCAGCGGACAGCAGATTAAATGTCTGCGCAGAATGCCGGTGCTGGACACTTTTCTGGTTAACAGCCTGCTGCTGCGGGCTGATGTACTGGATAAAAAGCGGTATACGCTGGCGGGTCTGGCTAATGAACTGGCTGCTTTCACAGAAACGGCAACACACGGGCGTCGTCCCTGACGGGACACGGCTGTCGTGAACAGAGCCAGCGAGCTGTCTCTGCCCTCCGGGCGTCCATCCTGACGCAATGTCAACCCCTGCGCTTGCTGCGTCCGTAAACGGACGCGCCGCTTCACCCTGTCGGCGGTAAAACTGCCGACAGTCCTCTGACGCCCCGTCGTTCCGCCGTGTCGGGTGTGTTCATCCTCTCCCCGTACCTCTGGCGAGCCCTCTCCCGTTAAGTCCCCGGGCGGAGGGCTGGTCGTAGCACCGTCGTGTCGTCATCCGAAGGGTGGAATGAACTCCGCCAAAACTTTTTGCGAAGGACCGCAAAAACTTTTGTCTCCGCCCTTCTCCTGCTGCCCCGCCGTTGCTCCTTTGCCCTTTGCCGCCAGGGAACTCACCGAGAGATGGATTAACCACCAGACAGGAGCAAAAGCAGGATGAACACACAGAACGTCAACGTCAAAACCGCCACCAAAGAATCTTCCGAAAGATGGGTGAAAACACCTGCATTTTGTGGACAGGTACGCGGGCTGAATATCCGTATTGCGTGGGGGAAAGCCCGCGTGATGGCTGTCATTGATGCGAAAAGGGCTGAGGATGAAATGTCAGAAGTGGCCTTTGATGCGCAAGTCGCGGGATATCACGACTACAGGTCAGGCAGTGACACCTTGCCACACATGTTTGCCGATGTTCCCGAACTGGCTGCCGCCTGGTGGCATGGCCGGAATCATGCAGCTGTCAGTGACGAGATGGAAAATTGCTCCGGATGTAATAACGACAGGGGAGAACCCTGCCCATATCACGACTGATTTTTGAATCGGGGTGGCGGCATGGGGCTGTCACTGTTTAACACGAAGGAGAAGCATTATGAGCAACAGCAACACTAACAGCACGTTCGGATTCGATGCATGGGAGAAAAGCGCGCTCAGCGAGCTTGATACCCTGCAAAACCACGTCAGCAAAGCCCTGATGAAGTACCAGAGCAACGCGGACAAAACGGTGCTGGGCGAGTCTGCAAGCCGCCATATGGGCGAACTCAGAACCGCTGTAACGCGCATCCTGAAAGCCACGCCAGCCATTCAGCAGAAAGTCGATGACATTGCCGACATGCTGCATCTGATGGCGCACCTTTCCGGCATAACGTTCGACGAATAACCACCACGGCGAAATATCAACGCCATTAACCAGAAGGAGTTAAACCATGCACTTAAATCTGACCGAATCTTCCGCAGCCCTGGGGATGCAGGCCACCGCCGAAGCAGAGCGGGCGTACTGGCTGATCCGCGAAAAGTCATACCTGGCCGCGCCCGCTGAAATCGACGTTCACGCCTTCCATGATGCACTGGGGCTGATGTACCCGATGAACTGGCGCAGCAGTCAGAACGGCGAGTGTGAAACCTTCATGCTGGCGGAAATGGTCTGCGGCAATGTGACCGAAATCTACGCGCGGATCGGTATCCGTTATTACCGGATGCGTGACTACAGCAACCTTGACCACGCGGAGATTCTGGCACGCGTTAGGGAGGGAGAGCAGCGCCAGAAATGAAAAAGGCAGACTTTCGTCTGCCATATCCCGCCGGGTTCCACGCCTCGAAACGATGAATCCGGCCTCAACTAAAAGGAAACATGTATGAATCATTTCAGTAGAGCGTCGATTGTTACACCGACCGCCCTGTATGTCCAGATTTGCGCGGCGGAAAATCAGCCACCTAAAAAGCAGGTACGGATTAAGCGCGGCGAAATCGCACCGGAGGCACTCAGCACCGAAATGCGGGCGCTGGGGCGGCATATCGCAAAGTGCCGCAGAAAGGGGCGATCCGTTCGTATTCCTGCCATGCGCGGGAGCGAATGGGGGCAGGTGTTACGCACGCTCGAACTGAAGCGGGCATTTAACTGATAACTTAGCCGCTCCTTACGGGGCGGCATTTAAGGAGGAACGATGTCTCAACTCAGCTTTGCCAGCTTCTTTGACCAGGCGAAAGATTCCGCACCCGTCATTCCCGTTAAGCCCGCATTGCCCGCCGTGAACGTGCAGACGATGCCGCACCGGATACTTACTATTGAGGACGCCCGCCGCCAGTTTGTCAGCGTGTTCATGGACACCGCCCGCAGCCTGCGCCGCTGGGAGGTGTTCAGCGACTTTATCACGCTGGCCGCCAGCGAGCTGGATATGGCGCGGATAAGAACGCCGGAGAATATTGAGCAGAGCCGCAAAATCTGCGCGAAGTACAGCGAGAGCGATATCAGCAACCTGCATACGCTTTTCTGCCTGATGGTCTGCGCGCTGGAGGCGAAATTCCACGACTTTCTGGGCGCGATCTTCATGGAGCTTGAGCTAAGCAACGACCGGAACGGGCAGTATTTCACGCCGTATCACGTCCAGTCACTGCTGGCGAGGCTGCTTATGCCGGACGTCGACGAAACGATACGCCGTGAGGGGTTTGTGACAGTCAGCGATCCGGCAAGCGGTGCGGCGGGAATGATTGTGGCGTATGCGGAATATCTGCTGGAGGCGGGCTATAACCCGTCTGAACATATGTTCGGAAGCTGCATCGATATCGATCCTGTTGCGGCCGATATGGCGTTTATTCAGCTTTCCCTGTTGGGTATTCCTGCCGGGGTGGTCACGGGCAATACGCTGACGATGCAGTTAAACAGGGTGCGGTATACGCCGGTGTACTACATCAACAACTTTGGAAAGCGGCTGGACGATCAGCGCCGTATCAGTGCCATGCGGGAATTTTTGCGCGGTATAAATGACGCTGCATAACTATCCGGAAGGGCAGGGAAGTATCCTGCCTTTGGTGGCATCAAAGGCCGCGCGCCTGCGGCGCAGAACAAGCAGGCTGCGCTGACGCGCTGCCTGCGTTATTCCGGCGCGAGGTTGTCTGAAGTTCCTGTCTTTTGGTCAGCTGATTACTGTTCTTCCTTCTCCTGCCGGCGATGGTCTTTATTATTCTGCCGCTGATATGGATATTATCCTTTCTTCTCCGGGCGTCGTCCCTGAAGGGACACGGCTGTCGTGAACGGAGCCGGTAAACCGTCTCCGCCCTTCGGGCGTCCATCCTGACGCAAATTCAAATTCACGCTTGCTGCATCCAGAATGGATACGCCGCTTTCACCGTGGCGGTAATAAATTACCTCCACTCTGAAGCCCGTAACGGTAATTCGTCTTACGCCGATTTTCCGTTACGGGATGTGTGCATTCTCCTGGTGTGACTATCGCCCGATTTCATCAGTTCGCGGAGGGCTGCTTTTAGCATCAGCCAGTAAGGAAATAAAGGGGTATATAAACGCTGCGCGCCCCTTTATTTCCTTACTGTCAGCTGCTCATTGCCCTTCGCCGCTCAGTGATGAAGTCGAACGATGTAATAACCCAATGAGGAGAAAACCAGAATGCACACATTAAACGTCAAAACCGCCACTCGTGAATCAGCCGAACAATTTAAAATCGATGAACGCCAGCGCTACTCTGTTACAGATGGTGATGAACGTCTGGATTTTATTCCTGCGCTCTTTTTTACGCCTTCTGCTGATAACATGATTGCCAGTTGGTTACGTCAGCATTCAGATTATGATGGAGGTTTCTGGAAGTACTGGATTATTCCACAAGGTACTGGTGGGAATATTGCACCAAACTGTGTCAGATTCACCACGACACAAACCGGTTATATCGCACCGGGAGGTGAACAACGTTATAACCTGGTTATTCCGGGTAATTATTTTGAATCAGAGGTGAGCGCTGATGCAGCCGGGATTATTGCGACGCTGATGATCATGAACTGGCTGTCCTGGCAGGTGGCGGATATGGGAACTGAATATGCTAAAGTCTGTAAGCATCTCGTCGCCCGACAGGACGCACTGAAAGACTACATCAGTATCATAAAGCATCCTGAAACACATTTAATATACCGGGCTATTGATTAACCGAATGAATCGCGATAAACATAAAGGCCTCAATAGTGAGGTCTTTTTATTTTGCTGCATAGGCCTGTTCTGAATTCCTTCGGTTCCTGATGGCTCTGTACGTAGATTCAATTCGTGCAGCGTACTGGTATCGTCTGATTGCCTGCTTTTCTGATTTTTTGAATCCGGCGTTATACGCGCCGACTGCCTGCCAGTTTTGCCCCCACTTTTTAAATGCAATGGCCAGATAATACGCGCCGGTATAGATATTCATGCAGGCATCATTAAGCAGATGTTCCGGCCTGATGCCATAGCGGGATAATTCAGCAAAGTGCTGTGAATCAATCTGCATCAGCCCGGAACCGTACCCTGTGGAAGGGTTTTTTCCTGTAATACTGATATTATAGTGAGATTCATTCCACGCTATGGCCCGGAGTAAATCGGGGTCTATACGATAATCTCTGCCGGCCATATCAAAACAATCCGCATTTGCACTCTGAGCAGCTGCCAGGATTAATGATGCCAGAAGTATATTATTCATCTCTAATTCCCTGTGACGCAATTTTGACGCACTGATGATCGCATTTTCCCCTGGTCACAGGCAAGCCGAATATGGCCGAGATATGCCGGAAGGGAGTGTCAAATATATGCTCCTCCGGCACTGTTTTCCTCACACCCTACGCAAAATTTTATTTTGCAGGATTTATCTTTAATTACAGTTAGTTATGATGGTGATTTTTCTGCATTTTATAATTCATCCTCAAATACAGCCCACAGAAGTGGGCTGTGTGTGGGCTAAAGGTGTGCTGATTAGTGGTCTTATGGTGGTCACCTTATGATATTTAAAGAAAAAAAGCGTTTATGGTCTGTGTGTGGTCTGAATGGTGGTCTGTTTGTGGTCTAGTGCAATTTATTGATTTTCATTGATTCAGATTATTGTGTGGTCTGATGGTGGTCGTATAGTGGCCTGATTGTGGTCTGTGCGCATTTTGCGCGGGACCACAAAGGTGGTCTTATGTGATGATATTTTGAACACGAAAGGAAAAGTAAAGATGCCAAGAATTCATATTTACTCCAGTCAAAAGACGATTGAGGGAATTAACGAACTTGTAGACGAGGGCCATGCAACCGGGGCCACGCTGGCCGAAGTAAATAAATCCAGCGTGGCAGCGGAACTGCTCGAGATCGGTTTACGTGTAAAGCGGATGAAAAAGAAGAAAGAAGCTGAAACCGACTCACCGGAAGATATCTACCGGCAGGAACTGTTTAATGAATGTGTCAAATCCAGGCTGGTATCACAGCAGATACTGAAGCTGATGTTTGATCTGCAGGAGATAAGATCTGACAGCCGTAACAACTATGACAAACTGGTTGACTGGCTGAAGATTCAGACGGAGGCACGGACTGAATCCGTCTTCAATGAAAGTTGATAATACAGGTTGTGTTGCTAGTAAAATTCGTTTTAATGAAAATTGTATAATATATTTATTTAGGTGGTTGCGTATGAAATCGGTTTTAATAAGCGGTGCCAGTAGAGGTATTGGTATGGCTATCTGCAAGGAATTTGTGGAAGGAGGCGAATATCATGTTTATGGAACATCTACTTCGGATAAAGGGGTTGATGTTATTAATAGGTTGGGGGCGCATGGGGTAAAGTTGGACGTTACGAGTGAAGAAGAATGTTGTGATCTATTTACCCAATTTAAAAGTAGGGGGGTGTCTTTTGATGTGTTAGTAAATAATGCAGGTATTGCTAATGTATCTCTTTTTGCAAAAACCAAAAGAGAATCTTTTGATTCAGTTTTTGATGTTAACTTTCATGGGAGCATGCGTTTAATAAAAGAGTGTTTGAATGATATGTCCAAAAAACGGTTTGGACGAATCATAAATATTTCAAGTGTGTTATCTTCTATGCCACAGCATGGATTCTCTTCTTATACGGCATCTAAGTCTGCTTTAGAAGGAATAACTAAGGTCTTGGCGCTAGAGTATGCGAAAAAAGGAATTACGGTCAATTGTGTTAATCCCGGTTTTGTCGATACGGATTTACTTAAAGTAATAGGCGATAAGGGGAATGACTTAAAAAATAAAATACCTTGTGGTTATGCTGCTAGCCCCGAAGATATATCTCCACTGGTGTTTTTTCTTGCATCAGATAAAGCAAAGTATATAACCGGAGAATGTATACAAATTAATGGGGGATTGTATTTCTCCTGATTTTTTCTAAACGGAAAATATTCAGCATGGATTTAACTGTTTTTGTGCTGATTTTTTCGTAGAAAAACTTATCATCTTTTCCTCCGGCAAAGACTATTGACTCACGATGATTTTTGCCGGAAAGAGCAATCCCAACTCCATGTGCTATATTAAAAGATGTGCGAAAATCTTTTATATCGTCCTCTAATCCTTTTTTGTGTGGGACGGTATCCCATATTGTGATAATACTTTCATTATTTTCTAAAGCAAGGAAGGCATTGTGATAAATTGGGCAGTGGTTCATTAATTGTTTTTTTATTAATTCATTTCTCCAGATAGGATTGGATGAATAATAATGAATTTGGTTTTTACTTTCAAACATATACGTCAAATATGTACAGCCTATATCCTTGACTAGATTGTTATAAAACGGAGACAATACTGTTGATTCATGAATTAAACTTGAGTAGACTTTTTTTTCTTCAGTAATTATTTTCATACAAACTTCCGAATCCATATCACATCATAAATGTCTTGCACCGTTTCTAACGGTAAGTGACTTATTTTTTGTTGTTCCTGGTCAAAAAAAACCACTTTTTTTCCGTCAATTTTGGATAGATGTAAACATGTTTCACCATTGTTTAATCTAAATAGTCGGAATTTTGTGTGTGTTGAGTTTTTTTCGCTACAGACTCCTCCAATGATATCTCCTTGCGCAATATTTAAGGGCGGCACTGGATTGGTCACAGTGTAAACAATTGATCTGTAGTTATTTTTCTTGAAAAAGCTAACTTCTTTGAGTGCGGAAAGATTACTTTCTAGGGTAACACTATCGCTTGGACCAGGGCCGTTACCGGCTATCAGCCAATCAAAACTAATTTCAACGCCCTCTCTTCTATAAAACTCAACTAATTGTTTTAAATACGAGATGCTTATTTGTGATTGTGCATTTTCAAACGACGACAGCGATGTCGCTTTAATCAGTCCGCCGGAGCGAAACTCGACTTCTTTCCTGCTGATGTCCAGATACTCGCGTATTTCTCTAATCCGAGCTGCTATATCCTTCATTTTTAAACCAATTCTATCTTAACTGATTGTATTGATTGATTTTTATATCATTTTCAATGTTCAATTATTTGAATTTGACTTTATTGGAGTTGAATATTTAAAATAAACTCTACTGGAGTTGGTTTGAGGTGTGTTGATGAAAACCCAAAAATCGAAATCAGATGTTGATTACGTGTACATTACATTGCGACTAGATCCCCCCCGCAATGCTGCGTTAACGACTGCGGCTCGTAAGTCTGCACGCTCTAAGCGAAGAGAGGCTGAACTCAGACTTTCTCTACATTTGGATAAGTACGAGCTAATCCATACAGAGGATCTTCTCTCATTTAGTAAGTAAAGCGTTTGCGTGTATTTATTACCGAATTTTTCTTCACCGAAAAATCCGGCGGGCCTCCCTTTGCCCGAAATCCGTCGGGTGTGTTTATTCCCGTGACAGGCGTGACGCCCTGGGGCGGTAGCGTGCCTGAAGACCCGTTATTTCCCTTTTTATTTCTGAAGATATTTCCCCGCTGCATCTTCTTTGCGGGTGCAGCGGGGGCTTATCTACCCGAATCGTTTAAACAATTTTTAAGGAAAAGAAGATGGCTGATATTTCAGTGATTAATCCGGGGCCAGCTGATTCTCATCAGGGGGTGCGTAAGGGACTGCTGTCCCGCATGGTGGCCGCGGCGAGAGCGGTGCCCGCCCTGCTGAACAACAGGACCGCGAAGGCGCTGTTTAAGTACGTGGCGGTACCGCTGGCCATCTGGCTGGCCGCGCGTGGCATGGCGCACGCCGAGGACCTGACCTCCGCCGGCAAGCAGGATGCGAATGATACCTTTGGTTCGGATTCCACCATGATGTACTACTTCATGCTGGCGGAGGTGGTGCTGGTCTTCCTGCTGTATCTGCGCAGCCACAACCCGGCGACCTTCCTGTTTATTCCGGTGTTCATCGTGGTGACTAAGGTGATTTTCGCCATCGTGGCCGCCCGTTCAGGGGGCTGACTGTCAGGAGAATAAGCGATGAATGAGGAACGCGCTGCGCGCTTTACGTTTCCTCAGACGCTTACAGAGCAGGCACGGCCGGTGGGCCTGCCGATGGATGAAACGATTGTCCTGTTCAGCCCGATGGGCTGGGGGTTTTATACCGGGCAATACGTCGCCGGGCTGGTTGTCGCCGTCCTGCTCTGGGTCTGTCTGAAACACTTCAAAAAGGGCAGGGGGACCACCTGGCTGCTGAACGCCTGTTACTGGTACCTCCCGTCCTCCCTCTTTAAAGGCATGTACAAAGTCATTCCCGATTCTGCTTACCGGCTGTGGCTGCGCTGAACCGACTCATGGAGGCATCCCGTGGACCTGAAGGCAAAACGTCTTGTGGCCCGTTATACGTCCCTTATCTTTGTCATTCTGCTGGGGCTGCTCGGCCTCTCGCTGGGCGGCAACATTCTGGCCTGGCTGCAGATTGACACCCTGATTAACAGCCATGATGAAACCTACATCCCGATGGGGTTCGATACCCCCTTCACCCTGTCGCGCAACCGCGCAGACGCCAGCTTTCTGGAGCAGACGGCCGAATCTCTGGTGTTCCTCCGCTACAACGTTTCACCGGAATCCGTCAGGGCGAACCACAAAGCGCTGCTGCGCTTCTTTGACAATGAGACCCGTCCCGCCATGCAGGAGGTGCTGGCCGGCGAGGCGCAGAAGGTCATTGATAACAACGTGACCACGGCATTTTATCTGTCCGGCATGGACACGTACCCGTCTGCCGGCATCGTCGACATCCACGGCACGGTTCAGCAGTGGATAGGTAACCGTAAGCAGCTCCCTGAAGACAAGACCGTTCGTCTGGCGCTGCGCTATCACCGTGGCATGACCACGATTAAGGCTTTCACGGAGCAGGTGGATGAAAAGAAAAAATAACAGGCATGGCAGGCACCGTCTGGCAGTGCTGGTCAGTCTGCTCTGTCTGAGCGGCACTGTGCTGGCAGAGCCGGTGGCGATGTTACCAGTAAAAATTCCCGTTTCGCCGGACAGCCAGGTCCGGGTAGCGCTCAGCAACACTAACCCGAACCTGCTCGTGGTGCACGGTGACCGGATAGTCGCCGTTGACAGCGCGCAGGGGATGTTTATCAACGACAACCGGGCGATGGGACAGGCGAACGGCGGGGTTCAGCTGATGACGGCGCAGACAAAACCCTTCACCTTTTATGTCAGGACGGAAGGGGGGCTGACCGTCTCCGTGGTGGGCGTCCCGCAGAAACGGGATGGTCGCGTGCTGCACTTTATCACCGACAGGCCGGTTCACCATGACGCCGCACGCCGCTGGGAAACGTCACAGCCCTATGTCCGCCTGCTGACGGACATTCAGAAGGCCGTGCTGGCGGGCAGGGTGCCGGAAGGGTTTACTGAGGCGCCTGTTGCCGCGCTGCCGTCATTCAGCCTCCCCGCCTGGCTGAGTGTGGAGCCGCTTACCATGTGGAGCGGGGGCGCGCTGCGCCTTTATCGTCTTAATGTGCACAATACCGGCAGCGCGGTACTGAACATGCCTGAGCGTCTTTTTAACGCAGCCGGCGTCCGTTCGGTAATGGTCTTTCCGTTCAGCACGCAGCTGATGCCGGGGGCGCAGACCAGCGTGTGGGTGACGGTCAGCAGCGACGGGGAGGGAGATACGCATGGCCAACATTAACGTGCTGACCCGCCGTAAGCAGGGTGCCCTGCTGGTTGCCGTGGCGCTGGGGCTGAGCGCCATTGGCGGCGTGGCCTGGTATATCGGCTCTCCCTCAAAGGCGTCACCGGGGAAGAGTCAGCCGAAAACTCCGGTACCGGACATGACCGGCGCGGTGACCTCAAGCACCTTCGGGAAAAAGGTCAGCGATACCGCCGTGGCAGATTTGCAGCACACGGCGACCGAGGCGGACAAAAAGCTCGGGCAGTTTGAAAGCCAGCTGAAAAAGATTGCCGGTGAGAACGACGCTTACCGGGAAAAAATCCAGTCTCAGGATGAAGATATCCGCCGCCTTCAGGCGCAGCTGGACGGCATGACCCAGAGTCAGGCTCCGGGCACCACGGGGGTCTCTTCCGGCTCGCCGTCCGCCGGTGCACAGCCGGGAAGTTTCAGCGGCGCGGTACCGCCGCCCACGGCCTTTTATCCCGGCGTACCGGCGAACCAGACCACCGTGCAGATCAGCCCGCAGCTGAATACCGGGCTGTCCACCCTGGCCGTCGATTACGGTGATAAAAAGGATAAGACGCCATCTCTTCCTTATATTCCCTCCGGCAGCTTTGCCTCTGCCTCCGTCATTGAAGGGGCGGATGCCAACGCCTCGGTCACGGGAGAGAGCGCCTCATCGCCCATGCAGTTCCGCCTGACCGGGAAGGTCACCCTGCCGAATGACGGCGGGTATGATCTGCGGGGATGTTTTGTGACGGCCGCGGCCTACGGGGACATCTCCAGCGAGCGGGCGTTACTGAGAACGGATCGGCTGTCATGCCGGATACACGGCCACATCATTGACCAGAAGTTCAAAGGGCACGTCTCCTTTATGGGGAAAAACGGTATCCGGGCCGAGCCGGTGATACGTAACGGCAAGATAGTGGGCTACGCCTTTGCCGGTGGCGCCATCGATGCAATGGGCAGTGCCATGTCGAACGTCGGGTCTACGACGGTGGGCATCGGGGCGGCGAATACGGTCAGCGGCGGGGATGTCGCCCGCGCCGGCATCGGCGGCGGGACCTCTCAGGCCGGTAAAACCCTCTCCGACTACTTCATCAAGCGCGCCGAACAGTACCATCCGGTCATTCCGGTGGCGGCCGGCGTGTCCGTGGCGGTGGTGTTTCAGGAAGGCTTTCAGCTGGAATACGCCGACGTGAAGAAAGAGAAGAAAGCTACGGCACCCTCGTCTGAAAAAGCGGCCGGAAACGGGATCACCGTAACGAAAGAGGCGCTGAGAGAGCTGAATCTTGGCGATTCCGTGGGTTCTCTGAAGCAGTCAATACAGGAGGGCATGAAATGAGAAATGCGAAAACGTTGGAAACGGGATGCGCGATGGTTATCGGACAGGCGGGAGGCGGTAACACTGCCCTGCAGTTGCAGATTCTGCATCTTTTTCTGGCGCGGTCTGATGTCAGCCAGATCCGTGAGGTGTATACCGATGCAGACCGCGAGCGGCTTGCTGCTGCCATTCGTCAGAATACCCGCATCTGGTATTCACCCGATATCGGGGATGAAAATCATGAAAACCAGATATGAGTCTGACGGCTGTGGAGTGCTACTGCCGTCACGGCCCGCACCCGCGGTCATTCTCTTCATCACATTCATCTGAGAGAAACTATGCCTGGCTGCCATGAAGTGGCACCCGGGCTGTTTGTACCGCGTCATGTCCCGCCCGATATTGTTCATCGGGCCATCAGCTGCCTGGACGACTATCACGCGGGGCTGCACGGCTGTCGCCGCCTGAACGGCGAGCGCGGCACCGGTAACTCCAAAATAAATGTCGGCCTTCGCTGGCGCCTGCTCAGCCGCAATAATGGCATCACCTGGGGGCTGATGACGCATGAGCGGTACAACACGGCCCGCCGGCGATAATCTTTTTATCAACTCTCAGAAAAAGGAAACATCACCATGAACGTAATCCGTCAGCACGCTGTGCCCGTTTTTTCCGCCCGCACCGGAGTCGCTCAGATAACGTCCGGAGCGTTGCGGGCCGAAACGGTGATAAAAAACTGCAGCACATTTATCCGGCTAAAAAGCGCCCCTGTGGTAAGGAGCAGGCGAATCATAAAGGGCGCTGAAACGTGAAAATAAGCCTTCGCGGAAGGGTCTTCCTTGCGCTGGTCACCTTCTGCTTAATCTGGTGGGGCACGATCATGGTTTTCCTGTGGAGTGCGTTAAGCCTTTCTTTCTGATTTTAACTGACGTCATCCCGGCCCCGCTCTTCTCTCATCTGGCTGAATACAGCCGCTGAACCGGACCTTAAAATTATGAACAGATTCTTTATGCCCCTGCTGGCAGGCGCAGCCCTGCTCTCAGGCTGTGCCGGCATGAACACGGACTTTGACTGCAATACCGTTGCGCACGATAAGTGCATGACGATGGAGCAGGCCAATCAGATGGCCGCAGGCAATACGGTCAGCGATGACAGGGCGGATGTCCCGGCGGGAAAGCCGGCTGCTGACGCCCTGCCGCGTCTGGCACCCGTTCCGGTATCACCGTCGCCGCTGACCGGCATTCAGTCAGCCTCTCGTGACGCCGGTGTGCGTTCAGCTTCTTCGTCACAGGCGACCCCCGGCGCGTCCCGCTTGTTGCCGCGCCACAATGATACCGCTTCGTCTTCCCGTTCCACTTCATCTGTGGAATATATCTCCACCGCGCAGGTGTATGCCGATACCGGCATTACCCCGCCCGTGCGGGTGAATCCGGCCACGGCCCGCCTCTGGATTGCGGCCTGGATTGACAGTGACGATGTTTACCATCAGCCGTCCGTTGTCTCTTTTGTGGCCGCACCTGACCACTGGGCAGGGAGCTGAGCATGGCACTGCATGACGAGCTTATCCGTCGCCTGATGACGGACTGGCGCCGGGAGGATGGCGCCGCAAAAGCCGGGGAGGTGCTGGAGGAGATGGATTACCCCTCGCTGGTCAGCGTGCTGCCCTACCGGCACTTCGATGCTGAAACGGGCATGTTCGTGAATAACAGTACCGTGGGGTTCATTCTGGAATGTACGCCGCTGACAGGTGCTAATGACAGCATTGTGGATGCGCTGGATAACTTTCTTCGCAACAAACTGCCGCGCGAGCGACCGCTGAGCATCCTGCTGCTGGGCAGCAAGTGCGTCAGCGACCTGCTGGATACCGGGCTGGCCGATATGGCCTGGAAGGGTGAGCACGCGGCAAAATTTGATGCGGTCACCCGGGCATTCTATGAGCACGGTGCCCTGTACGGCCTGCCGAATAAAAAGGGTTACCCGCTGTCCCTGCGTAATTACCGCCTGTTCATCAGCTATGCCGAAGAGCACCGGCGCCTGGATGATGAGGTATTCCGCTCGCTGGGCCAGACGCTCAGCATCGTTCAGCAGTCGCTCTTTGCGGCCAGCCTGAGCTCTGAAGTGATGGATGATGGCGGGCTGCTGGGCCTGGTGCGTGAGCTGGTGAACTTCCGGCATGACCGCATTGCATCCCCGTCCCGTGAGGCTGACCCGTATGAGGAGCTGAACGCCCAGTGCGTGGAGCGCTCCATTAACCTGAAGGTCACGCCGGACAGCCTGCGCCAGAGCCTGGCCTCGCCCGGTGGCGGGCGCACCCGTACCCGGATCATGAGCTTTATGCCGGAGAAAAACCCGGAAAAATTTGCCCTGTGGCAGGGCGGGAACAACCTGAGTAATCTGCTCGACCCCGGCTCAACGGTACCCTGCCCGTTCGCCATTACCCTGACCACCGAACTGGACCCGCAGGCGAAAAGCCAGAATGAGGCGGTCCGCAAGTTTGCCACCAACGACAAGCGGGCAAACTCTCCGTTTGGCAAGTGGGTACCAGGCGTAAAGGCCGCGGCCCGGGAATGGGATGGCTTACGGTCCCGCCTGTCAAAGGGGCAGTCGGCGCTGGCGCGCTACAGCCTGAGCGTCACCCTGTTCTGCGAGGACGATGATGACAAGGCGCTGATGTGTGAGCTGGCGCTGAACAACACCTTCCGCGCGAACGGCATTGTGCTGTGTCCGCCCACCTTTATGCAGCTGCGCAACTATCTCGCCCTGTTTCCCTTCATGATGCCCGAGGGATTGTGGAGCGACATGCGGCGCAGCGGAGCCACGCTGCGGGCGGAGTCATTCAACGTGGCCAACCTGCTGCCGGTGGTGGCGGATAACCGCATCTGCCCGAAAGGGGTGCCCATTCCGTCCTACCGTAATCAGCTGTCGTTTCTGGATCTGTTTTACGATCCTGACGCTGAAAAAGAGAAGGGAAACACGGCCGGTGCGGGCCTGGGCAACGACAACAACAATCTCGGCGTCTGCGGGACCTCCGGGGGCGGTAAATCTTTCCTGATGCAGACCCTTATCCGGCATATCCTCGACAGCGGCGGTCGGGCATGGGTGTTTGACATGGGCGATTCGTATAAGACGCTCTGTGCCAACGTGGGCGGGGTCTACGTGGACGCCACGGACCTGAAATTCAACCCTTTCGCCGGTATTGTCAACATCGTTGAGTCTGCGGAAAGCATCCGCGACCTGCTGCTGGTGCTCTCCTGTCCGTCCGGCGGCGTATCTGACACCACCAAATCCATCCTGCTGAACGTTGTTCAGAGCGTCTGGGAAGCAAAGGGGAATGCGGCGCTGATTGATGACGTGGTGGCGCAGCTGAATGTCCTCATCGCCTCAGAAACATATCGCACGGCCGATACGGTGCGTAACCGTATGGAAGAAATCGTCGTCTCCCTGCACAAGTACACGACGGGCGGGATATACGGGGAGTACTTCAACAGCCCCGACCCGGCGCTGGACGACACGGTCCGTTTCTGCGTGCTGGAGATGGGTAAGCTCAAGAACAAGCCGGACCTGCTGGCGGCCATCATGTTCTCCATGATGATTTACGTTGAGCAGCGCATGTTCCTCTCGCCGCGCAGCGAGCGCAAGGCGGCCATTATTGATGAAGCGTGGAAGCTACTGGCCAGTGAAAGCGGCTTCATCGGCAGCTTTATCGAAAACGGCTACCGCACCGCCCGCAAATACGGCGGGGCCTACCTCACCATTACCCAGGGGATCGAGGACTTCGACGGGGACAAGGCCAGTATCGCGGCAAAAGCTGCCTGGTCCAACTCGTCGTTCAAAATCATCCTCCGCCAGAACCTGGAGGCCTTCCGCAAATATAACCAGAAAAACGAGGGGCAGTTCACCCCGGCCGAGCAGAGCATCATCGAGGGGTTCCCGTCCGCGAAAGACGCGCACTTCAGCGCCTTTATGCTGCGCGTTGCCGGCCGGGTCTCCTGGCACCGCCTGCTGCTCGACCCGCTCAGCCGGGTGATGTTCTCGTCAGACGGTAAGGACTTTGAGTTTCGTGAGCGGTGCCTGCGTGAGGGGAAAAGCGTCCCTGAAGCCCTGTGGGCACTGGCCTGTCATAAATATCCCGATGAAATGGAGTTACTCGACAAATGGCAGATACAGACAACGCACTGACACAAGCCGCTCCGGCGGCGGCACCTTCGCAACCGCGCCGCCGCAGACGGCAAAAATGCCTGCTCCCGGCAGCCTGCGTGACCGGCTTTATCCTGCTGATGAACGCCGGGGTTTCGCTGCTGCTGTGCCAGTGGCGGCAGCCGGAAATCGTGAGTTTTGACATGGCCGGCACGGTCAACAGCTTTATGGCACAGGTGGCCGGGCAGCACCTCAGCGATGAGCAGGTGAAAACCACCACCGCCCGGTTTAATGCCGCGCTGAACGGCGCCCTGACGGACTGGCAGCACCACCATCACGCATTCATCCTGGTCGCGCCGGCGGTGGTGGGCGGGGCGCAGGATATCAGTAGCGACATTCAGGCGGATGTGGCACAGCGGATGGCAGCTAACTGAAGGAGGCGTTATGAGTGACCATGCCGATGAGGCGCAGGAGTACATCGACCTTACCGATGCCGTGGCGGTGCAGAACGTCCGTAACCGGATGCAGGCGGCGGGCAGCGACATCTGCCGCTGCTGTGGGGACGATATACCGGCCGAGCGTCGCCGGATTGTGCCCTGGGCTGAAACCTGCGCCTCCTGCCAGGCCATTCTGGAATATAAGATGCGGATGGAACAGCGATGAAACATGTTTATTCAGGGGCAGTCCTTCTGGCCGTACTGACGCCGCTGGCGCAGGTGCAGGCAAAAGATGTTGGCACGTGGGGAGACACCTGGCCGGTTGCCGAGCAGAGCTTTCTCTCACTCATTCATGACCGCCTGCAGTCCCTGCAGGACAGCGGCCAGCTGGCCGGGCTGCAGCAGCAGTTTCAGCGGCGGGTTGAGCAGCATACGCTGCGCCCCGCGCCGGTTGAGGGGCTGAAGACCGACGCGCAGGCGCATACGCGCTGGTACGACCCGACCTTTGAGGCCGGGCAGGACGTGGCCGATGCGCAGGGACAGGTGTTTATTCATAAGGGCGAACGCGTGAATCCGCTGGATACGCTGCCATTCAGCACCACGCTCTACTTTATCGATGGCGATGATAAACGGCAGATAGCCTGGATGAAGGCGCAGACGCCGCCGACGCTAACGTACAGGGTCATCCTGGTCAACGGCAATATTCGCGACGCGGCTGACAGCCTGTCTGAGCGGATGTACTTCGATCAGCAGGGCGTGCTGTCCCGGAAGCTGGGGCTGAACTATATCCCCGCCGTGGTCACACAGGACGGCAGGCGGCTGAAAATCACCTCGGCAGCGATGAGGGAGGAGGGGAAGTGACACTCATCATCATCATTCTCAGCCTGGTCTGTGCCGGGCAGCTGGCTGTCATTATATTTCAACGTCGGGAATATCGCCGCCTGCAGGTGGATGCTGATGGGATCGTGATGCGCTATCTGGCCGTCGCAGAGCGCTCTGAATCACTGGTCCGGGCGCTGACAGAGCCGTACGGCGGGGTATTGTACGATTTGATGGAGGTGGAGGAACTTGCCGATCGGATGAAGACCCTGCCTGACAGTGAAATGCAGGAGGCCGCTGAGCGTATTCTCGGGCGCCTGAACGGGCGAATGCGCATGTTACTGAAGCAGGTGGCTGACCGTTATCGTCTGTCTGAAGCCGATCGCCAGCGCTGGCTGCGTGATGGCGGGGAGGCCGGACAATGACACACCGGTTTTCTGCCCTGATGCTGGCGTGCGGCCTGCTTTTCAGTACGACATCACCCGCTTCCGCGCCGGAATGCCAGGGGCGTTTTGTTAATCCGATCACCGATATCTGCTGGCAGTGCATGTTTCCGCTGACGATTGGCAGCGTGGCGGTGTCGGCCGGAACCCTGCCGGACACCGAAAATCCCGCTTCACCCATTCAGTTCTGCCCGGCCCCGCCCCCCGTTTTTGAACGCATCGGGCTGGCCATCGGATACTGGGAGCCGTTTGCGCTGACGGACGTGACCCGGGCACCGTTCTGCATGGTCAACCTCGGCGGCTTCACCATCAGCGCCGGAAAGCTCGGCAGCGGCGGCGGGAAACGGCAGGGCGATGTTACCACCGGCGCGTTTTATCATGTTCACTGGTACAAATACCCGCTGACATGGTGGCTGAATATCATTACCGACCTGGGCTGCATGCAGGGCGGGGATATGGATATTGGTTACCTGTCGGAACTGGACCCCACCTGGGATGACAGCTCGCTGGCGTCGGTGCTGTCGCCGGAGGCGTTTCTGTTTGCCAATCCCGTCGCCCAGGGCGCCTGTGCGGCGGATGCGGTGGCCAGTGCCGTGTCGAAACCGCTGAATGCCCTGTTCTGGTGTGCCGGTTCGCACGGCAGTCTGTATCCGTTTACCGGCTTTACCTCTAATCAGGCCAGTCCGCAGGCTGCCAGCGTACTGCTCTCCGAGCGGATGGCCTACAAGCTGCACCGGCAGGGCATGATCCTGAACAGCGTGGGGGCGGATACGGCCGTCTGCTATGAGTATCCCTCCCCGGTTATGCCTAAAGACCGGTACCGCTATCAGATGGTCAATATGTACCCGGATGCGGCCCGCTGCCACCCCTTTGGCCGCACCGTGATGGCCTGGGAGGCCGGACATGCGACGCCTGCCAGCCGGCAGAATTTTGGCTACCTCATCTGGCGCAAGCGCAACTGCGCTTTTCTCTGAGACTTTCATCATGAACAGATTGACTTTTACCGTGCTGGCCGGCGCGCTGCTGTCGGCCGCCTGTGCCAGGGCTGACGGCCTGAGCGATAACCGGCAGTTCCTGCACGCGCTGCGTGAACAGAGTGCCGCCCGTCAGCAGATGACGTTTGACCCGTCACCGGACGGACCGGAGCGCCCCTCCGGGGCCGATCAGCAATGGATTGAAAACATGCAGCGCCGGGTACAGTCACGTATTGCGCCGGACAGTCAGGCGCGGCCGGACGCGCTGTACTTTCTCTCCTTCTCTATTCCTGAAGCCGGTCTGAAACTGATGGTGCCGGAGGCGAAACGGCTGAATATCCCGGCGCTGGTTAACGGGCTTATTGATAATAACTTCCGCAAAACGGCGGAGGCGGTATTCCGGCTTTCGCGGGAAGGTGAAAACGGGGGCGTGCAGATAGATCCCCTGCAGTTTGCGCGTTACGACATCCGGGCGGTTCCCGCCCTGGTGGTGACCTGTGACACGGGATTCGACCGGCTCAGCGGCAACCTGAAGCTGAAGGAGGCGCTGGCGCGCATAGCGGAGGAGGGTGAATGCCGGGATACCGCCCGGAAGCTGCTGCGTGACGCCGGGGAGGATGAATGAAACAGGCACTGATTATGGCCGCCGCTATGCTGCTCTGCGCGTCAGGGCTGGCGAACACGCAGTATGAGGACGCCTCAAAATACGCCGACGGTGTGAAGGGCAGGGGGATGGATACCCTGAAGGGAACGGACCCGTCGGCGGTCATTCCCGGCTATACCGCCAGCCCTGACCAGTCGGAATACTATGGCGGCACCACGGCAACCAGCAATACCGCGCTGGACAGCAACGGCACCGCGGCGATGAACAGCAGTGAGGCCGGGAAAACGATTCAGGACGTGATAAAGAACCGCCCGTCTGACCCCATTTCCACCGACGCCCCTTTCATCAGCGGGTCGCTGGACGTGGAGGATCAGGCAGAAACCATCACCCAGGGCACGGACACCCAGTGTAAGGAGGTGAACGTGAATAAAACGCAGATAACGAACTATACCTGCGAGCGCACGCCAGCGATTGAGCTGGCCTGTACCCGGACGGCTTCAGTTACCGGACACGATGAGACGACACAGGAAAATAAAAGTTCCCCGCTGACGCTGACCGGTGCCAGCCGCGAGGGTAACCGGGTCCGGGTCGATTTTTCAATGCCTGCATCCGGTGCTGTGACCGGCGCTACCGTGGCATTACAGTATCCTGAGATACCGTCTTATCAGGGGGCCACCCTGACCATTACGGCGTTCGGCGGGACGGTGGTGACAACAGCCGCCCGGCCGCCTGTCAGCCTGCCGGTCACGAACGTCAGCGCCACTGCCGGGCAGGGTGCCGTGCTGTACATTGCGATTCAGGCATCAGGACATCTGGATCAGGCAATCAGCACCATGATCAGTAATCTGCGCAGCGGAAAAGAGGTGCTGACACTGACTATGCAGATGCTGGCCGACACGTCCGTCTGGGTGCCGGATATCACCTGGACGGAAAACTGTCCCTTTGATAAGTCAGAACAGGTTCTTACCGGTACCGCCTGCACCGACCCGGGCGGTGACCGGACGGTCACCGTTGACGGGAAACCGTATACCGTGCACAGCGACTGCTGGCAGTACACCGACACGTACGTCTCACAGCGTGCCGACAACGGGACCTGCGATACTTATATGAAGAATGCGGCCTGTACCGTCGCTGGTACCACCTGTCTGGAGGCGCTGAACGGTAACTGCCTGCGGGAACAGGCCGTATTCTCCTGCGAAGAAAAGGTCAGCGGTTCAGCACAGCTCTGCGGCGGGACGCTGGTCTGTGCCGATGGCAGCTGCGACCACCTTGAGCACAACAGCGTAAACGACTTCCAGTCGGCCGTATCGGGCCTGGCTGCTCTGGCTGCAGCAGGTAAAGATATTGCGGCCCTGAACGGCGTTAACGTTTCTGCGTTTACCGGCGCGGGCAAAAGCTGCCGGAAAGCGATGGCGGGCTTCAGCAACTGCTGTAAGGACAGCGGCTGGGGGCAGGATGCGGGCCTGGCCAGCTGCAATACGGACGAGAAAGCGCTGGGTGAGGCTAAAAACCGCAAGCTGACCATCTATGTCGGATCGTACTGTGCCCATAAAGTACTGGGGGTCTGCCTGGAGAAGAAGGAAGGCTACTGCCAGTTCGACAGTAAGCTGGCAAAAATCATCCAGGAGCAGGGGCGTCGCGGTCAGCTGGGGATCGGTTTTGGCAGCGGTGAGTCGCCGGACTGTCGCGGCCTGACCGTGGATGAGCTGCAGCACCTTAACTTTGCGGCCATTAATTTTGCCGATTTCTACGATGACCTGGAGAACGGCACCACGCTGCCGGCAGACCAGACCCTGATTGACCGTGTTAAACAGCAGGTTGCGGACAAAATGCAGGGAGGCGGGAAGTGAAAGGTTTTCTGCTCGCGGCCCTGATCGCGACGATCATCCCTCTGGCGCAGGCGGACGAGGCGGGGGTAAAAAGTGCCGCCTCTGTGACCGGCGGGACCTACGTTGACCAGCCGATTGTGGGCTGGCACTGGTATAACGAGCCTCAGCCGGATGAGGACACACCTGACGACGATGCGGTGCCCCTGAGCGCGCTGCCGCCCACGGCCCAGATGACCCTCCTGAAGAAGCTGACGCAGGACCGGCTGAACCGCGCCATCCTCTCTCCCTCGCCGCAGCATGCGGCGGACTACCTGCGTCTGCAGTCGTATCTGGTCAGCCTGTCAGGGCAGTTCACGCAGTCGGCCAAAAAGGCGCTGCTGCTCTATCCGGACCTGGATTACAACCTCGAGCACAGCCGGTACAACAGCACGGCGGCGCTGCAGCAGACCGCCGCCCGTCAGGCACAGACGGCGGCCATTCATGCGCTCGGGCAGCGCTACGGTCTGTTCCTGTTTTACCGGGGTAAAAATCCCGTTGACAGTCAGATGGCCGCAAGCGTGGGGCAGTTTGCTCAGCAGTACGGCCTGTCTTTTATTCCGGTGAGCATGGACGGCGCGCGCAGCGGGGCGCTGCCGCAGACCCGGCAGGACAGCGGGCAGGCGAGCCGGATGGGCATCAGCCAGTTTCCTGCCCTGATGCTGGTTGAGCCGGGCAGCGAGCATTATCAGCCGCTGGCCTACGGGTTTATGACGCAGGATGACCTGGCCCGTCGTTTTCTCGACGTGGCCACCGACTTTAAGCCGCAGTACTGATCAGACCCAGTCTTCTGTACGAAGGCCGGATACGCGTGAGAATTCCCGCATATTGTTGGTAACCATAATCAGCCCCCGGCTGCGGGCATGCCCGGCAATCATCTGGTCATACGGGCCGATGGGCTGACCGGCTTTTGCCTGTTCGGCCCGGATTTGCCCCGTATGGGTGGCGGCATGCATATCGTAATCCAGTACGGTAAGGCGCGCCGCAAACCCTTCCACGACCGCCAGATTACGTTCCGGTGCACTGCTTTTCTCGGCACCGTAGATAAGCTCCATCAGCGTGATTGTGCTGATGCAAAGCTGCTGGCGGTGCAGGTTGAACTTCTGCCTGACTGCCTCCGGTTTATTTTTGATGGTGAAGATGCAGATGTTGGTATCCAGCATGTATTTGAGCATCAGAAGTCATCCCGCACCTGTGTGTCGGGCTGTTCCCGGGCTGACATAAAGTCAGTGGTGACGGCGTCACCATCAAACCAGGCATCCCAGGACTCACCCGCCGGTGAAATGATACGGGTGCGGCCAACGGCTACGATTTCAACATGCTTCACATCATCAGGAAGTGCAACGGCTTTCGGCAGGCGAACCGCCTGACTGCGGTTGCTTAAAAATACAGTAGTTTCCATAAAATCCTCCTTTTGGGATATACGCTGTGTATATCCATTATGGTTGTGCGTGTGTATATGTCAAAGGGATATACATTAATTTGATCTGGAAAGGATAAGTACAGTGAGTAACAGCAATGAGAAATTGAGCGAAAAAGTGAGGCAGGAAAACCTGCTGATGTTCTGCGGAATGGCGTTTATGGCTGCGGGTCCGGCGTTCTGGTTTCTGATGAACCGGGCCATTGACGCCCGGCTGGTCACACTGCCACCCGACATGGCCGCCCTGATGGCGCTGATTAACGTGGCGTTCACCCTGCTGTTAGCCGTGTCGGGAACGGCACTGGCGCTGGCGGGATGGGGGCTGTCTGCATGGCACGCCTGGCGGGAAGTGAAAGCAGCTGAGACATTATGATACGGAGGCTAAAATGAAGACCACATCCTTTGTGGTACAAGGGCTAGTTGCGATATTTGCCGGTCTGATGTTTACCGCTGGCGCATCAACGCTGGATGAAATTCGTGCGCTTGAGGCGAAAAAACAGGTACCTGCGCGGCAGGAGGCCGCCATTGTCCCAGATTCGCAGATATCAGCCGCGCCTGGCAGACGATATTCGCTGCCTGATAACCGTCAGATCAACGTAGCTGACTACCGCATCGTGCTGTTCATGCAGGGGGGATGCCATTACTGCCAGCAGTTCGATCCGCAGCTGGCTCAACTCTCGGCACAGACCGGATTCAGGGTGTTTCCCTACACCCTGGACGGGCAGGGCGATGCCAGCTTTCCTGCCGCCATTCCTGCGCCCCGGGCCGTGCTCGATCAGTTCTTCGGACCCGGCAATAACGGCGTGACGCCCACTACGTTCATTGTCAACGTGAACACCCTGCAGAGTTGGCCGCTGGCGCAGGGAATTCTGGACATGAATACCCTGCTGCAGAGGATAAATCAGGCCCTGATGTTCCGTCAGGGCTGACGCGTTTCGGACCGCTTCAGGTCCCCCTTACTCAGTCACTCTCCGGAGAACCTCAATGAAACATGCATCTTTTCTGATGAAACTTGCTGCTGTCTTTTTTCTGCTGGCTGTCGCCTGCGCGGTGGCCAGCTGGGGCGCATGGAAATACTGGCACACCATCTTCATCAGCCTGAGCTATGGCACCACCGACTTTGCCCGGCTGAATGCGGAAAATCAGGCTATGAAAACCCCGCTCAATCTGACCATGTATGCCATGCCGGTCGGCTTCGGATGCGCCGCTGCAGGATTCCTGGCGGCGTCAGGGCTAGCCTACATCTCCGGGGTGGTGGACAGTATTGTCCTGACGCTTTTCCGCAAAGGCTTGCGGGGTGACCACCATGCGTAAGACCTTCCTGACCGGGGTACTGGTGCTGGCCTGTGGCTCATCCGCGTATGCTGGCGTCGACAGCGACCTGAACAACTACTTCAACAAGCTGGGATTCGAAGGCAATGCTACCGGGGCGGCGGCCTGGCAGGGACAGGCCGCCGGGTATGTCACCGGCGGTAACCTGTTTCTTCGGAACCAGGTCAAACAGATTCAGGTGATGTCGTTTACCCCGCCGTCCCTGACGGCCGGATGCGGCGGTATTGATGCCTATCTCGGGGCCTTCTCCTTCATCAACAGCGATCAGCTGCAGCAGTTCGTCAAAAACCTGATGGCCAACGCGCAGGGGTACTTTTTCGACCTCGCCCTGCAGACGGTGGCGCCGGAGCTGAAGGATGCCAAAGACTATCTGCAGAAGCTGGCCACGGACCTCAACAGCACCAACATCTCCAGCTGCCAGGCCGCACAGGGCATCATCGGCGGGCTGTGGCCCCGGACGCAGGTGTCGCAGCAGAAGGTCTGCCAGGATATCGCCGGGGAAAGCAATCTGTTCGCCGACTGGGCGGCATCCCGGCAGGGGTGCACAACGGGCGGGCAGATGAATGATGTCATGGGAAAAGCCAGCACCGGTGAAAAAGACCAGGTCCTGCGCAGCAAGAACCTGATGTGGGAAATCCTCAGCAGCAACGCCCTGTTTGGCAGCGACACCGAGCTGAAGGAGCTGGTAATGAACCTGACGGGGACAATGATTTATGACGCGAACGGGACCCCGTCTGCGCTGGTTCCACAGGTTGACCACCCGGGCCTTATTCGTGCGCTGATGTACGGCGGCTCAGTGCAGATACAGCGATGTGTCTCTACCGGGGACTGCCTGAAGACTACGACCGGCAGCGTGACCATCAGCGGGAATAATGCGCTGGTGCAGAAAGTGATCGCCACCATTGACAGCATCCGGGGAAAACTGCGGTCTGATGAGGGCCTGACGGAGGCGGAGAAGGGATTTATCCAGAGTACCTCTGTTCCTGTACTGCGCTATCTGATTGACCCGATGCAGCTCAACCTGAACGTCAACATGCTGTCTAAGCTGTCGGACTATATCGCCTATGACATTCTGCTTCAGTACCTGAAGGAGCTGATTGACCAGGCGCGGATGCAGATGGCCAGCCGGAATTACCCTGACCCGCAGATGGAGGCATTGCGTAAGAATGTGAGTGAGGCATCGGCTCAGCTTGAAGGCCTTCAGCAGCAGGTGCAGACCAAAGCCGACGCGCTGACGGAGCTGGACCGCCAGATGAGCTACCTGCGCCAGCAGACCTCGAGCCAGCTGCTTGAACGTTATCAGCAGAACTACCGCTTTGCCGGCAGCGAAGGAGGCATGTGATGGATACCGTTTACGTCCTGACCGGCGGGGAGTTCCTGTCGAACATCTTCAACGGCGTGGCCACGATGCTGGGCACCACGGAGTGGTCCTCCATGTTCCGCATCGCCGCGCTGGTCTCGGTCATGGTGCTGTTTGCCACCTACCTCAGAGGCCATGACCCGCTGGAGTTCATTAAGTTTATTGCCTTCTTTATCCTGCTGACGAGCATCCTGGTCATCCCCAAACGCACGGTGCAGATTATCGACCGCTCAGATGCGACCAGCATTCATACCGTCGACAACGTGCCGCTGGGGCTGGCGGCGCCGGCGAAGTTTATTACCGGTATCGGGACTGCCCTGACGGAAGGGTTTGAGACGATCTACCACACGCCTGACTCCGTGACCTACAGCAAGACCGGGATGCTGTTCGGGGCGAACCTGGTGGGCACCACCACCGACTTTATGTTCCGCAACGGCGACCTGGCGGAGCTGTTCTCTGAGTACGTCCGCAACTGCGTGGTAGGGGATATTCTGCTGAACCACAAGTATTCCTTTCAGGAGCTGATGAACAGTACCGACCCGTACTCACTGATTTTCAGTAACCCCAGCCCGCTGCGCGGCGTGATGGTGCCGTACGGCAATACTGCTGCCACCCGGGAAGGCTTCTGGACCTGTCAGGAACTGGCGAATAACGTGCTGAAGTCGCAGCTGAATGCGGACGCGTCAGCGGGCGGGAAAACCTGGGATTAGTATGTGTCCCGGATTACCGGTGCGAAGGCAAACGCCAGCGCCCTGTTCGGGACGCTGATGGCGGACAGCTACAACTATTATTACGGCGGTGGTGCGACCGCAAGCCAGGTGATGCGGTCGGCAGTGGTGATGAACGGCCTGAAGCAGGGGATTTCTTCCTACAGTGCGCAGAGCGGTGATGCGGCCGGGCTGGTGAACCTGGCCTCCCAGTCCTCCTACGCCAAAATGCGCCTGAGCCAGGCCACGTCGGCCAGTATCGCCACCACGTATCTGCCGCTGATGAACACGGTGCTGCTGGCGATGGTCATCGGGCTGTTTCCGGTGATTATACTGCTGGCCACCGTGCACTCCCTGACCCTGCAGGTGCTGAAGGGCTATATCTACACGCTGATTTACCTGCAGGCGTGGGGGCCGATGTTCGCCATCCTCAATTATGCCGTCAGCTCCTACCTGACCGGTAAAACCGGTTCGCTGAGCTTTTCCCTGTCGAACCTGTCCGTTATTCAGCAGACGCATGCCGATATCGGCTCCATTGCGGGCTGGCTGTCGCTGTCCATCCCTTTCCTGGCGATGGGGCTGGTCAAAGGGCTGGGCAGCGTGGTGTCGCAGGCGGGCAACTACCTGGGAACGGCCATGAACAGCACGGCAACCGCCGAAGCGTCCCGCGCCGGGGACGGGTCGTGGGCGTTCAACAATCTGCAGACGGATAACGTCTCGGGGAATAAGTGGGACACCAACTACGCCAGCCGCAGCGGAATGGCCCTCACGCAGCTGGGGAACGGCGCGGTGGCTACCCGAACGCAGGACGGCAGTTCGGTCTACGATACCAGCGGCGCGATTTCCCGGCTGCCAACGGATATTCAGCTGGACCGATCGGCCGTGAGCGGGTTCCAGCGCCAGCAGCGTGATGCGCAGAGCCGGATGCAGAGCCTGAATGAGACGCTGGGGCACACGACCAGCACCGGCGCATCCCAGCTGTCGCAGTGGGCCAGCCAGCGCGGCAGCAGCGACACCGTCAGCCGGGGGGCTGACAACAGCGTCAGCAGTAACGATGCGATGGCCATCAGCCGGCTGCAGAGTGCGATATCGCGTTATGCCCGCGATAATCACGTCAGCGAGGGGGAAGCTCTCAGGACGGCGATGGAGCAGAGCCAGAGCGGAACACTGACGGTCGGCGGCGGTGTTTCAGGCGGTATTGATACCAGTAAGTCTATCGCCGGAAAAGCGACGGAATGGGCGACCGGACTCAGCGGTAAGCTGGAGGGACACATTAAGGGAGATTACACCGGAACGGATGGTTCTTCGCACGGTGCCAGCACCGAAATGAGTAACCGGACCAGTCATTCGAAGGACTTCAGCGCCCAGGACCTGAAAGATATCCGCCACGGCGTGGACGTGATTGCCAGCCACCGGACCACCGACAACAGCAGCCACACGGATAATGCGTCCGGCTCACTGGTTAACCAGATGGCGGCGACGTTCAGCGATATGCTCACACAGGCCAGCCAGTACAGCGATACGCAGACCCGCAGCCATGAGTACGCGCAGATGGCCAGCTTTGTCGAAAACCACAGCGCGGCGATCCGCAGTAATGCCACTCAGGAGTTTGTGGAATATGCGAAGCAGAACCATCCGGATGCTGAACGCATTCTGACCGACGTCTCCGGTCCGGAAGCACGGGCAGAGCGCGAGGCGCTGGCCGGTCGTTTCGTGAAAGAGCGGATGATGCCGCAGCTGGAGGCGCAGTTCCGGGCAAACAGGGAGCAGACGGCCGACGGTATGGGCGGTGTGACGCCGTCAGGCGACCTGCAGGGCGTTGGTCAGGGGGGATTTGAAGGGCATCAGCAGCAGATGGAGCAGGCTGCCGCCGCGCACGGCGTCAGAACGGACGGGGCTGTTGCCGGCGAGGTTAAGCAGGCCAGAACGGAAGCGCAAAAATCTGTTGATTCTGCTCAAGAAAGCGTCAATAAACAGCAATCAGACGTGGGCACCCAGTATAATAATCTTGTGCAGGAACATCAGGTTCAGGGGCGTCGGTTTGATGAGGCGAACAATGCTGAACATATAAGGCAGGATGAGCTTCCAGTTTGGGATGTTACTGAAAGTAATGCAGCGAAAAGAAAACTAGGCAAGGTTATGAAAGATTTCAAGGAGAATGAATGATTCGTAAAAGCGAAGTTGAAGCCGATGTGAAATATATATTCGATTCGCTGACGGGTGATTACATTATTCCTACTTCTTGGCAAATTTTCAAGCCAGTTATTAGGGTGATGATTGTGGTTTATTTGATGCATTTCTTTACCTATGTAGCGAATGATATTTTTTATCATCAGCTAGGATCCGGTCTGCTTGGAAGGCTTATTTGCTTTTTGCTTTCCTGTGGAATATTAACTGTAATTGCTCTCATGATGACATATGGCAACCTTTCTCTGCTGATGTGTATTCCAGAAGAAGTACGAGAAAAATCAGTTCTTATTGCTATAGGGAAGAGAAAACTGAAAATTTATGGCTATTTAATTATTTTTTTGAATATTATTTCTGCTATTGTTATGATCAATGTTGGACCGGGGTTTATTGCCTGTTATGGATTTTCTTGGTTCGTCTGCATGCTCGTCGGCGCAATCACCTTCAGTATGTCCATGAGCCGCTACATGACGCCAGCAGTGGTCGCTACGCTCGATAAGATTCGTCAGGTAGTTTCGTCAGAAGCCAAAGGAGAATAATTACATGGATGGATTAATGGATAGAGATTTTAATCCCGTACTGATTGATGAGGTTGCTGCATGGCTTTTCTGGCTGATGGTTCACTCAGATGGTTTTAGTTCAACACGGGAAAAGGTTCTCAAATCTCATGGTAGTGTTTTATTAAATAGCACTGAGAAATTATTTGTATTCTCAAAACATAAAATTAATGAGCTCTCTGATGAGGTTATTAATCTATTCAGTGAGGAAGTTGCGATGTATGCATATCAAAAATCGCTGGATGAACGAAATATGATTGGTATTGTATACTTGGAAGATATGGAAAAGGGTCGAACCCCTTCAGCAGAGAATATTGATGCCAGTGCGTTCAATATTCCTGTTGTTGTTTCAGATGATGATCTTGAGTGTCATGGTAAGCTTTGTATCAGATACCCTTTGCCTGCCGTGGTGATTACTAATCGAAAACCTGAACCCGGATATTTTCGCGTTCAAGATACTAACTGCCTAGGGTTTAACTATCCAATATATATTTCTCCTGATTCAGCGAGTGATACAGGTAACGGACAGTGGCTGGTTACTGGTGTGTTTTGTATTCCAGAAAATACAAAGATCACCGGGCGTAGATGGAGAGAGATTATTCCAAATTCGATATGTACGACGTATGGAGGTATCTTCTATGGAAATGACTCTCGTATAAAGCTGGGATTCCGTTGGGAAGGAGGTAAAATAGGTTTTATTAATGATTTAAAGTCGCTATTTAAACGTTTGTTGAAATCTAACTAATACTTTTTACTTAATACCTTGGTAAGACGTTTATGGGATTGCCACCCGTCTGGCTTACCAAGTCTGATTGATTAATCTTCAGCCGTATACCCTAAATTACTATCAATCCTTAAAAACCTTAGCATAGCGCATCCCCACCCAGGGTGTGCCAGCTGCTGATCTCAAAATAAGGTTCTGCCGTGAATTGTTCTGATAATGTCAGTTCTGATGAAGTATTGCCTGAAGAAAGTAGTTCCTCTTTGAGTCAGACAGGAAAGGAATGCGCCCATATAAACCAGCTTCTTCCTGTGATGAAATGGAACAGTAATGATCCCGTTATTTTTTATATTCCGGGAACCTCATTCAGTCATGTGCTTCACTCTGCAGTGAATATTCCGCCGTTATATAAATTTTACGGGGGGCGTCAATGAGTTCCACCAAGCACATTACCCAGGGCGGTCAGGTGTTCAGCTATATGCTGAATATGTTTATGCAGGTGAACCGCCGTATTTCATTCTGGCTGCTCAATCTGTTTTTTATTCTGACGCCTTTGTTCTTCTGGCTGCGGGTACCGTGGCAGCAAACCCGTAATGGCGGACTGTACTGGTGGCTGTACGTGTCTGCCGGCGGGGAGAAAGCCCTGTTCAACGTCCCGCCCGTGTATGACGTGCCGTATGACGGACAGGTGCTGCACTTCACCTCTGCTGCCATCCTCAAAGACCCCTATATGACCTATGCCGGGCAGCTGGTCCTGCAGGAGCTGTTTATTGCCATATTTCTGGCCTGCTGCGTGGTGCTGGCGGTGGCCTACGGGATTTATTACTTTCTGAAGCGCCTCGGCGAGAAGCAGGCGCAGGACGATCAGACCGGCGGACGTACCCTGACGGAAGACGTGAAGTCGGTGGCCAGGCTACTGCAGAAAGAGGGCAAAGCCTCGCCGCTTCACCTGGATATGCTGCCCCTGGTGCTCGACAGCGAGGTGAAAAATCTGCTGCTTCACGGCACGCCCGGCTCAGGAAAGTCCAACGCCCTGAACAAGCTGCTGAAGCAGCTGCGTGCCAGCGGTGACATGGTCATTGTCTACGACAAGGGCTGCTCCCTCGTCAAACGACACTTTAACCAGAACATTGACAAGCTGCTCAACCCCCTGGACAAGCGTTGTGAGTTCTGGGACCTGTGGCTGGAGTGCCAGTCCACGCCGGATTACGATTCGGTGGCCAACACGCTTATTCCGCAGGGAACGAAGGAAGATCCGTTCTGGACCGGCGCTGCCCGCACCATCTTTACCGCCGTTTCATCGCGCCTGAAGAACGACCCGGCGCGAACCTATAACTGCCTGCTGCGCACCCTGCTGGCCATCAACCTGAAGGCGCTGCGTGAATACGTTGCCGGTATCGAGGCGGCGAACCTGACGGAAGAGAAGGTGGAGAAGACCGCCATCTCCATCCGCGGTGTGCTGACCAACTATGTCAAGGCGCTGCGCTATCTGCAGGGCATTGAGCGCACCGGCAAGCCCCGCTTTGCCATTCGCGAGTGGATGAAGCAGGTGAATGAACCCGGCCAGCGCCACGGCTGGCTGTGGATCACCTCTAATGCCCGTCAGCATGAGTCCCTGAAGCCGCTGATTTCCATGTGGCTGGCGCAGGCCGCGAACTGCCTGCTGGAGATGGGGGAAAATCCGACCCGCCGGGTGTGGTTCATCTATGACGAGCTTTACTCCCTGCACAAGCTGCCGGAGCTGCCGGGCGTACTGGCCGAGGCCCGCAAGTTCGGCGGCTGCTTCGTGCTGGGCTTCCAGAACAAGCCGCAGCTGGACGTCACCTACGGGCAGGACTTTGCCACGGCCATGATGGACCTGCTCAATACGCGCTTTTTCTTCCGCTCCCCGGATGAAGAGGTGGCCAGCTACGTGATGCGCCAGCTGGGGCAGCGGCGCGCGCGTATCTTCAGCGAACAGTACAGCTACGGTGCCGATACCGTGCGCGACGGCGTGTCCTTCAGCAAGCAGGAAGAAGACCAGTACCTGGTCAACTACTCCGATATTCAGTCCCTGCCTGACCTGACCTGCTACGTCACGCTGCCCGGGCAGTACCCGGTGGTGCGGATGAACATGGTTTACGAAAGGATGGACTTTATTGCGGCAGAGTTCCTGCCGCGCGAGCTGAATGACAGCCTGGACCAGGAGATTGAGGAGGAAATTACCCGGCGCGAGCTGGACAGTGAAAGCGTGGACAGGCTGCTGGGCACGCTGGATGACGTACCGCAGGCGGCCTCCCCTCCGGTATCAGAAAAAACGGTCTCAGCCCCTGTCGTGGCGGCTTATCCACCGGTACCGACCGCCACATGCGCGGCGGCGCCGGCCGTGACCGCGCCTGTGGCTGCTTCGCAGGAGGAGGACAACGGCGGCCGGGTGAAGGAGATGGAGGGTCTGGTGGTGGACACGACCACCGGCGAGGTGCTGGAGGTTTACGAGGGGCACGATGATTACGAGGCGTATCAGCAGGACGCGATGCGCGCTATGCGGGAGGAGGAAAAAAATATTCTGACGCACCGCCATCCTGATGAACGGGAGCCGGACGACGGCAGTGAGCCGGGGGATGACTGGTAATGCTGACGGTTTCTTCTGTTGCCGGCGGCGGTGCCGGTTATTACATGTCAAAAGATAACTATTACTTCCTGGGAAACATGGAGTCCCGCTGGATGGGAGAACTTGCAGGAGCGCTGGGGCTGGAGGGGCAGGTTCAGGCTCAGGATTTTGAGCAGGCGCTGGCCGGTCAGTTTCCGGGGAATATTGACCTGTCGAGAATGTCTGGCGGAAAAAATACCCATCGCCCCGGTTACGACCTGACGCTGTCCGCGCCCAAAAGTATCTCTGTGCTGGGTGTGGTCATGGGGGACAGCCGTATCCTTGATGCACATCAGCGGGCGGTCAGCGTGGCGATGGGTGAGATTGAGCGGCTGGCCAGTACCCGGATCATGACGGAGGGCGTCAGCGGGACGGTGCAGACGGGAAAACTGCTGGCAGCGGCGTTTAACCACGACACTTCCCGCGAACTCGATCCGCAGCTGCACACGCACCTTATTATCCTGAACCTGACGGAACATAACGGCGAATGGAAAACCCTGTCGAGCGACAGGGTCGGTAAAAAGGGCTTCATTGAAAACGTGTATGCCCTGCAGGTGGCGCTGGGGAAAATTTACCGTAACAAACTGCGCCAGAGCGTAGAGGATATGGGGTTCCGCACCGTCACCACCGGTAAAAACGACCTGTGGGAGATTGAAGGCGTGCCGGTTGAGATTTTCTCACAGCGCGCGCATCAAATCCGGGAGGCCGTGGGGGACGATGCCTCGCTGAAATCCCGGGACGTGGCCGCGCTTGATACCCGAAAAGTGAAGCAGAAAGAACCGGATAAGGTTGCGCTGCTGACGGAGTGGATGAACCGCCTTGAGCAGGAGGGCTTTGATTTCTCCGCGCTGAAGCAGGAAGCACTGGCGCGACAGCAGCAGCCGGAAAGCGAAGGCCCTTTGCGGGCAGAGACCACGCCCGCTGACGTTCGTCAGGCGGTGAGCGATGCGATATCCCTGCTCAGCGAAAAGCGCACCCGCTTCACCTTTTCCGACGTGCTCAATCGCACGCTCAACAGCCTCGATGCCCGTGAGCAGATTGCGATGCAGGCCCGGCAGGCGATTAACGAGGCGATTGAATCACAGCAGCTCATCCCGCTGGACCGGGAAAAAGGCGTGTTTACTTCATCGATACACCTGCTGGATGAACTCAGCCTGCAGCAGCTGGCCGGCCGGATGCGGGACGAGATTGTGGTCGGGGCCGGCAGGGAGAATGTCGCGGCCGGGCTTCTGCCGGCCGCCCTGGCGAAGGACCGCCCCCCGGTGGCCATCATCAGCCAGCCCGGCGGGGCGGCCCCCATGCGTGAGGGGGGCCTGGCGGCCGCGGAGCTGGCCAGCGGGCAGGGGCGCGACGTCCGGGTACTGGCCACCGACAGCCGCAGCGCACGGTTCCTGAACGAGCAGACGGCGCTGTCCGGGCAGGTTATCACCCTGGCGGAGCTGGCTGATGCGCCCCTGCCGGAAGGCTGCACACTGATTGTCGCGGGCGCGGAAAAGCTGTCGGTGCGGGACGCGCTGACCGTCACGGACGCCTCGCTGCGGGCGCAGTCGCAGCTGCTGCTGCTGGACGGCGGCGGGCGCAGCGGAACCGGGAATGCCCTGCAGACGCTGGAAGACGCGGGCGTGGTTCGCCTTCAGGCTGCAGCAGAGAGGCAGGTCGCCGTCAGCGTGGTCAGTCTGGCTGACAAACGCCAGCGTTACGCCGCGCTGGCGCAGGAGTATGCGGCTCTGGCCGGGCAGGGGCAAAGCGTGGTGGCGCAGGTCAGCGGGGAGCGCGAGCAGCGCGCTCTCACTGCGGACATCCGTCAGGCACTGCGTGAGCAGAGTCTGCTCGGTGAGAAAACCGTGACGATGAACGCGCTGATACCGCAGTGGCTGGACAGCAAAAACCGCCGCCAGCTGGACACGTACCGGGAAAGGATGGTGCTGGAGCACCGTGACCCTGACAGCCGTACGGCGGTGCGCTACACCATCGACCGGGTCAGCCCGGCCACCCGCAGCCTGACGCTGCTGAACGATAAAGGGGAGCGTCAGGGGCTGAAGCTGAGCGATGTCGACGCCGCCTGGAGCCTGTACGCGCTGAAAACCCTGGAAGTGGCCGAGGGAGAGACGCTGACCTGGCGTGCCCGGCAGGGAAAGCTGCGGGCGGGTGACAGTGTCACTGTGGTGAAAATTAAAAAATACGCTCTGTTGGTGGAACACGAGGGAAAGAGCAGACTGGTCCTTCCTGATGAGGCGATAAAGGCTGACCACGGCTACGTCACCGCGCCGGGAAGTCAGGTCCGGGAGCAGGGGGCAGTGCTGGCGGCCGTGGCCGGGCGGGATACCGGCGCCACGATGCTCAACACCCTGGCACGCAGCGGCGACCGGGTACAGATATTCACCCCGCTCGGGCAGGATGAGGCCGAGCGTCGCCTGTCCCGCTCCCCCCTGTACCGTACGGTGCTGGCTCAGGTGAATCCGGACAGAGGCGAGCTGAATACCGCGCTGGATACTGCCCAGGTGAGCCTGATGAGTGTCGCTGAAAAAGCAGTACGTCAGGCGGTCAGCCTGACGCAGGGCAGTGAGGTGGTGTTCAGCCGCCCGGACGTGCTGGCGAATGCCCTGCCGCTGCATCCTTCCCTGCGCGGTGAGGATGTTGACCGGGAAATGGCGCGTCAGGTGAAGGCCGGAGAGCTTATTCCCGTACCGGGGCCGAAAGGGACCGCGCAGCAGCTGTACGTGACGGCGGCTTCGTATGAGGCCGAGAAGCAGATTATCCGTCTGGTGGCAGAAGGGCTGGATTCGCAACCCCCGCTGATAGGGGATGCGCAGAGCGCGCTCCCGGTCGGGCTGACGGCGGGGCAGCGGCAGGCCTCACGACTGATACTGGAGAACACCGACCGGTTTGTGGCTATTCAGGGTTACGCCGGTGCAGGGAAAACCACCCAGCTGAAGGCAGTACTGGCCGCGCTTGAGACGCTGCCGGCTGAGAAGCGTCCTGACGTGGTGGGGCTGGCCCCGACCCACCGGGCGGTGGGTGAGATGGCGGACGTGGGCGTAAAAGCGCAGACGCTGGCCAGCTTCCTGATGGATATGGAGCGCCGCATTCAGGGCGGAGAGAAGCCCGATTTCAGTAAAACCCTGTTCCTGGTGGACGAGAGCTCGATGGTGGGTAACCGGGATTTTGCGGATGCCATGACGTACATTGCGGCTGGCGGCGGTCGTGCGGTCCTGAGCGGCGACCGGGACCAGCTTCTGCCGGTATCGAACGGCGCGCCGTTCACCCTGCTGCAGGAGCGCAGCCCGCTGGACACGGCCATCATGAAGGATATCGTGCGCCAGACCCCGGCGCTGAAGCCCGCCATTTATGCCATGACGGAGCGTCAGGTTCCGGCCGCGCTGGAGACCATCCGCAGCGTGACGCCGGACGTGGTGCCCCGCGAAGCGGGACGGTGGGCGCCGGGGCTGTCGGTAATGGAGGTGCGCCAGACGTCACAGCAGAAAGAGGAGCAGGGCGACCGGGTCATTCAGCTCATCGTGGATGACTTTACCGGGCGCACGGCAGAGGCACGTGCGGCCACGCTGATTGTCACCCAGACCAATGCGGATAAAAACGCCATCAATGCGGCCATCCATGCGCGCCTGCAGGAGAGGGGGGAGCTGGGACGCCAGGTCAGTATTACCGTGCTGGACCGGGTGAAAACCCACAGCGACCGCCTGAAGTCGGTGGCGGGCATGGCCGCGCACCACGGCAAAACCGCGCTGATTAACGACCGCTACTACATCATCCGCGCCGGACATGACAGCAGGCAAAACGGGTACGTAGAGCTGATTGGTGAGGACGGACGGGCGCAGGCGCTGTCGGCGTTTGAAAGCAGCCTGCGTGACGTGGCCATCTTTGAACCCCGCCGCATCGCGGTGTCGGTGGGGGAGACGGTCAGCTTTTCCCGCTCCGACCGCGAGCGGGGGCGGGAGGCGAACAGCACCTGGACGGTCTCAGCGATAACGAAGGACGGGGACATCCACCTTACCCGGAGAGACGAGACGCGGGTGCTGAACCCCGGGCAGGAGATGGCCGACCGGCACCTCGACTACGGCTATTCCGGCACCGCACATAAGGCGCAGGGGGCCAGCGCCCTGTATACCATCGTGCTGGCGGGCGTTGAGGGCGGCCGCCAGGCGCTCGCATCCCTGCGGGATGCCTATGTGGCCTTCTCCCGCTCAAAGGTACACGTCCAGGTGTACACCGACAACCTGACAAAGTGGCTGGCAAAAGTTACCGCCCCGTCTGAGCGCCAGACCGCGCATGACGTGCTGCTGGCGGCGGATGACCGTCAGGCTGCGACCGCACAGCAGCTATGGGAAAAGGCCACGCCGCTGTCTGACAGCGCCCTGGGGCGGGCACTGGCAACACATCTGCCGGAGGCGGGCGAGGCCCGCTTTATCCACGGCAGTAGGAAGTATCCGGCACCGCACGTGGCGCTTCCTGCATATGACCCCGCCGGCAAGCTCCGGGCGGTGATGCTGCGGGAAATTCAGCTGGATGAGAGCGGTCGCCTGAGCGGCCTCAGCGATGAGTGGCGTCGTCTTGGCAGCAAGGAGGCTACACTGACGCTCATCCGCCACAGCGAAAGCGGGCAGACGCTCTCGGCCCCGACCCCGGAGGCGGCGAGGCTGCTGGCGCAGCAATATCCGGAAGACGGAATCGTGCTGCTGAATGGGGAAGCACCTGCAGATGGCGTAATGCGTCAGCTGACGGGGGGCACGCCACCCCCCGTCATGCCAGCGGACAATATGGTTACGCCGGAAACCGCTCTGCCTGATCCGCTCAGCCTGAAGACGGCTGACGAGCAGCGGGCGGAGCGGGCGCTGGAGGAAGAGGCCAGGCGACAGCGACGGGTGGAAAATATTTCGTTGCGCACAGAGGAAAACACTCCGACGGATGAGGCAGAAAAAACGCTTGCCCGTGAGCAGCAGCACAATGATTTACGTGACCGCCAGCGTGAACGTAATGCGCTGACACAGGTACAGAGGGAAGAGCGGGAACTGAGCCGCGACATAGTTAAAGAACAGCTTCAGCGGACAGAACATGAAATCGTTAAAGAAAAAGAAATTGGAGAATAATGAGTGATGAAAATGAATACCATTCCGGCCATGCTGATGGCCGCAGGAGTGTCACTGTCCGTGTTTGGGCAGGCTACTGCCGCAGAAAAAATGGCCACCTTTACCCCGGAGCTGGATGCGCACATCGGAGAGGTCGCACGGGCGTACCTGCTGGCCCATCCGGAGGTGCTGGTTGAGGTCAGCCAGAAGCTGCAGGCCCAGCAACAGGAGAAGCAGCAGCAGGCGATGACGGCCGCCGTGCTTCAGCATCAGGCCGCGCTGCTGAACGATAAAGGCACGCCGTCATATGGTCCCGCCGATGCGAAAGTGACGGTCGTCGAGTTCTTTGACTACCAGTGCATCTACTGTGCACGCCTGGCACCCGAGCTGGAGAAAGTGATAAAGGCCAGCCCGGGCGTGCGCTTTGTGTTCAAGGAATTCCCGATATTTGGCCAGCGCTGGCCGGCATCCCTGAGTGCGGCGAAAACCGGACTGCAGGTCTGGAAGCAGAAGGGGGCCGACGCTTACCTTAACTATCACAACGCGATTTACGCCACCGGTCACAACGAGGGCAAACTGACCGATGCTGATATCAGTGCGGCGGCAAAAGCCGTGAAATTTGATGCGAAGACAGCCCATGACGTTCAGGAAACGCTAGAGGGTATTAATGCCCTGGCTCAGCAGCTGGGCTTCAGCGGTACGCCGGCCCTGGTGGTACTCCCGTCAGCCGGTGCCCGTGCTGATAACGTGACGGTTATCCCTGGATACACCAGCGCGGAGACCCTGCAGCTGGCCATCAATCATGCTGCCGGAGATTCCAAAAAATAATCAGGCGTCCGCCACCTGATACCGCTAAAAGATACTGACGCCTTCGCCGTACTCAGTTGTCCAACCCCGGAGAAGGGTAAAAGCAAGTTTTTCCCGTCTCCGGCGTTTATGGTTAACACATCCGAACAGTGTTTCTGAGGTTATTTAATGCGTAAGTTCACTTTTCGCCAGCTGGCCGTGTCCGGTCTGGTCTGCCTTTCGCTGAGCTGTATTCAGCCCGCAGTTGCTGCCCCCTCCGTTCAGGCCGGTTTTTCACCTGAAGGCAGCGCGCTGCAGCTCGTTCTGAACACGATTGATACAGCCAGACAGAGTATCCGGCTGATGGGCTATTCATTTACGTCTCCGGAAGTGGTGAAGTCACTTGCTGCTGCGAAGCAGCGGGGTGTGGACGTAAAAATAGTGCTCGATGAAAAGGGCAACCGGAGCAAAGCCAGTCAGGCCGCGATGAACGTCGTGGTGAATGCCGGGATTCCGCTGCGTACCAACGGCCGCTACGCCATCATGCACGATAAAGTCATTATTGTTGATAATCAGACGGTTGAGTCAGGCAGCTTTAATTACACTCGCTCTGCGGCCTTAAGAAATAGTGAGAACGTGCTGGTGATTAATGACGTGCCGGAAGTGGCACAAGCCTACCTTCAGCACTGGCAGTCGCGCTGGGACGGCGGAACGGACTGGCAGTCATCATACTGACCTGAATGCCCCTCATCTGCAATCTGTTCCATCCCCGGTGAGCTATGCGCCAACATGGCTCACACTTTCGCGTAAAGTTAAGTCGCTGATTTCCTGAAACTGTAGTATCCTCCGCGAAACGATCCCTGTTTGATCTTTGAGGAGGCAGAAATGTCACAGTCCGGAAATGCAGTCACTTCCTCATCGAAAGAAAAGCGTATTTATCGTAAAGGTCATCCGTTGAGCGCATCAGCGCGGCAGCAAAACTTTGTTGCCCGTAAGCGTGAAACTCACAAAGAAATTAAGATTCTTGTGCCTAACGAACTCAAAAGTAAATTTCAGGAAATGTGTGAAGAAAGCGGATTGAGTCAGGCAGAACTATTTAGCCGTTTGGTCGAGAACGCCAAGTAAAATGGCGTTATGGGCTGACGTTGTTGCCTGAGAAGATTGGTAGTGCTAGATTAGCGGTCGACTAAAGATTTGTGGCTGGCCACACCATAACGTGGCAGGGAACTGGTTCTGATGAGGTGTCTACCCGGGACCAGAAAAAACGAAACCCCGATAATCTTTCTTAACTTTGGCGGGTCGAGAAGATTACCGGGGCTCTAACTAAACCGTACAGAAGCTGTTGCTCTGTACGGGGAGTATATGCACATGCTCAGAAAACTGCAATACCTTCTGTGCTCCGTACTCTTTCTGTGCAACATAAGCGCAGGAAGGCGTGACTGAAAGGCACAATCCGCAACACTGGAGTCAGCTGCCGGCCGAAGACCAGATCCGTTTCTGGGAATGTGTCGATGAAGGCCGGACGTCCTCTTTTCTGGTTGCGCCGGAGAAGAAGCGCACACGGCGCCGTCGCGGCGAACATTCCACCCGGCCTAAATGTGAGAACCCATCCTGGTTCCGCCCTGCCCGCTACAAAAAGCTGAGCGGGCAGCTGGGGCATGCCTATAACCGTCTGGTCATGACTGATCCGGAGACGGGCAAGCCGCGTCTGCGTATGCATATGTCCCTGCATCCGTTCTATGTGAACGAGCGCCAGCGTGCCGGGCGAAAATACGCCTTCCGGCCGGAAAAACAGCGTCTGCTGGATGCCCTGTGGCCCGTGCTGGTCAGCTTCTGTGACGCCGGCAAACATACGGTAGGCATGTGTGTATCGAGGCTGGCGCGGGAGCTGAGCCCGAAGGATGCCAAAGGGAAAGTCATCCCCGAAACAGAAGTCACCGTTCGCCGTATGTCAGCCCTGATCGCCGAGCAGGTACGCTTTGGCGTGCTGGGTGTATCTGAAAAAACCACCTGGGACAGGGAGTCCCGTAAGCGTCTGCCAAAATATGTCTGGATCACGCCTGCGGGTTTTAACATGCTGGGCGTGGATATGGAAAAGCTGCTGGTTCAGCAGCAGAAAAAGCTCAGAGAAAGTGAAGAGCGGCGGGCACTCATTCAGGAAGGCATTCTGCATGAGGACGAAGACATTTCCGTTCACTCAGCACGTAAGCGCTGGTACCTGCAGCGCAGCCGTGAGGCGCTGAAACATCGCCGGGAAAAAGGCGCTGCCCGTAAGCGTGCCAGCCGGCTGTCAAAATTACCTAAAGACAGGCAGGTGTTTGAGATGGCCAGCTGGCTGAAGAAAACGCTGCCGGCAGACGAACTCTACTGGTGTACCCCTGAGCGGCTTGATCAGCTGGCTATACAGCATCTTTATCAGCTCGAACTGTCGCTGACGGCTGCGCCGCCACACTAGCGCTCCCCCTCTGCATTCTGTTCCATTGCCAGCCCCTCCCGGGGCTTCTGGCGCTGGTTCCGGTTCAGGATTTCCAGCCCTGAGCGCCGGCCTGCTGCTCATTCCGGCCATATCCGGCCGCATATCTGATGCCCGCCTTCATATTCTGCCACTAGGCATCAACGTATCCACAGAAATCCGCAAACGGATAACTAAGAGAATCCGTAAACAGATATCAGCAAACCCGCAATATAATCTGAACCCCAAAAAAACAATCCTCTGGCCGTAAATGCCAGTGATGATCTTTTGTCTTCTGTAAATCTGTCGAAAAAATAAAAAAGGCCAGCCCCTGCAGCGGACTCACGTCCGCGCGGGCTGGAAAACTGCCAGAGTAGCTCCCATCGCTGCGCGACGGGCTGAAACAGTAACAATAGTTACAACAGCCAGCGAGTTTCCCGGGAAGAAAAAAGTGCCCGCCTGAAACCTCACAGCCCCTCCCCACCACTGAAAAGCGCCGCCGCCCCCGGCCGGAGGCCGGGAATGATGTCGCTTTTAATAACGGATGATGTAACTAGAGTTCTAGGTCGCTGTAAATCATTTCGCTGAAAGTATTGAGTAACACGCCCGTAAGCGGCCCTGACGGCCCGCTGACGCGGAGATACGCCCCGACTACGGCTTCGCCTTGTCGTGACCACTCCGACAGCGCACAGAAGCTTCCGTATCGCTTTTAGCGGGTTTTGGTCTGGCAGGGCGAAGGGATGGATTGGCAGAACCTATCAACAATGTAACCGGCTACGCCGGGCCACGGCGCCAGTCTCTCACTGAGCTATATTCACCTTCAGCTGGCGCCTCCATGACGCTTCGCATCATTCAGTAGACCGGCTGCGCACTGCTCGCCAGTCCGGTATGCATGTGATATAAAAGGTGTGTTTATAAACACTTCTGTGGATATCGTTATGTTGCTGACCGACTACATTGACATCGTGTACGGAACGGTTCTGTCGCATTAAGGCGTAGTCAGGTAACATGCTGTTTTTTTTACGATGTTGCCTGACCATGTCCCTGATCCGAAAATCCTTCCGACGCCTGCACTATCCCACTGATGTTATTGCTCAGT
>Ga0153999_1000115_pt1 | contig 42816 bp, 33 predicted proteins | sample TSNC083MetaG_FD_104675 | JGI IMG/M metagenome (GOLD analysis project Ga0153999, IMG submission 104675) | Attine ant fungus gardens microbial communities from North Carolina, USA - TSNC083 MetaG | ecosystem: Host-associated > Fungi > Mycelium > Unclassified | place: USA: North Carolina, Lumber... | reverse complement strand
TTATTCCTAGGTTATCTTATCTGGCGTTCGAAGTTTGTTGAAGATACACTTGGATTCCTTGTAACAGCGTTGCAGTCAATTCCGAGTATTGTTTGGTTCCCGCTCGCAATCATTTGGTTCGGGTTAAATGATACATCAATTCTTTTCATTGTAACAATCGGTGCTACTTGGACGATGACAACAAGTGCTGCAAGTGGGTTTAAAAATGTGCCGAAGCTGTATCAACGTGTAGCGAAGACATTCGGTTCTAGTGGGTTCCATTTTGTCCGTACAGTAATCTTGCCGGCTTCCGTGCCGCAACTTATTTCTGGACTTAGAATTGCTTGGGCATTCTCATGGCGTGCACTTATGGCAGGGGAATTACTCGGTGCTGGTGGTGGTCTCGGCCAATTGCTTGATATGGGACGCTCGCTTGGCCAAATGGACCTTGTTATTTCGGTCATGATCATTATTGCCGTTGTCGGTACAATTATGGATAACGTAGTGTTCACTAGACTGGAACGCAATGTTCAGCGTAAATGGGGACTAACGGCTGCATAAAGAAATAGAGATTAGAAGAGGTATAGGGGGAAACAACATGAAAAAGAAATGGGCATTTATTTTAATTGCTGCAATGCTTACAAGCCTTCTTGCTGCTTGCGGGAACAGTGATGACAACAAGGGTGAAGCAAAAAAGGAAATTACAATCGGGTACTTCCCGAATTTGACTCATATCGCGACAATTGTTGGCCTGGAAAAGGGTTACTTTGAAGATGCATTCGGTAAGGATGTAAAAATCAAGACTAAGACTGTAAACAACGGTGGCTTGTTCATGGAAGCAATGGCTACTAATGCAATTGATATTGGAACAGTTGGACCAGGTCCAGTTCTAAACTATTATGCAAAAGATCCGAAGTATCATATTATCTCGGGCGCTGTTAATGGCGGTGCAGTACTTATCGCTGATAAGGAAGCAAATATTAAAAGTGTTAAAGATTTAGATGGTAAAAAGGTAGCAATTCCAGTCATTGGCAGTACACAGGATGTCATGTTACGTAAAGCATTGAATGAAGTCGGTTTGAAACCAAAAACTAACGGAGGCACAGTCGATCTTCATCCGGCAGCTCCAGCTGATACAACTACGCTGTTCGAACAAGATTCTGTAGATGCAGCAGCGACACAGGAGCCTTGGGGCTACGTATTAGAAACACAGGCTGACGGCAATGTCTTGCTTGGATGGGATAAATTCGCATGGGGTAAGGATTCTACTAACACGGTTGTTACAGCGAGTGATAATTTCCTAGCGAATAAAGAACAAACTGAACAGTATTTGTCAGCCCATAAAAAAGCAGTTGAATTTATTAAAGAAAATCCAGATGAAGCGAAGAAACTTGTTATCAAGCATTTGAAGGATTTGACTAGTAAAGAGCTCGACCAAAAAGAATTAGATGTAGCATTTGATCATTTGCAAGTAACAACAGATGTCAACGAAGATGTTATCAAAGAAATGGCTAAGATTTCTAAAGAAGCAGACTATATTTCAAGTGACAATGTTGATGGTCTTGTAGATCTTAAGTATTTAAAAGAAGCTAAATAAAGACAATTGAATATTTGCGCAGTAATGAAACGCGCGTGAGCAGACCGCTGCAGCCGCACGCATGCCTAACAAGCATGCTACAAAATAAGTTACCTAAAAGGAGAGACACATTTGAGACGCCTTGGTATTATAATTGGTACTCTTTTGCTAATTAGTCTCCTGGCAGCGTGTGGCAATGGCGGTGCCAGCGGGAAAGCTAAAAATAAAAATGAAGTGACTATTGGTTATTTCCCAAACTTAACACATATCACAACAATCGTTGGACTTGAGAAGGGCTATTTTAAAGAAGCCTATGGTGAAAAGAAAATAAAGACAAAGACTTTTACACAGGGCGGATTGTTCATGGAGGCACTTGCTACAGATTCTATTGATATTGGTACAACTGGCCCAGGCCCTGTACTAAATCATTATGCTAAAACACCCGATTATCGTATTATTTCTGGTGCTGTTAATGGCGGTGCAATCCTTGTTTCTGCAAAGGGTTCAAAGGTAAACAGTTTGAAAGATCTCGATAATAAGAAGGTAGCAATACCAGGTATAGGCAACACCCAGGATATTATGCTCCGAAAAGCGCTTGAGGAAGTGAACTTGCAAGCGAAGACGAATGGTGGAACAGTAGATTTCCATCCATCTGCTCCAGCAGATACACCTACATTGTTTAAACAAAACTCTGTCGAAGCAGCAGCAGTTCCTGAACCATGGGGCTACGTACTGGAAAAACAGGGCGGAAAGGTCTTACTTGACTGGACTGATTTTGCTTGGGGTAAAGATACACCTGTAACAGTAGTTGCGACAAGTAAGGAATTTTTAAAGGATGCTGACAAAACAAAGGCTTTCTTAGAAGCACATGAGAAGGCAATCACATTTATCCATGACAATCCGGATGAAGCGAAGAAACTTGTCATCAAGCATATAAAAGATTTAACAGGCAAAGAACTTGCCGCAGATGAAGTCGATGCTGCTTTTGAAAGAATTAATATAACGGATGAGCTAAATGTACAGGTCGTTCAAGAGATGGCAGATATCTCAAAGAAGGCGAAATATATTCAAGATAGCAATATAAAAGGCATGATTGATTTGGAGTTTCTGAAGGAAATGAAGTGAAAAAACAAGGGATGAACATAAGTAGATGTCCATTCCTTGTTTTTTTGTCATCTTGTGACAAAAAATTAGGTGGAAAGTACCAACAATTTATGCCATTATATAGAGAGAGTAAATAGTTAAATAGACTTATGTGGTTTTGTATTGAGATAAGGGGAGAGTCTTATGGCATTTGCAATGTTTAAGAATAGGCACCATGCAAAAGAAGCAGTGTTGCGTGAGAGAAGCAAAAAGATGCGTCCACAAGTTGAATTTGTTAAAGGTTCCGATCTTGAGAAGCAGCTTAAAATGGTCCATTTGGAGAAAAGCGATTTCGCAGTTGCCCAAGCATTGAAGCCTTTAGTTGAAGAGAATATCGAAATGATTATTAACGAATTCTATGGTAACCTAGAAAATAATCCGCGCTTGATGGCAATCATCAAGGAGCATAGTTCAATTGATCGATTAAAGAAAACATTGAGCCGCCATGTTGCTGAAATGTTTTCAGGTATTATGAATGAAGAATTCATCAATAAGCGTAAAACGATTGCAAGAATTCATGTACATATCGGTTTGACGCAGAAGTGGTATATCGCTTCTTTTGAGAAAATTTTCTTTAATGTTTTGCAGATTATTCGTACTAACTTTGAAACGACAGAAGACCAGTTACTTGGTATTAATGTTGTGAATAAATTGATCAATCTGGAACAGCAGGTTGTATTAGAGGCGTATGATGATGAAGTTTCAAGACTGAAGGGGCTAGAAGAAGATACGCGACAGGAAATGATTGAGTCGCTTGAAAAGACGTCTGCAGAGCTTGCTGCCCTCTCGGAAGAAACTAACACGTCGATGACAGAGATGACAGGACAGGTACAGACAATTACAGAGAATTCACGAGCTGGCAACCAAGTTGCCGAAGATGCAAAATCTGCAGCAGATGAAGGACGCGCAAGACTTTCCGAGATGAATAAATCTTTGGAGCTAATGAAAACAAGTACACAAAAAGTAACTAAAGAGATGACTTCGCTTGAGGAGACATCAACTAAAATCATTGATATTGTAGCTATTGTAAAATCGATTGCAGACCAGACGAATTTGCTTGCCCTTAATGCTTCTATTGAGGCAGCAAGAGCTGGCGAACATGGTCGGGGTTTCGCTGTTGTAGCAGACGAAGTACGCAAGCTAGCTGAGCAGACAGCAACTTCTGTTACGAGTGTTACTGAATTGATTAACCAAACAAATGAACAAATTTCTACTAATGCAGCTTCAATGCAACAAGTCGAAGATTATGTAACGTATGTACGTGATCAGATGAAAAATACGGAGAAAGCATTTGAGCAAATTGATCAGTCAATGGCTGAGAATCAGGAGCATAATGCAAGCATTCAAGAAGATTTATTCGCCTTTGATCATGTAATCCGTGAAATCGCAGAAGCTGCAAATGCGATCTCTGAAACGGCAGATGGATTGAACCGGATGATAGAAGAACGCGAAAAATAAACGGAACATTTAATAATCTATTCGAGCGTTATAAAAATAGGCTGTGGTATAAACCTAGGTTTATAAAAAAGTTTAGCTAATGATAACCTATCTTAGAGAGTCAGTAACTTAATTATAATTTCAGCTATCTATTTTAGAATAAAACAACAGGCACGTTCCCGTTGTTCGTGAGCGGGAAGCGTGCCTGTTTTATTACATTGCTTAGGAAGCAATATCAGTTTTCTCTTCTTGTGGTGTAGTGTCATCTGGCTTTGGATCTTGTTTTTTCTCGTCTGGAACATCATTACTGCTGTTATCTTCAGCAGGTTTTGTCTCAGTTGGATTAGAAGGCTGCTGTTCTGGTTTTTGATTATTTGGTTTTGCTGGTTGTTTTTGTGGCTGATTTGATGATGATCCAGATTCTGGAATTTCCTCGTTGACAGGAGCATCTTCACCCTTGGCATCCCAATAATCTTTGTAACCATATTCCCAATAATCATAGTGATCTTTATCCTCAGAGACTTCTCCGTCTGTGAAGTGACCCTCATTTTCTTCCCAATCATCGCCAAATACATTTTCGCCGTCGATACCATAGAATTGAGCTAGCAATTGCTTTTCATCCATTGGATTACTAATCCAGCCGTCAATCATATCGCCAACTTGGCTGAATGGAATACTGAATCCAATAGATACATTAGATGTACTCTGGGCTGAATTGATGGCAATGATTTGCTTCGAATTCTTAGAAATAAGCGGACCACCACTTGAACCAGGAGCGGTCGGTGCTGAAATCTGGAATAGATTATCATAGGAGAATGTGCCAATGACAAAGCTTCGGTCTTTTCCAGTTAGAAAACCCATCGTTGCTGTGTTTTCTTTACCGAGTGGACTGCCAAGCGCTACAATTTCGTCTCCGATATTGACGGAAGAGCCTCTATCGATCGGGAAGGGTTGTTTGCCTGCTAGTTCAGGCACCTGGATAATCGCAACATCGGTTTTATTTGAGTAACCAATTACAGAACCTGTATAGTTTTCCCCCGTACTAGAGTGGACTGTAGCCTCTGTCCAACCTTCAATCACGTGAGCATTTGTAACAATGATGCCATTCGCATTATATAGGAAACCGGAACCTTGCATTTCAGGTGTCGTTACTGTAAATACCGCAGCTTTTGCTGAGTTGATATAATCTGTAAGATCCTCTTTTTGTTCAAGTTCCATTGTTTGCTTTTCGATCTTAGGTTGTTCCGTATTTGCTACATCTGCACCTTGAATATATTCATCCGCATTATTGGCATTTTGACTGGAAGTGGATTCCTGCGTATTCTGATTATCTGCTTTATCCTCTATCGCTTTAGCGGCATTTTGGTCTTTTTTGGATACGGTAATGGAATCTTCTTTAGAAGCTGGCTTTGCCTCATTCGGCGATCCACCTTTGAACCATAATGCTGTAATGACCACACCCATCGCGAGTACAAAAACAAGCGAGGTGATCAAAAGAGCTCTCAAAGGATGCTTCAGTCGCTTGCCGCAATTCTGGCAATAGGGATCCTTTTTAGAGATTGGTCCTCCGCACTTTGGACATTTCATTATTCATCTCCCTTTCAAAAATCAGGTCTGGACAACCCTATTATATACCTTATTTCCTCATATTGGTACGTCTATATTTTGGGTAGAGCATTTATCCATTCTCTCTTGAACATTCTTATTTGGCAAGTAATATAGTCAAAAAAGAGAGCGCTTCTTACACGCTCTCAATTACCAAGCTAGAATTTTATTATTTTTTAACCTACGATTAGTCCGGCCCATGCAAAAATGATTCCAAATAAGACAGAGGCAATAACATAGATAGAGGCTAATTTGAAACGCTTTGCATCAATTAATGTAATGGTCTCTGTCCCAAAAGTTGAAAAGGTTGTATAAGCTCCACAAAAACCAATACCGAGCAATAACCAGAGATTGTCTCCAATGTTGCCTTCCAAATGCCATTTTGCCAGAAGCCCAAGGAAAAAAGAGCCAGTGGCATTGATTATAAATGTGCCGATAGGATAGGGGGAAATAGTCTTTATTTTACTATTTACGAGGGCACCTAGACCAAACCGGGCACAAGCTCCAAACATGCCGCCAATTCCAGCAAGTAAGAACATATATTGGATACCTCCTTATTTGTTTAAAGTTAAGCAGAAGCTTGCTCCTTTTTCATAGACAGGGCAATTCTTGTGCCAATATAGGCGAGCAAGAGCCCTATAATGATCGATAAGGCTACATAAGAAACAGCTGCAATAACATTATTGTCTCTAAGTAACTCAATTGTTTCGACAGAGAAGGTCGAGAACGTGGTAAACGATCCTGTAAAGCCTGTCCCAATCAGCAGAACAACATGAGGATTCACATATCTGCCAGCGATAAAAGTAGCGAACCATCCAAGGAATAAACAACCGAGCAGATTAATGACTAGTGTTCCAAGAGGAAAGTGTCCATTTGCTGGAATGAGTTGGCCAAGACCGTATCTACTGATTGCTCCGCAAAAGCCACCAATGGCTACGACTGTATATTTCATATAAAACACCTCTATTATCATTGTGCACTACAATTGTTAGGAAATTATATTTATATTTAATTATCGAATGCAATAATCTAGATGTCAAATAAAGCAAAAAGAAACTTGGCAGAAGAGCCAAGTTTCTTTTTGGTTAAACCATATTAATTTTACTCATATTATTTTAATTGATTAGTAATGGATGGATCTTGATTCTGACTTTGGGACTCTATATCGTTGTCTGAAAGTTCATTTGAAGTATCTGAGTCTATGTGATCTTCTTTGTCTGTGTTCTCATTTGCTTGAGTAGCAACATTTTCTTCAACATTCTGGCTTACGTTTTCATTTGTAATTGTTTCAACATTTTTTTGATCTGCTGGCTGCACTGGTTTTACATTATCCTCTTGTGGAACTAATTCAGTTGTTTTTTCAGTTTCTAAGATTGGATCAGAAGCTTTCTCATAAGAAGAGCTAGATTTATTTGTCTTTTTAGAATCAGTACTATTAACTACAATTTCCTTTTTAGAAGCTTTTGCTAGTTCTTTTTCGTCAGATTTTGTTTGACGTGTGTTATCGTTCTTTTTAGTTTCTTTTTTGATCAATGCTGTCTTTTTATCGTTATTGTTAGGGTTTTTATATAGGGCTGCAATTTGCTTCTCTGTCATTGGTTTTTTGCTCCATGCTTTAACCAGTTTTTCTACTTGATTGAAAGGCATGCTATAACCAATATGATTTTCTGTTAGACTATGCAATGAATTGATACCAATGATTTTCTTAGACTTTATTCCAATCAGTGGACCACCACTGAATCCTGGAGGAGTAGAAGCTGTCGTGACATACATCTTTGGATAAGAGTATGGATCTTTCGGTCCAACTTGCATATCAAGATTCTTCTCAATGATTTTTCCCTTAGTTGTTTTTACTGATAAATTATTAGCAATTGCTGCAACAGATGTATTAATGCTGTAACTTTTTTGGTCAATTGGGAATGTCTTTACACCAGATAGCTTTGGTACATGAATAAGAGCAACATCAGGCTTATAAGAGAAGCCGACGACTGTACCTGTATACTTTTTGCCATTTGTAGCAACGATACCAACGGTTTTAGCACCTTCAACAACATGACCATTTGTCACAAGATAACCTTTATTGTTATACAGGAAGGAAGAACCTTGTAAAATCGTATAATCATCTTCTCCGTAATCTTGAACATTAAAAACTGTGAATAGGGAGTTGCGTGCTCTTGCAATCATCTCATCGAAACTTTCTTCTTTTTGAACAGCCGAAGGTTTCAAAGTAGTTGCTGGCTTTTTACTATTTCTTACAGACTCAGGCTGACGATTTGTATTTACTGTAGCGTTCTGTACTTTAGATTTTGGGGATAAGTCTTGATGAACAAGCTGCATAGAGGCATTGGTTATAGTTTTCTCTGTTGAGACAACGGGTTTGTTGCTTTTTACAAGTTGCTTTTCGTTATGGCTTTTCTCAACATGCTGAATACCCATGCTTTTTTTAGCAGATTTAATTTGAGTATTTATTTCTTCATTTTTGTTTGTCTTAATCCCAGTAGAAACAGGAACTTTGAGAGAATTTAAATGTTCTACCTTCCGATCACCTTGTGCATGTTCCACAGGTCCTGCTTTAAAAAAGTAAAAAGTACCTGTGCCAATAACAAGAATAATTGCAAGAAGAAGGAGAATTGGTCCTTTTGCGGCTCCTAGTTCATTTTTTATAAGCCACTGAAGGGACACTTTTTTCTTAGATCTATTCAGGGGACGCATAATTTCCCACCCTTCTTTGTAATTGGATTGCTAATAGTATAGCATCCAATCTTTAATTTAGAATGAAAAAATTTCTAAAACATCTAAAAAACCAAGCATGTTTCCAATTAATGCTTGGAAGCTTGCTTGGTATATTATTCCCTCTAATCTTAGCCGATAAACCGGTGGTAAAGCGATTTGGCATGTAGGATATCTTTTGTACCATGAATCAGTGCACGGCCATCTTTAAATAAAACAATACGGTGACCCTCTGCTTCAAAAGCAATTAGGAAAGGATTAGTTTCATAAGTTAGCTGCAAGTTTTCTAAATGCTGTTGCATTGCTTTCAAGTTAGCCGGGGACTTGTGACCAGGACGAATCTGGACTGTATTACGACCGCAAAGAACAGCTGTTTTCGTTTGATTTTCCCATTCGAGAAAAGGATAGGTTGGATTTTCTCCGCACGAAGGGCAATCAAGCTTCTTCGCATTTTTGACACCAATTTGAGAATATTCATTATGCCAAAGGTCAAATGAAGCGAGTTTTTGACGTACGGCATCAATGTTTCCAGTAAGAATTTTCAACGCTTCGGCACTTTGATGAGCAACTGTCATTTGAACAGCTGGTGCAATAATGCCTGCAGTGTCACATGTAGCAGCTCCAGCGGAAGGAATAGTTTCCATCAAGCAGTGAAGACAGGGTGTGATACCAGGCAAAACAGTCATGCTGATACCATAGCTCGCAACACAGGCACCATAAATCCAAGGGATTTTCTTCTTCTGTGACATATCATTAATCAACATGCGTGTTTCAAAATTATCTGTAGCATCGATAATTAGATCGACACCATTTGTTAATCCATCTAAGGTTTCAGCGTTTACATCCAGAATTTGAGCAATAACATTTGCGGATGATTGAATTGCGAGAAGCCGTTCCTTCGCTGCGACAGCTTTTGGAGTGCGATCAAGTGCATTCTGTTCTGTGAAGAGTTGTTGGCGCTGCAAGTTACTAAATTCAATATAATCACGGTCAACAAGTGTTATCTTACCAACACCGGCTCTTACAAGAATCTCTGCATTCGATGTTCCAAGCGCACCGACACCAATCATCAATACATGCTTTTTTGATAGCCTTGTCTGTCCTTCAACTCCAATTGGAGAAAAAAGAATCTGCCGCGAATATCGATCATCCGCTGCAGAATGTAATGTTCCGTTCTCCTTATTTTGTTCTACCATGCTGCCATTCACACCTTTTATTCTATATGCTATTTAAATCAAATCTCTATTCAGGTCTCATTAAGTTATAAAAATGCTTAATCATGCTAGGACGATCTGTTGCTTGCCACATTGACGACTGAACTGCAATGCCATCTGCATATGGAAGTACTTTCTCAGCATTCTTCGTTGTAATACCACCAGTAGCCAGAATAGGGATATTGATCTCTTCTTTTAATTCTATCAATTTCTCAAGACCTTGCTCCGGGGTGTCTAACGAAGGATCTGCCGCAAATACATGACCAAACATAACATAATCTGCGCCTTCAGCTTCAGCTCGTTTTGCCTCATCCATTGTATGTATAGTTTTACCGATACGAATGCCGCTGAAAGACTCACGGACTTTATCGACAGGCAAACTTCTATATGAAAGTTGGACACCTCCGGCTTTAGCTGCGACTGCAACGTCAACTCTGTCATTTACATAGATTTTAGAAGGGGGGATGCCCTTATCTACCAATCGTTCAATGAGTGTATACAATTTATATGCTGACCAGGCTTTAACTTTCAAGTGAACTGCCGTAACAAAAGGATGGGCTTCTTTTGTAGTTTCTATAAAATCTTGTTCATCAAATATAATATCTGAAATAATATGAAGTTCCTTTTTCAGAAGCGTAGCACCTCCGAAACGAGACCTTTACAAGATAGACTTATCTTGTTGTTGCATAATCGGCAGTAGTTGCAACCGGCCACATTTCTCTATTTTCTGCCATTTCCCAAAACATATATTCAAAATAACTAGTTTTTACGACAATCTCTTCAAGAATTGCGAGATCTTTATCGGTTTTGTGTTCAGCAATCTGATCGATTAAATGGATACATTGTTGTGCAAGTTGCTTGAACTCAGAAGATGCGTACATTTGCACCCAGCTACCGTAAAATTCATGATCCATGGACCCAGGAATCTTGGCTAATGACTCACCAATGTACTGATAACTCCAAGCGCATGCAAGTACGGCCGCGGCTGCGTTTTCTACACCACCAAGATGACTCATATTAAGCATATAACTCGTATAAGCTGTCATAGTGGCAGAAGGTTCAGTTGCTTCTAATTCATCATTTGAAATTCCGAGCCTTGCAGCATATTCACGATGCAAATCCATCTCTACGGTAAGTGTTCCATGAAGCAAAGAAGCAAACGCTGTCATCGTATCTAGATCTCTAGCCTTTGCCGCACCAAGAGCAAAGATACGTGAATATTCAATTAAATAAACGTAGTCCTGTTTCATATAATGCTTGAACTTTTCTTTATCCAGAGTCCCGTCTCCAATACCTCTTACAAAAGGGTGGGTTAAGTAGGATTCCCAAACGGGTGCTACTGTTTTCCATAGACGCTCACTAAATTTATCCATTTTTCTTCGCCTTCTATCATATATTTTTTAATACTCATAGAATACATGTCTTGAAGAGTAGTCATGGGAGTCGAATGTGCGGACTGCAGGAGAGAGCAAGAAAAGGGCATACACATGAAAAGAAGTGCTACGCTTCTTGAAAAAGACGCAAAAGGGACATAGTCCAACATGCATCAAGTGTTTATAATAAGAGCCACTTTCCTCCGCTAGTATGAACTAGATCAGGTTCAAAGGGTCAAGAATGATCTTTCTCAGCAAATAAATGCTCCCCCAGTGTCTCGCATATTCGCGATTCTATTCAATTACAGTAAAACATATAGCAGATTGAAAGGCAAATAAGGGAGAGTAATCGCACTCCCTTCATTAAATCAATAAGGAATATTATGAAAGATTTCATCAAATAAGGACAGTTTGTTTGTTTCTTTTTTCAGAAGAATATTAAAGCTGTTTAAAGAATAATGAGTAACATTCATGCCAGATAAAGAAGCAGCAAATTGAGAAATCTTATCTGAGTTCTCATTTGTATGTGATAGATGTTCTGGGCCAACGATAATTAAATGGTTGTAACCATGACTGACAGCGAAGGCTAAATCGTGAAACTTAACTTGCTGAACATCTTTTAAAAGAATTTCATAGCCTTCCATTTGAAGTAGGTCGTTTAGAAGTTTAAAGGCTATTTGACTTTGGGTTTTCTTTTCAGTTATAAGAATTAGTTTCTTCTTTTCGACCGTTAATACAATGCTCTCTTGAATTTCCTTTAAGTATTGTACGAGTGGGGATACGATACTTTGTTCCTCATCAAATGGGAGAAGTGCGAGTGCTAGACTTTCAGGCATCAATCCAATGAAATTGCGAGGTTCTTTTTCGTAAAGTTCTTTAATTTCAGGAAGAAGTTGTCTAAAAAGCTCCCAGCTCTCTTTTAGATTTTCTTCTACCAGTATATTTGTCTGTATCATATTCAACAATTTTATGTAAGCAGGGACATATAAGCTGGAATAGAGATTCTCAAGTGATTTCTTGCCACTTAGAATAAACAGCATTTGCTCTGCTCTTTCTTTATTATTATGAATTAGCGCCTCTACAAATTGGTCGAAGTGTTCCTCAAAAACTGGTGGTTGATATGTTACGAACTCTTGTATTGTCAAAGAAAAATCCAATGGCAAATGAAAAGAAGCGGTATGATTGTTAGAGCTGCTATGTATACCAGTTTCCATATGACTAGTTTTAGAGAGAATTTTATTCATATGGTTTTGGAATTTATGATCAGGTTTATTATGGATATCTGACAATATGGAGGCTAATTTATTGCTCGGTTGATTGATTAACTGAGTATATTTTGTTGCTGCTAAGCTAGCGGGCTGTTCAGCTAATCTTCTTATTATAGGAAAAGCCGGTGTAGAAAAACGAGCATGTTCTACAATTGCAAGACTTTGGTCTGAGAGACGAACGACTGAACTCTCAGGATAAACCTCTAATAATTGAGAGAACCCAATAAGCAATTCTTGATCAAATACATTCTCAAATAGAATTTGAACGGCTTCTTGTGCGGGAAACACTGTTTTAAAAGGGCCACTGAGGGTGAGAGTTGAATATGCACGAACAATTTCGAGTAAGAGCAGATGATTTTCCGGTACAGACTCTCGTCCAAACTTACCAGCTGATGCGTATGGAAGGACCGAAGACAATACTGAATTGCCCAGTACACTGTTTCCTTCATTAATAGACTTATGAAACAGATTTTTCTCGAAACGAGTTAATCGGCGAGAAAGCTGCAGCAGATCCTGGGGTACTGCAAGGTGCGCTGCAGCATGATACAAGTAGCCTTCAGCCAGTTTGTCCAAATGCTTAAAGCCTAGTCGTTTCGCAGCCATTGTTCCGAGTAAAAATACATCGAATGAATGATAATAGGAATAGGGGTTATGCTTTGCAAGTTCATAAAGAAGCTTTCCACCACCATTAGGAACAAATGAATGATGGAAACGTTCAAGAAGATATTGAACATCTTTATGATTGTGAAGTAATTTTCCGTACCTGTATTCATATCCAATTGCTTCTATTGTACGAAAGAATAGATCTTCAGCTAGAGACTTATCATTATAATCTTCGATAAAAATGTAATTGCGATCTGATATGTCTGATTCTGGATCATCGAGTATGGGAATAGTCTCGATATCATGCTCTTTTAATGAAGAAATTGAACGAGCGCTTAAAGTTGTTCCTGATTTCAGTAACAGACGATCACGAACGAATAAATCGGTAGCGATTACATCACCTGCTACAGCTTCTTTCAAGTGAATCCAATGCATTCTTAGCCTCCAACTCCTTCTTAGCTGCGTAGTCTTTGATGGGTAAAAGAAGTTCACTTAGGGATATATCAAGAGCAATTGTCAATTTACATAGATTAAGAATAGAGATATTGCGTTTGCCTGTTTCAATATCAGAGTAGTAGGAACGAGAAAAACCAGCTTTTGCCGCAAGGAATTCCTGAGTAAAGCCTCTTATCTTCCGGAAGATCTTCAAACGTTTGCCAATCTCATGCAGTACTTCCAACTCGTTCTCCTTAAACAACTCATTCATGACGCTCACGCCTTTCAAAATTATATTATATGAAAATATAAAACTAAAACTAAAATTAAAACAAAAAAATGAAAATACGGAATAATTAATTTCAATAATAAGGATTAATAACCAAAAAAACCACCTGTTTTAAGTGACTTAATAAATCTATTTTCCTACCATTAAGCATAAATGTCTATACAAAAGCTAAATAATACAGAAAAAAGGTGTATAAATAAATATAAAAGGTAATGATGGTTCTATTATTCGAAAAGTAAATGAAAATGTAATTAAATTTCTTCCGGTTGACGATTATAAAATGGATTACTATAATAGATGACTATGTCTTACTGAACAGAGCAAGCCGATGTGATTCTGAACTGTTGCTACCTACAACATGATTTTCTCATCCAACGGTCTTGGCATCGCAGGACAGATGTACAATAGACACTTGCTCCTAAATCATTTAGGAGGAAAAGCGTGCAAAAAAAAATTAAATCAAATACAGATTGGACAGTCCTTTTATTAAGTGGCGGCTTTCTGTTAGTATTCATTTTACTCTCGTTTATAAATAGTGATATGGTGAGTAAATGGATTGAAAAACTATTCGGTTATTCAGCTGATTATTTCGGAGCATATTGGCAATTGCTTATGCTTGCGAACTTCGGTGTTGCTATATTTTTGGCACTTTCTAAGTATGGAAAGGTCAAGCTTGGGAATAAGGACAAGCCACAATACAGCTATTATAAATGGGTAGCAATGATCCTCGTAACGTTGCTTGCAAGTGGTGGTGTTTTTTGGGCGGCAGCAGAACCGTTATACCATTATATGAGCAAACCTCCGTTATTCGATAAAAGTTCTTCTCTGGGTATCTTTGAAGCATTTTCTCAGTCATTTCTTCACTGGGGTTTCCTTGCTTGGGCAATACTCGGTACGACTGCTACAGTTGTCATGATGTATGTCCATTACCACAAAGGATTTCCATTGCGTCCGCGTGCGCTCTTGTATCCTATGCTTGGTGAGCGTGTTTTCAAGAAGAGTATTATCGGCACGATTGCTGATGTAATCTCCATTATTGCTACTTCAGCAGGTACGCTCGGACCAATTGGTTTTCTTGGTTTACAAATTTCCTATGGTTTGAACAGTTTATTCGGAATTCCTGATACTGTATTTCTAAGTATTATAGTAATTGTTTTACTTGTGCTTGTTGCTGCCATTTCAGCTGCAACAGGTGTTGATAAAGGGATTCTTCTATTGAGTCGAGTTAATGTAGGCATGACAATTTTCCTTGGTATTGTACTTCTCATTGTAGGTCCGACATTCTTCATTATTGATTCATTCGTAGGTGGAATGGGCGTCTATTTACAGAATTTCTTAAGCATGAGCCTTTATAGAGGAGATTCTGATTGGCTTAGCTTGTGGACTGTATTCTTCTGGGGTTGGTTCATTGGATATGCACCAATGTTGATTATCTTTATCAGCAGAATTTCACGTGGCCGTACGATTCGAGAAATTGTGATCGGTATCGGTATTGTTGCTCCAATTATTAGTAACTTTTGGTTTGCTATTGTTGGCGGAACAGGAATGAAGTTCGAACTTGATAAACCTGGGTCAATCACCACTTCATTGAACGATTCAGGGATGCCTGCAGCCGTTATGGCCATTATGCATCAGTTACCGCTCGGTACCACGTTTGCGGTCGCATTTCTATTGATTTCAATTGTGTTCGTGGCAACAACTGCTGACACAATGGCATATACGATTGCTGTTACACTTACGGGAAATGATTCGCCACAACGTTGGTTGAGGGTCTTCTGGGCGCTCATTTTCGGCGTTACGGCAGTGGTTATTCTAACAATAGGTGAAGATAGCATGACTGCGATTCAGAATTTCATTATTATTACTGCTGTACCTGTTTCATTCTTGCTTCTGCCACCAATATGGGAAGCTCCTAAAATTGCCAAAATCATGGCAAGAGAACAAGGCATTATTGACAACAATAAAAAAACAAATTAAGAACTGTATATATTATGTAGGAAAGACCCGCTGGCAACTAATGTCAGCGGGTCTTTCCTACGTATTGTATTGAAAGGAAGAGTGAAGCGGTTTGAAAAATGTATTCTTTCTTTTTAAATATATGGTATCTAACTCAATGTACCTCAACTAATACAAAGAAATTAAAGAATTTAAAAAACCCTTTAATGTTGTAGCGTAGCTTGGCTAGAAATAAGGTAAGCCTAAATTTAATAACACTCACTATATTGAGAACCAAATCTCTGCCTCTATGCATAGTATACATTATCCAAGATCAGGGGGTGGAACAAATGGGAGCGAGTTGTGGTAATGAAAGTGGTTACGGTAGCGGCGGTGGATTTGCACTGATTGTTGTGCTATTCATCTTGCTTATTATTGTTGGTACTGCGTTTGTCGGTGGCTATGGCTGCTAATTTTAATTGATGAAATAAGAGATGTCTCCAAATAGGAGGCATCTCTTATTTCATCAATTAAGACAGGCTCATGACAAAGCATATCAGTATTCGATTATTTCCTGGGTAATATTCTACAGAATATAGAAGGGAACCTGACGATTGCTTGTGAATTTTCTGGAAAAAGAAGAATTAGTAAGGCGTGTTGACTACTTGGGTACATTTTCGGCATTAACATTGAATTACGATTATATATGAAAGAATCTAATGTATTTTTTACTCCTACCTTTCAATTTGATTAAAAGCAGCCGATAAATACTTAGAAAGGTATATATGCTTAAATAACTATATGGAATTAGGAAAAAATACCTGATATACTCATAATATAACTTTTTGTGTTGGATGAATGACTTGATAAATGTAGAGTACTATTGGAGGAGATTGCATGCAAAACGATATTTTGTTGGAAAGCGGTACAAATGAACTTGAAGTGGTTACATTCCAAGTTGGAGCAAGCTCATTTGGTATTAATGTTCTAAAGGTAAGGGAAATCATTGTCCCGTTGCCGATTACAGATACACCGAATGCTCATAAAAATGTCGAAGGTGTTATTAGATTGCGGGAAGAGGTAATTCCCGTAATTGATTTGGCTAAAGTACTTAATTTGCCACCATCAGCTCATCCTGAGAAAGATAAACTTATTATTGCGGAATTGAATCAGCTTAAAGTAGCGTTTCATGTGCATAGTGTCTCACGAATTCATCGTATCTCTTGGGAGCAAATTGAGAAACCAGACGAATTATCAGCAGGCCACCAGGCTTATACGATCGGCATTATTAAACTTGCTGATGAGATGTCATTGTTATTAGATTTTGAAAAAGTTGTCGTAGAAATCAGTCCTGAAGCAAGCATTAACGTTGAAAGCTTGAAAATACTCGGGGAGCGTGAACGCTCGGTTAAGAAAATTATTGCAGCAGAAGATTCAGCTATATTGCGTCAATTGCTTAAAGATACATTGGAAGAGGCAGGCTATCATCGGGTCCAGTTCTTTGAGAATGGTAAGGATGCGTGGAATCATCTTGAGTCAATTGCAGAAGATGATCAATGTAATCCTCTAGAGGAAGTGAATTGTATTATTACGGATCTTGAGATGCCGCAGATGGATGGTCATCATCTTACGGATAAGATTAAAAAGAATGATCGTCTTCAAGCTATTCCGGTTATTATATTCTCTTCACTTATTACGGATGATCTATTCCATAAAGGAGAGAAAGTTGGAGCAAGTGCCCAAGTAAGCAAGCCTGAGATTGTTAAACTTGTTAAAGAAATTGATAAGCACATTTTGTAAAAGAATCACAGATACCCGTCATTTACGGGTATCTGTGATTCTTTTGTGTATTGTCAGAAAAAAATGTTGCATTTAGATAGTTGTCCATTTAGAATGATAATGAGAATCAATATCATTTATATTGAAACCAGATATACAAATAGAAAAGGGGAATGAAAAATGAAAAAGAGAAATTATTGGTTAGCAGGAGCATCAGCTATTCTTGCATTAAGTCTTACTGCATGTGGAAATGAGAACAAGGAATCTTCAACTTCAGAAGGTCAGGCAAAAACGGAACAAAGCGATAGTAATAAAGAAGCTAAGGCAAACAATGAATCTAAAACTCAGACAATTACATATCTGGGTAAGAAATATGAACTACCAACTAAGACAGATAGAATCGTTGCCGCAAGTCTTGAATCTATGGAAGATGCTGCAGTACTTGGTGTGAAGCCAGTAGGTGTATTGGAAGTTGGCGGTAGCATTCCTGAATATCTTAAAAGGGACCTAGACGATGCATCACTAATTGGTAATAAAATGGAGCCAAATAATGAAGCGATTGTCAAATTGAAACCAGATGTAATTCTAGGGTCTTCTAAGTTCCAAGAAAGTGTAGCAAGCAATCTTAATAAAATCCAAACGATGATTCCTTATTCTCACTTGTCGGAGAATTGGGAAGAGAACCTTCGTCTTCTTGGTAAGCTTTCAAATAAAGAAAGTGAAGCTGATAAGGTGATTTCTGATTATCAAAAGGATGCTAAAGATGCGACAGATAAACTTGGAGGTAAATTGAAGAATAAAGATGTACTTGTTCTAAGAATACGCCAAGGTTCATTAGCTATTTATTCAAAAGACGTCTATCTGAATTCTGTACTGTATGAAGATCTTGGACTTAAAGTACCTGCAATTGTTGAGGAAACGGAGGCACAGGCAGAGTTGTCACTCGAGGCCTTAGCGAATGCGAATCCGGACTATATCTTCCTTCAGTTTGAGTCGAGTGAAAATCCTGATAATGCAAAAGCACTTGACGAAACTTTAAATAACCCGATTTTCAAAAGTGTTAAAGCTGCTAAAGCGAACCATGTATTTGTGAACGCAATCGATCCTCTTGCTCAAGGTGGCACAGCTTGGTCTAAGGTTAGATTCCTTGATGCTGCTGTTGACAATCTGTCAAAATAAAAGGTTATTAGATGAGGAATAATCGAAACGCAGTCATTATATTGATTTTATCGCCATTTTTTATTCTGATGTCGATGATTGCATCTATTATGTACGGAGCAAAAACAATCGACTTTCAAACTGCTTGGCAGGCAATTGTTCATTATGACTTTGGCAATGTGGATCATGTGATTATTGCAACAGGAAGAATACCTCGCGCAATTGCCGCTGCTGTCGTGGGAGCAAGTCTCGCCGCAGCGGGAGCGATTATGCAGGGTGTGACAAGGAATTACTTGGCATCACCTTCCATAATGGGTGTAAATGATGGATCGGTATTTATGATTACACTGGCCATCGTATTCATGCCGCATCTAACAAATAGCGAATTAATCATTCTATCAATGATTGGATCTGCTTTTGGAGCGGGACTCGTTTACGGGTTCGGCTCTTTATTTAAAGATGGATTGTCACCAGTTCGACTAGCTATTATTGGGACCGTTATTGGTACTTTTTTAAGCAGTACAGCAACAGCTGTTGCGATGTATTTTCAAGTCTCACAGAATATAACAGCTTGGTACAGTACAAAGATTCAAACGGTGGATCCACCAATGCTTTATTTGTCATTGCCAATTCTCGGTGGTGGTCTGCTGCTTGCGATCGCGGTTTCGAAGGCAGTTACTATTGCCTCGCTTGGGGAAGAAACAGCGATTGGTTTGGGCCAAAAAACAAAATGGATTAAGGTAATCAGCATGCTTTCTGTTGTTTGTTTAACAGGCGTATCAGTAGCATTAGTAGGGAAAATCGGTTTTGTTGGCTTAGTTGTCCCACATATATCAAGATTCCTAACGGGCTCTGACTATAGGGTAATTGTTCCTTGTGCTGCTTTCCTTGGTGCTGCTTTCTTAACACTTTGTGACTGCCTCAGCAGAATGGTTAACTTCCCGTTTGAAACACCAGTGGGCGTTGTGACAAGCTTGATTGGCGTTCCTTTTTTCCTGTATTTAATTCGGACAAAAGGAGGCAATCGCAATGCTCTATAATCAATTCATACGTTTTGTATTAATGATTACTTTGTTCCTGTTTCTTACACTGGTAGTATTCTATTTACATGTAACAAACGGAGTGTTTGATATTCCTGTAAAGGATGCTTTTAAGGTAATCTTGGGAATGAGTTCTGATGATCAGCAAAAATTGGTCATGTATCAATTTAGGCTGCCAAGAATAGCTGTAGCCGCACTTGCTGGAATTGGTTTAGCTATAGCTGGAACGGTGGTCCAGGGTGTAACGAGAAACGGTTTAGCAGATCCTAGTATTTTGGGAATCAATGCCGGAGCAGGCACTTCTATAGTGCTATTTATGTTTTTGTTTCAATTTGCAAACAAGCCTTTTCAACTGGAGCAGGTATCTAGTATTCTTGTGATGCCTTTATTTGGTTTCGTAGGAGGTCTTTTTGCAGCAATACTGATATGGATGTTCTCGGTGAAAAAAGGTGTACTTGATATGCAACGCCTTATATTATCAGGTATTGCGATTAGCAGTGGTTTCGGTGCATTAACTTTATACATATCTTTAAAAATGAATGGGCATGATTATGAAACAGCAGCCGCTTGGTTAGTAGGTAGCATTCATCAGGCTAATTGGCAATACGCGACTGGAATGCTTCCTTGGATTATTATACTTGGTGGTATTATCATGGCGAAAGCACATCTGCTTGATTACTTCCAGCTTGAGGAAGCAAGTGTGATTGGAATAGGTATTGCATCAACGAAGGAAAAAACAATACTTTTGCTATGTGCAATTGGCATTGTCAGTGCCTGTGTTTCTGTTTCTGGTGGTATCGGATTTATTGGCTTGCTATCTCCGCATATCTCAAGACGGCTGGTTGGGCTAAAGCATCAATATATATTGCCGATGAGTGCAGTGGTTGGTATGTTCCTGCTTATTACCGCTGACTTTGTGGCGAAGTCAGTTTTTCAGCCAATTGAATTACCAGCAGGTGTTGTTGTTTCCATTATTGGAATACCGTATTTTCTTTATCTGCTTTCTAAAACAAAGTAAGCCAAGGAGGATTTGAAATTGAATAATCAAGTTAGCCTTGAGAGAACCGAAGTGTGGGAGTTTGACTCTGAATATTGCAATGCAGCATATAAAGTAAAGACCTACGTACCTGATTCTGAACAACCTATTGAAGGGTTTCCATTTATCATTGTATTAGATGGACATGCGTATTTTCAAATTGCTCGAGAAACTGTATTGCTTCAGTGCAGGAATTCACCTAAGACGCTTGTCGAGCCCTCAATTGTAATATCAATTGAATTCGTAGGTGAAGATAAAGACATACGCTTGCGCAGATTCTATGATTTCACTCCACCGGCAAAGGAATACAAGTACCCAGACAGGCTTAGTGGAGCAAATATAGGAGAGCATGGAGGGGCAGAGAATTTCCTCAATATGCTTGAATTTGAACTAATACCTTCTATAGAAGATAAATTTTGCGTAGATACGTCTAAGAAATCCATTTACGGGCATTCCCTTGGTGGACTATTTATTCTTTATGTTTTATTTAAGCATGATAATTTGTTCCATTCTTATTTGGCAATAAGTCCATCTATATGGTGGAACGATTGTGAAATCCTTCTTTATGCCGATAAGTGGTTAGGTGCCAAAGATGACTTTAAAAAGCCAGCATTATTTATGGCAGTTGGGTCTGAAGAAGGTTTTATGGTAGAGAATACATCGCGTTTCTATGAAAAATGTAAAGATCAATTAAAGCTGGATTATTATTTATCGACTGGGGAGAATCACGCCTCTGTTGTTCCTTCTACAATCAGTAGAGCGTTTCGATTTATGAGTTCTTCATAATCTAACAAGCACGCAGAAGCCATTTCATTGAAAATGGCTTCTGTATTCTTGTGATTAGCTATATTGTACAGTCCGTTGTTTATAGTAGATAACTAACTATATTATGTTGTGCAGGTTAGACAAAACATAATTAGAAATTATATACAATAAATACAATGACATTGAGATCCGATTAAATTACAATAAAGCCAATCACTAATTGAAAGCGTTTTCAAAACGTGTTAAGCTAACCATATACCCTGAATCCAAGATTAAAAAATAATTTGAAGAAAAGAACTGAAAGGAGTGATTTTGCCGCGAATCGGGTAATAGGATATACCGAGATAGCTAGTTACCTAGCAAGCGATTCTTCAGAACAAGATCTGTAGAGTACACAGCTAATTGGAACAAGCTTCTACTATTACCGAGGGGGGTTGGCGTTTCCTCATTAAAAAAGGAAATAAGAGTAAATGCCCTACGGAGAAATGTAAGCGATTACTAATTCGATTCTCCGACACGCAAAAGCACTTTATTCAAGTTTTACAGTTAAATTTTGGGGCTTTACAGAATCAATGTTTTTATAATTTTTAGAAGAAGAAATCAGAACTTTTAAACTAGGGGGTCCACTATGAGTAATTCAAGAGTAGATGAGAAGTTTGGTTTTGGTAAATCTACAATTCTAGGTATGCAGCACGTAGCAGTAATGTATGGGGGAGCAGTTGCAGTACCAATTTTGATAGCAGGTGCATTGGGGCTAACACAGGAACAGCTTGTATATTTGATTTCCTTTGACTTGTTCACTTGTGGTATGGTTTCACTGCTTCAAACGTTAGGTATGGGTAGCTTCGCAGGTGCGAAATTGCCTGCACTTATGGCCATTTCATTCGTAGTTGTTGGTCCTGCCATCTCTATTGGTGTGGGACATGGTGGAGGAACGGAAGGTCTTACGTATATTCTCGGTGGTGTAATTGGAGCCGGTGTACTTGTAACCATTCTCTCGCAATTCGCAACACAGCTCGTACGCTTCTTCCCACCGATTGTGACAGGATCTGTAGTACTCGTTATCGGTATTACACTTATGCCTGTTGCTATGGGGAACGCAGCTGGTGGTAACGCAGCAAAAGATTTCGGTGCATGGTATCATTTGACAGCTGCAGGATTCACTTTTATAACATTCTTGATGCTGAACCATTATGCAAAAGGATTTGTTAAATCTTGTGCAATCTTGATCTCTCTAATAATTGGTACAATTTTTGCTTCATTCCTAGGTTTGGTAAACACAGACGGTCTTGCAAATGCTGCATGGTTCTCTTTCCCAACACCTTTCCATTTCGGTGTTCCGAAATTTGATATTGCCGCAATTCTAACAATGACACTTGTTGGGATAATCATCATGGTTGAATCTACTGGTGTATTCTTTGCACTAGGTGAAGTATCAGGTAAACAGATTGACGGTGAAGTTATTAAGCGTGGTTTGCGTGCTGAGGGTATCGGTGCAATCTTCAGTGGTATCTTTAACTCATTTAACCACTCTACTTTCTCACAAAACGTTGGTCTTGTATTCTTGACTAAAGTAGTAAGCCGTTATGTAGTAGCATTTGGTGGTGGTATTCTAGTATTGTTAGGTCTAGTACCTAAGATTGCTGCTGTAACAACAATGATTCCGCCAGCTGTTCTAGGTGGCGCAATGGTTCCGATGTTCGGTATGTTGATGGCTGCTTCTATGCAAATGATGGCGAAAGATGATCTTACTAAAGCTTCAAACCAGTTGATCATCGGTGTTGGTATTGGTCTAGCGCTTGCTTGTGCTGGTGCAAAAGCAGGTACTTTCGATTCACTTCCACAGTTAGCTGGAATGCTAATTGGTTCTGGTCCGGTTGTTGCCGGTGTTGGATGTTTCCTACTTAACTGGTGGTTGAATGGTGCCAACTATGACCCAACTGCTGAATTTAAGCAGGCTGAGGAAGATAGTGCAAAAGAAAGCACTGCTTGATTACTAGAGATTATTTGAAAATAAAAAGACGATCCGTGCTGTATGCATGGGTCGTCTTTTCTTATTTGCTCATATCACTTTTGCAAATAACAAGCTTTGTGCTAAGCTTGTCAAGTGATTTGAAAGGGGATTTGCACGTGGGAAAACAACATAATCCGATTAAAGCGGATAGAACCTATCAGGTTATTCTATTGATTGGTATCATTGTAGCATCTAGTAATTTACGACCTGCAATTACCGCTGTCGGTCCACTCTTAAAAACAATTGGTGATGATTACAACCTTGCTCATTGGGGAGCGGGTCTTTTAACAACTTTACCACTTCTTGCATTTGCCTTCCTGTCGCCGATTGTACCACGGATTGGTGCTCGGCTGACAAATGAAATAGCTGTGATCGCAGGAATGGTTCTTCTTGTTCTTGGCATGCTTGTACGTGTAGTTCCATGGGTGTCGTTTCTATTTTTGGGAACGCTAGTTGCTGGAGCGGGAATTGCTATTTTAAATGTACTGATACCAGGCATTATTAAGCAGAAATTCCCACTTAAAGTTGGTTTGTTAACAGGTGTCTACTCGACAACGATGAGTGGGATTGCAGGGCTTTCTTCTGGAGTGTCCATTCCAATAGCGAAAGGACTTGGCTGGGGATGGAGCTGGGCTCTTGTAATTTGGGTCATACCTGCATTAATTGGTATTTTTGTATGGATCTATATTGCTTTGCGAGAACGTAAGAAACATCATTTGAGCAAAGTAGAGAAAAAGTCAATTGAGAAAAAATCAAAACCGAAATACACTTCTGATAAACGGATATGGAAATCGGGCCTTGCTTGGCAGATGGCTTTTTTCATGGCATTGCAATCTTTCTTATTCTACGTAACGATATCTTGGCTTCCTGCTATTTTACAAGGTAATGGATTTACAGAATCAGGAGCGGGTTGGATGCTTTCCTTCATGCAATTCATTGGATTGCCAGCAAGCTTCTTAATTCCTGTCATTGCCGCTAGGCTTGGTAGCCAACGTGGAATCGTAGTAGGTATTGGTATTGCCATGATTTTTGGTTTTGGCACATTATTACTCGGACATTCACATCTTTTGATGATTATTGGTACTGCGATTATTGGTTTATCAGTAAATGGAAACTTCTCTCTTGCATTAACATTCTTCGGATTGCGAGCTCGAACTGCACAAGATGCTGCGGAGCTTTCGGGGATGGCACAATCACTGGGATATTTGATTTCAGCATTAGGTCCAACATTGATTGGCCTATTGTATGATCAGACAGGTACGTGGACAATTCCGCTTTATGTAATGCTTGGAACTGTACTTGTTATGGTCATACTTGGTTTGAGTGTTGGTCGTGATCGATATGTATTTGATGAAGCAAAAGGTGCTCAATCTAGTTGATCCTAATATAAAATGGCGCATGGATGATTTTCGTCCATGCGCCATTTATTTGAAAGTGAAAATAGAATTACACTTATGGAAATTAATTTAACCGCTATAGCATTTCTAAATAGGTTATAATGAAATAAGTAAGTTAGCGATTAGGAGAGAAGGTACGTCGTGAAGAGTAGTAGAAGGCTTGGAATTAAGTCGAAAATCATTATGGGATATATGGCGATGATCGTTTGTCTAATAGTCGTCTTTTTAATACTAGATAAACAGATTGGAATGCTTCAAGCCGAACGAAACCATATTATTAAACATGAAATGGATATATATAATTTATCAAATGAACTTGAAAACTACGTCATAGATATGGAAAAAAGTCAGCGTGGTTACTTGCTTACAGGTAATGAAAGCTATTTAACTCCATATTTTAATGCAAGCAACAAATGGGAATCAAGTTTTGATGATTTAGCAGGATATGTTAAAGGCGATTCTGAGCAAAAAGAAAGAATTCAAGATATGCGAAACACAATAGTAGACTGGATAAAGATTGCAGGTGTGCCTGCTATTGAAGCAAGAGACGCTGGTGATCAAAAGGCTATCGATAAACTGCTAACAGATGACCCAGGTAGAGAAGACATGGAGAAGCGTCGTAGACAATTCGATTCATTTCGAAAAAATGAACAAGCGGATACGAAGAGTCATGTAGCTGAGCTAGACGAACGTAACAAAATGCTTACTTTTTGGTTGTTTAGTTTTCTAATCATCATTGCTATTGTGAGTATTGGTATTGCTTATGGTACGGCACGTTCTCTTACTGGTTCCGTTAATAACGTTACAGATACAATAAGGGGACTCGCAAGATCAAAACAGCATTTAAAAAGAAGAATACACGTAAAAGCGCGTGATGAGATTAGAGATCTGGGCGAAGTTACCAATGAACTGCTCGATGTAATGGATAAGCGTGATTGGCTTCAAGTGAACACGGCAGAACTATTAAAAGTTGTGCAAGGTGTAACTTCAGTAGATGTACTAGCCGATAGATTTTTAAGAAACATCTCGAAAATTACGAATGCCACTATGGGGGTATTTTATATTCGTGAAGAACAGGATAAAGGCTGTCGTTTTAAAAAAGTCGGTTCTTTTGCAGATGATGGAAATGAGCCAGGAAGAGATGGATTTTCCCTTGGTGAAGGAGTTATTGGTGAGAGCGCTGAGAGTATGGAAAGCCGACTGATCAAAGATATTCCTGAAGATTATCATGTGATTGGGTCAGGACTTGGAGAAGTTAAGCCTAAGAGCATTCTAATCGTACCAATTATTTTTGAGGATAGAACGGTTGCTGTTATTGAGCTCGCTAAACTGGATGAATTTACAAATATGCAGAGAAAAATCTTCGAAGAAATTCGTGAGACATTCGGTGTTATTGTCCATAGCGTACAAACACGTATGGAAGTTCTGCGTTTGTTGAGGGAGTCCCAAACGATGACTGAGGAACTTCAGGCACAACATGAGGAACTTCAGACGCAATCTGAAGAATTGAGAATGCAGTCTGAAGAACTGCAAACGACAAATGATCAATTGGAAGATAGAAGAGTTGAGGCTGAGTCTAAAGCGTTGGAACTGGAAATGGCCAAACATCAACTAGAGGACAAAAATGATGAGCTTAGACGTAGTTCTAGCTATAAATCGGAGTTCCTTGCTAATATGTCTCATGAACTTCGGACGCCGCTTAACAGCATTCTTATTCTCTCTGAGATGTTAGCAGAACAAGAAGACCAAGAGACGGAATCAGCAGAATATGCTCGTATTATCCAGTCATCTGGTAAGGACCTTCTTGAATTAATCAATGACATACTTGATTTATCAAAAGTTGAAGCTGGGAAAATTGAAATTGTTATCGATGAGCTGAATACGAGTGAATTTGCAGAGCTGACAGAATTAAAATTCAATCATATGGCTGCAGATAAAGATATTGATCTTATTGTTGAGAAGCTCCCTGGCGTACCTGAAATATTCTATACAGATACGAATAGGTTCCAGCAAATTGCTAAAAATTTATTGTCCAATGCGATCAAATTTACGGAAAAAGGCTTTGTTAAAATTCAAGTCATTCCAATGGTTGAAAGTCAGCTGACAGCTGACATGAAGGATATAAGCAATGAATGGCTTGCGTTCTCTGTTTCTGATACAGGCATTGGTATTCCAGCTGAGAAACATGCGTTGATCTTCGAAGCTTTCCAGCAAGCAGATGGTGCAACAAGCCGAAAGTATGGTGGAACAGGCCTAGGATTGTCCATTTGTGCAGAATTTGCTAAGTTACTCGGTGGTTCAATTATGGTTGAGAGTGAAGAAGGCAAAGGAAGTCGCTTTACTGTACTATTGCCTAGCTTGCACAAGGGCATTGGAGATGTTAGAGCAATTGAGTGGGATCAGAAAGCAACAGCACGCATTATCTATGGGGCTGCTGATGCAGCAGCCGGACGAGAAGAAGTGCATACTACACCTACAATATCCGGACAAACATGTGATGTATTACAAGACAAGCATGTACTTATTGTAGATGATGATCCACGAAATATTTTTGCTTTGAAAAAGGTCCTTGAAAAGCAGGGAATGACTATATCAGAAGCAAGAGATGGCATAGAATGTATAGAAATGATGGGAAATCGTCAAGATATTGATATTGTGCTTATGGATATCATGATGCCGCGTATGGATGGTTACGAAGCAATGCATTACCTTCGCAATGAACTAGGGCTTAAATCATTACCTATTATTGCGCTAACTGCTAAGGCGATGAAGCAAGACCGAGAGAAATGTCTTGAAGCTGGAGCTTCAGATTATATAAGCAAACCAATTGTTATGGATCAGTTGCTCTCGGCAATGCGTGTCTGGATGGCGCCGGTTGAGGAGGAAGTGCAGTAATGACTGCAAATCACTTTTGGGAAGAAGAAATGGAAGCAGACCCAAAAACTAATATGGAAATAGAGCTTTTGTTGGAAGGAATTTATCGTATTTCCGGATACGACTTCCGACAATACGCTCGTTCTTCAATTACAAGAAGAGTGCTGAATCGCATGCAGGTTGAGAAGATCCCTACGATAACGAGGATGCTTGAAAAAGTGATTCATGAAGAGGGTTTTTTAAGCCAGCTTCTGAATGATTTCTCAATTAATGTTACAGAAATGTTCCGTGATCCGGAGTTCTTCTTAGCATTGAGGGAACAAGTCTTACCGGAACTTGCTAAGTTGCCGGAAATAAGAATTTGGCACGCTGGCTGTTCATCGGGTGAGGAAGTATTCTCTATGGCTATATTGCTAAAAGAAGCGGGATTATATGATCGTTCGGTTCTTTTTGCTACAGATATAAACGAGAATATTTTGCAACGTGCTAAACAAGGGATGTTCCCACTTGCGAAGATGCAATCCTATACAAAAAATTATTTGAATTCAGGCGGAACCCGTGCTTTTTCGGAGTACTATACTGCTGACCGCAACGCAGCTTATATTGATCCAGCCTTGATGGAAAATATGATATTCTGGCAGCATAATCTTGTTACAGATTATACATTCAATGAATTTGACATGATTATTTGCCGAAACGTCCTCATTTATTTCACTTCAGAGCTGCAGAGCAAGGTGCAAAAGCTATTCTTTAACAGCTTGTCTAATGGTGGATTCTTAGGTCTAGGGGATAAAGAAACCCTCCGATTTTCGCAGTCTGCTCTTGATTATGAAGATTTTATTGAAAAGAATAGAATATATAGAAAGAAGGGTCAGACGCATTTATAATAGCGTTTGACCCTTCTTTTTCTAATTGACTTGAATCGTTATGAGACAAATATCATCCGGTTGTTCCTCGTTCTCTTTTGCTAAGGTTTCGATAGTGGGAAGGGTCTTTCTCCAATCCAGTGAGGTCGCATATGCCAACTGCTGATCAGCTTCTATTTCTATAAGCTGCATTGCTTCGTATACACCATCTGTAAAAAGAAGTACTTGAATATGGTCTTCGTATGCAATTGTATTTGTCTTTACTTCAATGTCTTCAAAGAAACCGATTGCACAGCTACCACCTGCGAGTGGTACGGTTTCCTTGCCATCTATGTTTAAGAAACCAGGTGGATGACCGGCATTGACATAAGTAACTAGTTTATTTACCGGATCAATCATGAGATAAATGGCTGTGAAGTAGAATGGAATCTCTGCTTCGGTCTGATCTAGCAGTGACATCTGTTTATTTAACTCTTTAATGACAAGCTCTGGTTCCTTTAAGTTCTTCATGGCTTCACGAAGAATAGAAGATACAAACATACAAACAAGCGAAGAAGAGACACCGTGTCCCATTACATCAAACAGGATAACGCCATATCGGTTGTCGTCGAATTTCTGCCAGTAATACATGTCTCCAGATAAAGTCGAAGAAGGCTTATAGGCAACGTCGATGCGAATATCTTCTCTAATGGGTTTGTTCAGCAATCCGCGTTGCACTCTTGCTGCCAATTTAAGATCTTTGTGTATTTTACGTTCGCTTTCTTTACGCAAGTCGAGTTCTTTTTTTAGTCGTAGAGCGGCTCGAATTCTTGCCAGTAGCTCCATTTTATTAATTGGTTTTGATATATAATCTGTGCCACCTGCGTCAAGTGCTTCAGCAAGTTTTTGGCTATCGTCAAGAGACGTTACAAATATTATAGGTAAGTCCTTATAATAAGCATGTTTCCTTATTTCCTTACAGGCTTCTATTCCATCTATATCAGGCATCATTATGTCTAGAAGAATAAGATCTGCTTGGGAATTTTCTTTCCCAGGTTGATTGATTTTAAGGTGGTCGTAGAGTGCTTCAGCTGATGTAAGAGAGGTAAATCCCTCATATCCAGCAGCCTTCAAAATTTTCTCCATTACAAAAAGATTTACTTTATTATCATCAACAATAATAATCCCCATAATTTACCCCCATCACAAGCACGTATGTTGCACAGCCGTGCTGCAGAAAAGCAGTACGGCTGAACAATTAGGCTAGTAAATCCCTATTAATATCATAAGCTATTATAACAAATTTAAGCTCATGAAAATAGAGAACAGGTAAATTGGAGATTCTTTAAAAGGTTTCAGAATATAAGCATCTTCACAACTCGTTTAGTCTACTGGAAATCAATATTTAAACCATAATCGGGAGCATTTACATGCTGTTCAATAACCGGCATAGTATTCAAGCTATTAGTTTGCTTTGCACGTCTGCCGGAAATGACAGTGCTCAGAATATAAAGAATGAGGGCAACAATAATGAGAATGACCCAGAAATATTTATTACGGTAGAATACTGTTCCTCTTTTTTTCATGTAAAACACCTCGTATTTGTTTGAAGTAACTGCTTAGCATCAGGCATATATGCAAGTGTAATTGCATATAATGACTGGAGCAACTTAGAGAAGGAAGGGTTTCCTATGTATCGTATTCCCTATTATTTAACCGGCCATACATCTAAAGGATTTGTAAATTTATTATCTGAAGAAAACTTACAAGCATGTGGCAGAATTGTTATATTGCAACATGAATCTCGAACTGTAAAAACAGCGGTAATAAAATCTGCGTTGGAACTTGTGCAACCCAATGACTATGAAATCATCCTAAGCCCAGAGGGTGCTGATTTTTTAGAAGGCGTAATATTTAACGACCAGTCGCTCGCTATTTTGACAGATAAACTTCTAGAGAGTGCAAATTTGCCATGTCGTATTCTTGATAAAGTAGAATATGTTGACCTGACAAATCGTTTCACTCAAAATTCTGTTGAAAATAAGGATCTGCAAGTTTTGAAAGATGCATGTAATGATGCTTATCATGACCTGTCAACGGGGCTCGCAATTCATGATGAATTAGAATCCGTCTACGTGAATAAAATGGATTTTCAAAAAGCGGACGATACAGCCGCATCCCTTGCTCGTAAATTGCTTGCTTCAGTACCTTCCAGTGAGAGAGAATCTGTGATTAAGCGCAGATTATTTGGCACCAATACACCAGATGGGGTAGTGAATATTGTGCCAGATTTACTGAAGCAAACAGCTCGAGTCCATTTCATTCATGGTCGTGCCGGTACAGGTAAATCTACCCTAATGAAGTACATTGCAAACGCATGTATTGAAAAAGGATTGGATTTAGAGTTTTATCATTGCAGCTTTGACCCAAAAAGTATCGATATGGTGCGAGTACCGGAATTGGATTACGCGATATTTGATGCTACCGACCCTCATGCATTTAATCCGAATTCAAGCAATAAGCAACATGAGATTATTGATACGTATGAGCTATTTGTTGAAAAAGGAACTGATGAACTTTTTGCAGAAGAAATAAATGATGTTCATGATCGGTATAAAGCATTTACGAAAAAGGGTGTACAGCATTTAAAAACTGCAGGTGAGGCAATTAAGCGAATGGAAGCTCCTTATCTGGAAGAAAAGAAATTAATTGATATTAAAAATGGTGCCAAAGATATTGCTAGTGAAATCTTCGCTCACTCTCTATGAAGATTACTGCGCTACCCTAAGATGGGTGGCGTTTTTTGTTTGGCGTTATTTACACAAAAATAAATCGACTTGAAATTTTCAATTATTATTGGGCGATTGTAGTTTGCAAACATTGTCATTAAACTATCGGTAATATTGGTCTGAATACCATAAAGAGTAATAATCATATATTGTTTTTGGGTTAATCATCCAGAACGGCTTTTCTGTGCTGCCATCCAATTAAAGATTCAGTATATCTTCAGTATCTACGGGAATACTCCACACAAGCGTTATGATTCAGTGAATTAATGTGAAAAGGTAAAAATCTGTAATTGCGGAGTATGTTGAACATGCATAAAAACCACCCTCAAATTTATTTACTATGAACAATGACTTTGAAACCGCATTATGAGTAAACTAGAGAGGCAAACGCCAAACTTTTCGGCGGTGTTTGCAGCTTGATTTGCAGACTGAATGGGCAAAAGGGATAAAACTTGCATCGCGTGAGCAGAATAGACTAGGTTTGCTCATTTTTTTATGTGCAGAAATTGCCTTTTTTTGTCGTTTTATCTGCGAATATGGGTACTTTATCAGTTGATTTGCGGCATACATATGACTTGTTTGGCGAAAATGAGCGCAAATTGCAGCAAACCTTCCACTTTCTAAACACTTGGATTAATAGCGAAACTGATAACCCGGGCTTGCAATAATGCCGGTACAGCAAGGGACACTTCAGTTTTTGTGCTGAATATCTTGAGCTGGTACTCCATGAGGCGGTTTATGCAACATGGATTAGCATAATTTGACTTTCCTCGATATACTGATCGAATTTGCTTAAATTAAGTGGTATTACTTGAATATACGGCAAAATACGATAAAGTAGACTATGGGGCATAAGACAAGATTATGCATTGAAGTAGGCTTTTGATTTTCAGAAGCTGAAAAGCATTACAAAATACTACGCTTGGGAGTGAACAATTTGCTTTCTACTGTGATTAAGAAGAACACATATCAAGACTCAGTAAGCTTGATGCTACTGACAAATCACTTGTCAAGTGTTGATGGTGTAAACAAGATTCAGGTAATGATGGGTACACCAGCAAACAAAGACATTTTCAAAGGTTCAGGTCTTTATACTGACGATTTGGAAGATGCAGCACCAAGTGATTTGTGCATCGTTATCGACACTGACAGTGAAGCAGTAACTGAAAATGTTGTCGAAGAAACTGATAGCTACTTAGCTAACCAGGCTACTGAATCAAATCAGAGCGATTTCTCAACTGTTCGTACATGGGAAATGGCAACAAATAAATTGGCAAACGCTGATCTTGCAGTAATTTCAATTGCTGGTGAGCATGCGACTGCTGAAGCACATAAAGCACTTGATCGTGGCATGAGTGTATTCCTATTCTCTGATAACGTTAGCGTTGAAGATGAATTGGCATTGAAAACACGTGCAGACGAACTTGGGCTTATCGTAATGGGCCCTGACTGTGGTACGGGTATCCTTGACGGTGTTCCGATCGCATTTGCGAACGTAATCGAAAAAGGAAACATTGGTATCGTTGGTGCTTCTGGAACAGGTATTCAAGAAGTATCTACAATCATTGCTAACCATGGCGGTGGAATTTCACAAGCAATCGGTACTGGTGGACGCGACTTGTCAGCAGAAATCGGCGCGAAGACTGCTATTAAAGGATTGCGTGTTCTGGATCAGGATCCTGAAACAGACATCATCGTATTTATCTCTAAGCCACCTGCACCTGAAGTGCGCAATAAGGTTGTTGATGTCTTCAAGACATTGTCTAAGCCTGTAGTTGCTATCTTCATGGGTAACAAGCCAGATGCTGCACATGACAATGTACAATATGCTTGGACATTACATGAAACTGCTCTTCAGGCATTGGAACTTGCTCAAAGCACAGGAACTTCAATTGATAAATTCGTTGCTGAACATGCTGACGATATCGCGAAGATTCAGGCTAATCCTGAACAGCGCTTCATCAAAGGTTACTTCTGTGGTGGTACATTAGCTCTTGAAGCTGCAATGATCGCAGAAGATGCTTTCGGACTAGATTCTTCAGCTGACCATCCAGAGGGTATGATGCTTAAGAAAGACGGACATGAAATCATTGACTTGGGTGATGACGTTTATACAAACGGCCGCGCGCATCCTATGATTGACCCAACATTCCGTGTTGAAAAAGTTAAAGAAGCTGCACATGATGCTGAAACAGCGATTATCCTTCTTGATAACGTAATCGGCTATGGCGCACATGAAGATATGGCTGGCATCTTTGCTCCTGTTGTTGCAGAAGCTAAAGAAGAAGCTGCTAAGCAGGGTAAAGCATTTATTGCTATTGCATCTGTTACAGGTACAGCTAATGATCCACAGGTTTATCAGGACCAGGTTGACAAGTTAGAAGAAGCTGGCGTAATTGTTCTTGAATCAAACGCAGAAGCTACAAAGCTTTCAGCTGACCTTGTTAAATACTTGAACGGTGAAATTAAACTTGCTGATAAATCAAGCAGTACTCCAAGTGATCTTGAAAAAGTTGCTGAATTGATTTCAAGCAAACCACGTGTAGTAAACGTTGGTCTTAAGAGCTTTGCACAGACAGTTGCTGAAAATGGTGGACAAGTTGTCCAGTACCAGTGGAAGCCAATTGCAGGTGGAAACAAGCGTCTTGCTAGTCTTGTTAACCAGCTTAACAAGCGCTAAGACCCGATACTTCCAATTTTAGATAGCTTTCAAATATAGGCTTATATAACAGGAGGATTAAGATGACTTATAAAACGATTGATGAAGCAAACGAAGCGGTAATCCAGAAGGTAATTGAATCACAGCCATTCTTGTTGGACGTAGTTCCTGCAAAAGACGTAATTAAAGAGTTGAACGACAAGGCACTTCTTCACTCTGGTCCATCTATCAAGTGGGAAGACATGAACGATCCAATGCAAGGTTCTTGTGTTGGGGCTACTTTGTTCGAAGGCTGGGCAAGCAATGAAGAAGAAGCACGCAAAATGCTTGCTGGCGGAGAAATCAAGTTCATCTCTGCACACTCTGTAAATGCTGTTGGTCCAATGGGCGGTATTACAAGTGCAAACTTCCCTGTAGTAGTTGTTGAAGACAAAGCAAGCGGTAAGACTGCTTATTGTAACTTGAACGAAGGTATCGGTGCGGTTCTTCGTTTCGGTGCATACAACGAAGAAGTTATCAACCGTTTGAACTGGATGAAGAATGTTCTTGGACCAGCTCTTTCTAAAGCTCTTAAGCAAATTGACGGTGGCATGAACGTTAACGTACTTGTTGCTAAAGCAATCACTATGGGTGACGAATTCCACCAGCGTAACATCGCAGGATCTGCTTTGTTCCTTAAAGAAATCGTTCCTTACTTGATCACTGCTGGTCTTGATTCAAAAGAATTGCAAGAAGTAACGAAGTTCTTGGCTGACACTGATCAGTTCTTCTTGAACATCATGATGGCTTCTGCTAAAGCAGTTATGGATTCAGCTATCTCTGTTGGAGAAGGTTCAATCGTTACTCACTTGGCACGTAACGGACATATGTTCGGTATCAAGGTATCAGGTCTTGGCGATCAGTGGTTCACAGCTCCGGTTAACACGCCAGATGGCTTGTACTTCACTGGTTACAGCTCTGCAGATGCTTGCCCTGATATGGGTGACTCAGCAATCACTGAAGCATACGGTGTTGGTGGTATGGCTATGATCGCTGCTCCAGGTGTTACTCGTTTTGTTGGTACTGGTGGATTCTCTGACGCAATCAACACTTCTGATGAAATGCGCGAAATCTGTATTGCTAACAACCCGAACCTTTCTATTCCTACTTGGGACTTCCAAGGTGCTTGCTTAGGTATCGACCTTCGTAAAGTTGTTGAAACTGGAATCACTCCTGTTATCAACACTGGTATTGCAAACAAAGTAGCTGGTAAAGGTCAAATCGGCGCTGGTACTGTACGTGTTCCACTTGGTTGCTTCGAGCAAGCAATTGAAGCACTTGCTACAAAGTACGGCGTAGAAGCTTAATTTAAGCTTTGCCTTTCTTACAATAATATGAGAATACATTTGCAGGTATGCAAGGCTGTCGATATTGATAGCCGGCATACCTCAAATTGTGAATGAAATCATGCAACAATCCAATTGGAGGTTTTATTATGAGCAAAAAGGTAGTAGTAGCACTTGGTGGTAACGCAATTCTACAAGCTGGTCAAGAAGGTACTTTCGACGTTCAGTACAACAACATCAAAGGTACTGCAAAATACTTGGCTAAATTGATCAAAGACGGTTTTGAACTTGTTATCATGCATGGTAACGGTCCACAGGTTGGAAACATCCTTCTTCAAAACGAAGAAGCACAGAATGTTGTTCCTGTTCAGCCATTAGACGCTTTGAGCGCACAATCACAAGGCTTCATCGGTTATATGTTCATCCAAGCTTTGGAAGAAGAATTGAAAGCAATCGGATTGAACAAAAACGTTGTTAACTTGGTTACACGTACAGTTGTATCTAAGGATGACGAAGATTTCAAAGATCCTTCTAAGCCAATCGGACCTTTCTATTCTGAAGAAGAAGCTAACAAGCTTGCTAAAGAAAAAGGTTGGAGTGTTGGGGAAGATGCAGGCCGCGGCTACCGTCGTTTGGTTCCATCTCCACAGCCACTTAAAATCATCGAAGCTGATGCTATCAAAACACTTGCAGAAGGCGGCAGCATTGTAGTTGCAGCTGGTGGCGGCGGTATTCCTGTTGCTGAAACTGCAAATGGCTTTGAAGGCGTTGAAGCTGTTATCGATAAGGACCGCAGTGGTTACAAGCTTTCTGAAGAAGTTGAAGCTGATGTATTCATGATCCTTACTGACGTTGAAAATGTATTCGTAAACTGGGGCACTCCAGATCAGAAAGCTCTTGAAACTGTTACAGTTGCCGAAGTTGAAAAGTATGTTGAAGAAGGTCAGTTTGCTAAAGGAAGCATGGGCCCTAAAGTTGAAGCAGCTCTTAACTTTGCTAAATCACGCAAAGGTGCTACTGCAATCATTGGTTCACTTTCAAAAGTTGACGCTGCACTTCGTGGCGAAAGCGGAACAATCATCACTTTGTAATTACGGCTGAATACAGATAGAACACTATTCCCAAATTGAGAGCACTGCTCACTGTTTGGGAATAGATGTGTTTAAAAATAAGCTATATAAAGGGGAGCGTTTGAAAAATGGGTTATCCTAATGGTCTATTGTCAAGCAGAGCAGTATTTGAAAATGGTAAGTTTGCAATCATTCCTCCAGAAGGTCTTGTAAACAACGTATTGCCTGGATTCGAAAATACAACAATGTCAATCTTGGGTTCACCACGTCTTGGTGCACGTTTTGCTGATTACATCGTTACATTGCATAAAGGCGGAAAGACTGCTGGCTTCGCAGGTCAAGAAGATGTTCAGTCATTCGTTTATGTTATCGATGGTAAAATCACAGCTTCAGCTGGTGATGAGAAGCATGAATTGACTCAAGGCGGCTACTTGTACTGCCCTCCATCAGTTCAGATGAAATTCGAAAACGCTCAAGATGAAGATACAAAGTTATTCTTGTTCAAGCAGAAGTACACTCCACTTGAAGGCGTTAAAGCTCCATGGGTTGTTACTGGAAACACTAACGACATCAAACAAGAAATCTATGACGATATGGAAAACGTATTGATCCAAGATCTTCTTCCAGCTGAATTCTCATTCGATATGAATATGCATATCCTTGAATTCAAGCCAACAGGATGCCATCCATTCATTGAAACACACTTCCAAGAGCATGGTGCATACTTGCTTCAAGGTGAAGGCTTGTACAACTTGGATAACAAATGGTATCCAGTACAAAAAGATGACTACATCTACATGGCTCCTTACTGCTTGCAAGCTTGCTATGCAGTTGGCCGTGAGAGCATCGCATACATCTATTCTAAAGACTGCCACCGCGATCCTGCTTTGTAAGTCGCTGGCATCTTGATATAGGGTCGCAGACAGTGGAGATTTTTCCATTGTCTGTTATCCTGTATAATGGCTAGAAAGAGAAGCATATGTCTTGTGCTTGTCTTTTTTGTCTGCATAATTATTTGTACTAACTGATTTTGAAAAGTGTCCCAAAACATTATTCCTAGCGGTTTACTTTTAATTGTGTTATGATACAAATTGTGCGTGTCCATATTTTACAAACCCTTTTGCTTTATTATAAAGAAGAATGGTAGTAAACTTATTTATAGAGGATTTAAAAGCCTTGGCATGTGCATTATAAGAATGGTTTTTATAAAAATTTATATAAAGAGGTGTTTGCATTGGTTAAAATTTCAGAAGAAAAGCTAAAAGAACTTATCAAAAACAAGATCCACAAAGCAGGCCTATCTGAAGAACATGCTGCAGGTGTAGCAGACGTACTTGCTCATGCTGATATGCGCGGTTATCATTCACATGGTGCAATGCGTGTAGAATATTATGCAGAACGTATCGCTAAAGGCGGTATTACACATAATCCTAAATTTGAATTCAAGAAGACTGGTCCTGCATCAGGTATCTTCGAAGCTGACAATGGTGTAGGCCATGTTGCTGCAATTAAGGGAATGGAAGAAGCAATTAAACTTGCTAAAGAAAGCGGAGTTGCAGTTGTTGGCATGAAGCATATCAGTCACAGCGGTGCACTTTCTTACTTCGTAGACCAGGCAGCTCGTGAAGATTTAATTGGTATTTCAATGTGTCAGTCTGACCCAATGGTAGTACCTTACGGCGGCGCTGAGCCTTATTACGGAACAAACCCAATTGCTTTCGCAGCACCTGGTAAAGATGGCCAGATCGTTACATTTGATATGGCTACAACAGTTCAGGCATGGGGTAAAGTTCTTCATGCTCGTTCTAAGAAAGAAAGCATTCCTGAAGGCTGGGCAGTAGATGAAAACGGAGCACCAGCAACAGATCCATTCAAAGTTAAAGCTTTGCTTCCAATCGCTGGACCTAAAGGTTATGGTCTAATGTTGATGGTTGACGTATTGTCTGGTATCCTTCTTGGCCTTCCATACGGAAAAAATGTTTCTTCTATGTATGCAGACCTTACAAAAGGACGCGACCTTGGCCAATTGCATATCGTAATTGATCCAGCTAAGTTCACTGATATTGAGATGTTTAAAGAGCATCTTTCAGCTTCTATGCAGGAGCTTAATGACTCTAAGCCTGCTGAAGGTTATGACATGGTGAACTGGCCTGGACAGCGTAGTGCTGCTCGTGAAGCGAAGAACAGAGAAAATGGTGTTGAAATCGTTGATGATGTATATGAATACCTTATTTCTGATGCTGTTCATCACAACAAATACGATCATAAAGATCCATTTGCTGAGTAATAAAGACAAGACCTTTCCCTTTTTGGGAGAGGTCTTTTTTATGTCTTTAAACCTCACGTTCATACATTGATAATTGGTCGTTTGGTCATAGCAACAATAAGGGAATAATAAATATTGGGCGATTAATTATAGATTGATCAAGAAAGAAGGGGCAAATATATGAATTATGATTTAATAATAAAAAATGGCAATGTCGTGTTTAAGGACAGTACCCTCCCGGCAGAGATTGGAATAAAAGATGGAAAAATTGTAGCAATTGCTGAACAAATTCATGAAGATGCTGCTGAAGTTATTGATGCCAAAGGACAATATGTAATGCCAGGAATGGTGGACACGCATGTTCATATCAATGAGCCTGGCCGAACGGAATGGGAAGGCTTTGAGACAGCGACAAAAGCAATGGCAGCTGGTGGGACAACAACATGTGTGGACATGCCCTTGAATGCTTTACCAGCAACTGTAACGAAAGAAGCATTTAATGAAAAAATGAAAGCAACGGAAAATAAAACATGGATTGATTTTGGTCTGTATGGAGGGCTAGTTCCATTTAATCTCGATGATCTTGAAGATTTGTCAAACGCAGGTGTCCTAGCTTTTAAAGCATTTATTGCAACTTGCGGTAACGATGAAATCCCCGGAGATTTCAAAGACATTGATGATTATTCCTTGTATAAGGGAATGCAGAAGCTTGCAGAACTTGACCAGATTCTTTGTGTACACGCAGAGAACGCATCTATTACGGATAATCTTGGGATTGAAATGGTCGAGAAAGGAAAAACCTCGGTATATGACTATGTAGATTCACGTCCAGTAGTTACCGAATTGGAGGCCATTCAGCGTTGTATTCTATTCGCAAAAGAAACTGGGTGCAAGTTGCATATCGTCCATGTATCTAGTGCTGAAGGAGTAGAAATGATACTAAAAGCGCAAGAAGAAGGCCTAGATATAACATTGGAAACGTGTACACATTATCTTGCGCTCAATACAGATGATTTTGCTAGAATTGGCAATAGGGCGAAATGTTCTCCGCCAATTCGGAGTAAAGAAGAGCAAGCACGTTTATGGGAAAAGGTGAAATCAGGAGAGCTTGCCTGGATTACTTCCGATCATTCTCCTTGTACAGAGGATTTAAAAGCAGGCAATGTTTTCGAGGCATGGGGCGGTATCAGTGGGTGCCAGAACAGTGTCGACCTCATGTTTGATTTGGCAGTGAATGTGCATGGCATGGAAGTGCATGAGTTTTCACGTTGTATTTCATACAACCCGAGTCGGCGCTATAATTTACCAGTAAAAGGGGAGATTGCTGTCGGTAAGGATGCTGATATTATCTTTGTCGATCCAAATGATTCATATGAGGTAAAAAGAGAAAATCTTTATTACAAAAATAAATTCAGTGCTTATGAAGGATTTAAAATCAATTGCCGGATAACAAGAACGATTTTACGAGGCAAAACAGTATTCGAACTAAGTGAAGGTATTATAGGAGAGGCTACTGGGCATTATCTTTCTAAGAATGATATGAAAAAATAATGAATCACTAAAACCCTCATTTTCAATCAGAATGGGGGTTTTAGTGACCATTTAAACAGTTTTATTTTAAAAAGATGGGAATCAAGAGAAGTATTTATTATTAAATTAATTTCTTGGAGGTGCTTACTCTTGCTTGTAGGCAGAAATCGCTGATGAAAGGAAATGATCATGGATAAAATTGTGCACGGATTGGGTAGCTTCGGTGAGTGATCTTCCAGTAGTACTGAGTGCAGCAGGCATGTATTTTGTTCAGTTAGATATTAACTTTGTCATTCCTTCAGGAAGCGGACAGGGATTAGTTACAAACCCGATCATGTTACCTTTGGCTGTTCTTGGTGGTAGACAACTATTCTAGCCTTTCAGCTAGGGGATGGGTTTGCTCATATACTATATCCGACATCAGGATATTTTATGGCCGTGCTTGCAATCGCAGGTGTTCCGTGGCAGAAGTGGATTCGCTTTTTCATCCCAATATTCATATCGTGGATGATACTTTCAGTTACAATGCTTGTAATTGCTCAAGTAATACAATGGAGTTAATGAATTCCAAATTAAATTCTCAACCTCCTTTCTTCATAGAAAAAGGCGGTTTTTTGCAAGCAGGAAACGAAAAATTCCCGGATTAGGATGACGAAACATATTCAATGACGTATAATTGGGTAGGACATATGGCGTCAACAGAATCGGTTTGTTTCGGAATGCCTGCTCTTATAGCGTAAATTCCTTATGCAAGGCTCATCAATACTGTCAAAAACCATATGAATTGTTGCTTGAAAAGCAGGTGATACGGTTATGGAGATCAATGCGAAAGCCGCCAGTACGCATGTCTTCCCAGTGATGGATCAGTTTCAAAATGGAGAGGTACATAGTGTCTTCAATAATAGTTTTAATTTAATGTTTGGTGAACGGCTTATACATATTGGAGCAATCGAACAAGGTCTGTCGCCGTTCGGCATTGCAGTACATGGTTCTATAGCAGCTGAATTGACAGCCTGCATTCGTCAAGAAAAGACCGCCGTTTGGAGTGCCGAGCGTGGTGAACTTGCCATTGGCAAAAGTGCTGTAATACATACTGACCAAGCAAAAAAGCATGATTTAGCACTGTCGCTAGATAGCGTTCCTGATTTTAACCGTTTGAATAAGTATGCAAAGAGGTGTGCACATCATTTGCAACTAAATGGTTTTAAAGCGGGACTACTTGATACATTGCAAGAACAGGCTGTTTTGCTTGATTATTTACTTGAGGAAAAGTCGGGCAGCATCTCTTTCTTAAATCAGCTGAAGAGCTTGGAAGAACTGGCCCAAGGTCGATTACACATAGCTCCTGAAACCGTATATGACTATTGGGTTGGCAGAGGTCCAGGTCTTACACCGAGTGGAGATGATATGCTAACGGGCCTTTTGGCAAGCCTTGAAATGCAAGGACTTCTTTCTCTTGAATTACGTGCCTCTCTGAAGAAATATCTTGATCATCAAGGTTTGAAACGTACTACAGCAGTGGCATATGAGTATTTATTGTATGCATTGCGAGGTTTTTTCCACGGATCGATACAAGAGTTGTGCATGGCTTTTGTAAGTATGGATGAAGCTAGATTTGACCAAGCGCTAATTGAAATGGAGCGGGTAGGTCATACCTCGGGAATTGACACAATTCTGGGCATGCTGATTGGTATTAAGGTGGGCCGTTAGTAAAAGTCTTGCCGAATGTACCATTGTACGAAAAGTAATAACAGTTTTTTTATTTAAGGAAAGAAGGGTATAGTAATGAAGGAATTAACGAAATCAGGTAACTGGATTTCGGGATTGCAATGGCTCTTTTTCATTTTTACAAACATAGTCGTTATTCCGATCACAGTAGGGGCAGCATTCGGTTTGTCCCCAGAGAAAATTGTATCACTATTACAGTTATCCTTTATTGTAACTGGACTTGCATGTATGCTTCAAGCCTTTCTTGGGCATCATCGTGCACTTTTAGAAGGACAGTCGGGTCTATGGTGGGGTGTTATTTTAACACTTGTTACGACTGCATCCGCGCAAGGTGTGCCACTTACTGAAGTAGGTGGAAGTCTTGCGATTGGTGTTATGATTTCTGGTGTTTTGACTGTTTTAATTGGTATTACAGGTCTTGGACCGCAAATTGCGAAAATGTTTAGTCCAGGCGTCATGGGCGTTTTTATGTTCCTCTTTGCAACATCGCTTTGTGGAATCTTCTTGAAAGGCATGCTTGGCATCCCATTTGGTAATGCTGGCAAAGAAGCTAGCATTGATATGCCTGTTGCGGGGCTAGCGATTGTAATCGCAATTCTTGTAATTTTAATAAGCATCAAGGCACCAACAAGTGTCCGTCGTTATGGGCTACTCATTGGTATCATTGTTGGTTGGATTGTATATACGCTAATCTTTGGTTCAGATGCAACGGCTGGTTCTAGTGAGGGCGGTGGAATGAGTTTTGAATTATTCCCATTTGGTAAGCCAATCTGGAATACAGGAATTATTATCACAACCGTACTAGCGGGTCTTTTGAACTCTGCGAACACGTTTGGAGCTCTAAAAGGTACAGATGAAATGTATAATCAACTTACAACTAATAAACAATATCGTGCTTCATTCTCAATATCAGGTCTGGTTACGATTTTCTCTGGTTTCTTCGGCCTTGTACCA
>Ga0153999_1000113_pt1 | contig 43647 bp, 45 predicted proteins | sample TSNC083MetaG_FD_104675 | JGI IMG/M metagenome (GOLD analysis project Ga0153999, IMG submission 104675) | Attine ant fungus gardens microbial communities from North Carolina, USA - TSNC083 MetaG | ecosystem: Host-associated > Fungi > Mycelium > Unclassified | place: USA: North Carolina, Lumber... | reverse complement strand
GTTTCTACTTCATTGCCCTTGTTTCGTGTAAGTACGAACAAAAGCTCAACTCCTTGAATTCCAATTCAGCATATACGAAAAGCTGTAGTTTTATTATCTCATACATTTTTGGCTAAAGATAGGCTATATGGCGAACTCTTAATAATGTTGTAGAATCATAGCCTAGATTAAAAACTTTTTTTACTTAGTGGAAGAAATAGCTTCACTCCCTTTTTATTAGAAGGTAGCCACTTCATATCTGCGAGCAAATGACTCGCATATCCAAGCGAACAGGCGAGAAAGAGATCATGTATACCCGCATCGCGAGAGAACATCCAGGCAATGCATGAAAACGCAGCGAGACCTAGTAAGCTATGCGTGTATGTACGATGTGAAAGGAAGCTGGCGATGAAAACATAGATGCCGAATAATGTAAGCCAAAGTTTGGCGAGAAATAACCCTGCTGCGATGATCAGCATGCCAGTAATCGACAGCATAAAGCGCTTCGATATCCATTGTGCTGTACCAACAAGTGCGACACCAAGACCAATACCTTGCCAAGTTTCAATACTAAGATTATGAGCAAGTGTCAAGTAAATAATGAGACAGCCGACAAGGGTTGTTATTGTCTTTAGAAATTGATGTGGCAATGTCATTTTGTTTGCTAGCTTGCCATTGATATCAAGATCTGGGACGAGAGCGGACAGGCTGCCTGCACCAATGAGCAATACAGTTTGGAGTGGTTCAGTATTAGCAGATTCAGCAATAGCGAAACCAACCCCGAATCCGATTGCACTATGGGCGAAACCATTCACAAGCAACGCCTCCTTTGGTGCTGATTATAGCATGTTTAAACAGAATCGGCATTTGCTTAGGAACTGAATCCATCTCTCTTAATAATATGCATACTGTTCTCAACCCAATCGGCAAAGACAATGTCTTCAGCTTGCTGAATGCCCTGATTTTGAAGTTCACATTTAAGCCAATTAGCTTCCTTATTGATTTGCTTTAGATTTTTCTCAATTACTTGTCCGTCTCTTATTAGAGCAATCGGCAATTCAGTTTTTTTAGGGACTAAATTTAAGTCGTGCTGCACTGGCTTCTGGTAGGGGGCTTTCTTCAAAATACTTAGGGACCCATTTGGTTCGATAAAACAGTAGGCCACTTCTCTTATGGAGAAAGTCTCGCTTTGTCTAAGCAAGCTTTGCAGCTGGTTTAAGTTCATACGACAGTCCTTTAAAGTGTCAAAATGAATTTGCCCATTCTCGATGACCATTGAAGGTTCACCCTCTATTGTTCTTCTAAAGCGAGGAGATTTCATAGATATTGCTTCGACAGTGTAGAGGACGGCTCCCCAAAGGAGAATTGCAAAGGGAATATATATCAGGGAGACGTCCTTGTTATAAGTCGCATTACCAATGAGTTCGCTCAGTACGATTGCTGAGATGAAGTGAAAGGGCGTAATTTGTCCTATCATTTTCTTGCCCACTGTATGTATAAGGAGGAATAGCAACGCAAATCCTGTAATGAGTTTGGCGGCGATATAAAAATATTCCATACGGAACCTCCTAGTAAAGTTTCTATCTAGTATTGCCTGTTGAACGATCTCTTATAAGCGGTTACTAGAAAGTGATATTTTTAAGAAAAACTAAAATATTGTTAATTTACTTACTATTAGTAATCACATTGACCCTCTATTTTTGATTGTGTACTATTAAGAAAATTAGTTCAGTATGCTAATGTCCTTGATGTTATGCAGTGATGGCGAAACTCGTTTCATTTGATTGAAACGGGCTTTTTTAATTGGTGCGGCATAGCTGAGAAATAAAGGAGAGAATCGACAATATGAAGAAACGGGAGACTCTTTTCATTGGTTTTATGCTGTTTTCCATGTTTTTTGGAGCGGGAAATTTGATCTTCCCACCTATGCTGGGATCTGAAGCGGGTACAGCATTTTGGCCAGCTATTGCGGGGTTTGTTGCAACAGGTGTCGGCTTGCCGTTTGCTGTATTATTCGCTATATCTTTGGTGAGTGGCGGTATCAAAACAATTAGTAGCCGCGTTCATCCTATATTTGCAAGTGTCTTTATTGTGATCGTTTATTTGTGTATTGGTCCTTTGCTCGCGATTCCTCGTAATGCGACAGTTGGTTTTGAAATGGCAGCAGCTCCTTTTATTCACAATGCTGAATATTTGAAACTGGGACTTGGCATTTTTACGTTCATTTTCTTTGCACTTGTTTTTTTAATTGGGTTAAATCCTGAGAAAATGGAAAAATATATGGGGCGTTGGATGACGCCGGCATTGCTTACAGCGATAGTTGTTCTCTGTATAACAGCATTATGGAAGCTAGGTTCCCCTTCGCAGCCACCAACTGGTAATTATACTTCTGGTGCGTTCTTCACGGGGTTCCTTGATGGTTACAATACGATGGATGCACTCGCTGCTCTTGCTTTTGGAATCGTCATTCTGACTGCTGTTCAGGATAAAGGAGCACAGACGAAATCTCAGCTTCGCAAGCATATGATTCTTGCAAGCCTTGTGGCTGGTGCATTGCTTTCACTCGTGTATGTATTCCTTGGATTAAGTGGGATGCGCATGGGTGATGTTAGTAGTTTTACGAGCGGAACAGCATTGCTCTCAGCAATGGCACAGACATTGTTCGGACCTGCTGGGAAGATAATTATTGGACTTATTTTCGTAATGGCCTGTCTCACTTCCGTCGTCGGGTTGACAGTAGCATGCGGACAGTATTTCTCAAAATTGATTCCACGAGCAAATTATAAAATTGTCATATTCGCTGTTTCATTGGTCGGTTTCCTATTCGCTAATATGGGTCTTGCCCAAATTCTAAAAGTATCGGTTCCCTTCCTAGTTACAGCGTATCCGATTACAATCATGCTGGTTGTGCTTACCTTCTTTAATGGGCTTTTCCGTAATTCGAGAATTGTTTATGCAACGACGATTCTGTTCACGGGATTATTCGCACTGCTCGGAGGTTTGCATGCAGCAGGGTTGGAAATGGGTGTGCTGGATGAATTAAGAGAAGCCATGCCTCTCTCAAGTTCCGGGCTTGAATGGATTGTACCTGCGTTAATTGGCATGGTCGTCGGGCTTGTAATTGGGTTATTTGCTAAGGGAAATGAGGAGCAAGTTGTTGCGGAGAATGAAGAATTTTTCAAATAAGTTCTTGATCTGTCTAGTTTAATTCGACAGGTAAGGGGAAAAGCCTACAATCAGAAATGTTGGAAGGTAGGTTGGATAAGTGAAGGCGATTCTATTAAATTGTACATTGAAGGGTGCTGACGAAACGTCCAATACAGCAGCACTGCTACAGGAATCTGTCGATATCTTTGAAAAGGAAGGTGTTGACACAGAAGTCATCCGTCTCTCAGACTATAAAGTTGCCCATGGTGTGAGTGTTGACGAGGGAGACGGTGATGAATGGCCGCTTCTTTTTGAAAAAATTAAAGCCGCAGAGATTCTTATTATCGGTACACCACTGTGGCTTGGTGAAAAGAGTAGTATTGCCACACAGGCGATTGAGCGGCTTTATGGAGCAAGCAGTAATACGAATGATAAAGGTCAATCAATTCACTATAACAAAGTAGGTGGCGCGCTCGTCACTGGTAACGAGGATGGAGCGAAACATGCTGCAGCTTCCATAATCTACGCTTTATCGCATATGGGCTATACCGTTCCGCCTAATGTTGATACCTATTGGGTCGGAGAGGCCGGACCAGGCCCATCTTACATTGAAGCAGATGGAAAAGAAAATGATTTCACAATGCAGCATGTCCAGTTCATGACATACAATCTGATTCACTTTGCGAAATTGCTGAAAGAACATCCAATTCCTGCTGAAGGAAATGTTATGGATTCCTGAATAGATTATAAAAAAGCACTGCTATTTGCAGTGCTTTTTTTGTTTGTTCTTGACTGGTAAAATAAACCATTATATACTACATTACAACAGTAATGTACTAATCTGTATTGGGAGGTTTAATGCTTGAAATTAGATACGGATAGCCTGGCGCCGATTTATATACAGATTGCTGACTGGTTGGAAAATGAAATATTGAATGAGCACTTTAAGCCTGATGAAAAAGTGTTTTCGCAATACAAGCTGGCGGAGCTATTCAACATCAATCCGGCTACGGCTGCCAAGGGACTGAACCTTTTATCAGATGAAGGAATTCTTTATACAAAACGAGGATTAGGGAAATTCGCGGCTGCAAACGCACGAGAAATTATTTTAAATAAACGCCGTGATACAACACTCAAAGAGATGGTGGTCGATTTGGCCGCAGAAGCAAGACGTTTAGGAGTTAGTGAGGAAGAGTTACTTGAAATGGTTGGTACGGCTTATGAGAAAAGAAAGGGGGAGCTGTAATGATTGCAGTTTCATGTCAAGAATTGACGAAATATTTCGGTAAAAATAGGATTTTAAATGAAATGTCATTTTCCATTCAAGAGAATACAATCACGGGTATTATCGGCAGAAATGGAGCGGGAAAGACAAGTTTGCTTAAGACAATTGCTGGTTATTGGCGTTCTAGTGCAGGTGAAATAAAGGTCTTCGGGCATGATCCATTTAACAGCCTTGAAGTATCGGCAAACTGCATTATGATCGATGATGGAATGTACTTCCAAGAGACATTGGGGCTTTGGGATATTTTTGAATGGGCGGAGGCGTTTTATCCAAATTGGGATCAGGGATTGGCGGAGCGGTTATTCGCTTACTTCCAATTCCAGAGATATTGGGCTCATCACAATCTATCAAAGGGGAATAAGAGTACATTTAATATGATTGTTGGGCTTGCTTCAAGATGTGCGCTTACAATTTTCGATGAACCGACAATCGGAATGGATGCCTCTGTCCGGGCAGATTTTTACCGTGCATTACTGAAAGATTACTTAGCCCATCCACGGACGATTCTGCTTTCTAGCCATCATTTAGAAGAAGTTGAGCATTTGCTTGAGGATGTGATGCTTATTGATCAAGGTACATGCAAGCTTCATATGCCGATTGATGAATTGCAGATGTATGCGATTTCTATTGAAGGGCCTGCTGACTTAATAAGAGAGTGGACTGATGGTTGTGAAACCATGCATGAGCAGAAGAATGAACTGGAAAGACTGCATCGGATTGTACTTCGCAATACGATTTCAGGTGAAGCACTGGAAGCATTGAATTCAAAGGGCGTTGAGGTTGCCAAAGTATCTGCTGCTGATGTGTGCATCTATTCGACAAATGCTAGAAAAGGAGGAATTGATGATGTCTTTACAGACGATGCGTTTAAGTAAAGTCGTTGGTACTCAATATGCATACAGGCTTCGTGCTTACTCGGACTTTTTTAATAAATTAATTATATTCCAAGTTATTGCAGGTGTGTTGTCTTTGAACCCCATAGTGAGTATGGGAATGGGATCAAACTTAGCTAATATCAATCTTGAAATCTACTCAACCAGCCTTATTCTATCAGCAACAATGCTCTGGTCATTAATCATGGGTTTAATTCTTGCGCAGAAACAACGAAGGGCTGGAGATTTTCGTTTTGTAGGGAATCAACTTAGTTTGAATTTGGCGAACATCCTTTTCCTCCTGACCTCATCAATTATTGCAGGCTTGACAACAGTCTTATCAAATGGACTTTTAAAGATAGTTTTAGTCGTTGTACTACGTAAGACGTGGATGTTCGATATGCTTTACAACATGACTGTGCTTCAAATGATTCAAGGTACAATTGCTTCAATTCTATATATTCTCCTGTTCGGCGCATTTGGATATTGGATTTTTTCGATGATTGCAATGAGGAATAAAGTGCGTTACCTATTGGGAGCCTTGGTTCTAGTAATGTTGTTTATGCTCGGATGGTTTGGTAAATTCAATATTTTTGAGTTTTTGTATGAGGTATACTTTCAGGAGTCTATATTCTGGCTATTCGTTATGAAAATGCTTGTCTCTATAGCTGTTCTTCTTGGATTTTCCACAATAGTGAGCAATGAACTGGAGGTGCGAAGGTAATGTCTGCTATGTTACCAATTCTATTTGTATGTCTACTTATTATCATGTTCGCAGCTGTCTTCTTTATACCGAAATTGTGGAAAGGTAGGCATCGGAAGAATAGGAATGCGATTGCAAATCTTTACTTTTACTTCGCTGTACTTATAATTGCAATGCCAGTCAGTTATTTTCTAATGCCAGATACAATCGGGAAAACCAAGGGAATTGAAGTAACGAATAGACCAGAGCTCTATGAACTGCAAAATGAAGGTAAACTGTCTACCAGAGAGGCAGAGAAATATATCCGCAAGCGGGAGACATTTGATTTTAATGATAAGAAACTAACCATTCGTACAGAGGATTCAGGTGTGGGAACGCTAATTAACGGAAGAGGAAAAGAAGGGAAGATTGAAATAATTTTTTTCCAAACGCCATTTGTCGTATTGAACCAAGTAGATATAACGGATGAATTGCCGAAGCCTAAATTCACGTTGGAAGATGGAGAGCTACGTATTAATACAAGTTCAAAGGAATTCAAGTATGTAGCGTATAAAGGGGCTTTTCCATTAGAACAATTTGACAAGGGTAGAGATGTTGATTCTGAATATGATGGAGAATTTGGTATAGATTCATGGAATGTTGAAGAACAAATTTATATCATAGTGCCCAAAGGTGTAGAAGTTGTAGACGCTGAAGGCGATGATCTGTATATTGAGGAATAAGAAAATGGAGCGTCCCAATTTCGGGACGCTCCATTTCTGTTAAAAGAACACACCTAAGGAAGCAAAAGTGTTCCACAGCATATGCAGTAGGATCGGCGGGTAGATGGAGTTTGTTTTCTTATACAATAGTGCAATGAACAGTCCCATTAAAGACGCTGTAATTGCAAGTCCCCCGTGTAACATTCCGAAGATGATACTTGATAAAATTAACCCGACAATCACATTGATTTTCTTTGTGAAAAATCGATAGAGCAAACCGCGGAAGATCATTTCTTCTTTAATTGGTGTAACAATTGCAACGGCAATGAAGAACAATAACTGTTGTATCAACGTGACGGCATTGGCTGTGCCAAGGTCTTCCTCTTGCTGGCTATTATTTTCAATACCCAAAACGCCTATAGTAATGAGCTGCATAATTAAAATAGCGATAAAGAATAAAACGATATCTAAATACGTCCGGCCTCTTTTTAGAACAGACAGATTAAATGTAGGCAGGAGAAAGCGGCGCACAGGTCTATAGATGAGGAATGCTATTAAAAAAGCAAGTGCATCTAGGTACAGACTGTTGGCTCCTGCAAATACATCACTTGCATGTAATGACCCATTGCTAAATAGGTCAAGAACTGGTTGTGCGAGGAAAAATACTGCAAACATCAAAACGACATAGAATGCGATGAAAAGTGCGAGGTGCATCCAACCGAGTCGAGGTTCTGGATTTGTTTCCGCTTTTTCCAATTCAAATGAGTAAGGTTCCATATGATCCCTCCAATGTCTTCGCTATTTTAACATAATGGATGGGGAAGGGCATGATATAAGACCGGTTGCAAGCTATGCAGTCGGTCATTAGGATATTAGACTCTGAAGGTCTGTATTTGTTTGTGCAAGGATGAACTGACTTCCTTTAGCTTATCTGATAACTCACTATTATTCTCCATTGACTGCTGCTGAGATTGCACTTACTCCGTGAGCAGCTGTCATCATCTGCTCGCTTTGTACAGAAATGCGCTCAATTTCTGAATTAAGTTCATTTAAAGAGGTAGACATTGTCTTTATAACGGTTGAAATATCATTATATTGAGTAAAAAGACCTCTCAATCCTCAATTCCGAATCAAATTCATGAGTATATATCATCATAACACTGACACCATATTGACATATAATCGTGATACACTGGAGAAAATATTTAGGACGTATGGGAGGGAGTACAATGAGCCAATTGGTCATGATTGTAGAGGATGAGATGGCGATTAGCCAGGTGCTACGTGTTTATATGGAAAAGGCCGGTTTTCAAACACTTCTCATTCACGATGGCGGGGATGTTATGTCTGCCTTTCAGCAGAAAGAACCGGATATTGTTGTGCTGGATGTGATGTTGCCAAATAAGAATGGTTGGGAAATACTCAATGAGATTCGCGAGCTTGGTGATTGCCCAGTGATCATGTTGACAGCACTTGGTGATGTGAAATTCCGAGTTGACGGACTTGCTCAAGGAGCGGATGACTATGTTTCTAAGCCGTTTGAAGCAGAAGAAGTAGTCGCTCGAGTTCAAGCTGTTCTTAGGCGGAGCGGCGGTGAAGCACAGGATAACAAGCGTTTTGGCAGTCTACAAATTGACTTGTCCGCCAAGCGTGTATTCCTTAAAGGGCAGGAGATTGAGCTTACACCACGGGACCTGTCGCTTATTCTTTTTCTTGCTGAGAATCCCAATCGAGCATTTACTCGTGAAGAGCTGATCGAGCATGTATGGGGTTGGGATTATGATGGCAGTGATCGGGCGGTTGATCTTTCAATAAAACGCATACGGCAAGCGTTGGAAGGCTGGCCTGATTCCGAAGGTGAGATCCGGACCTTAAGAGGATTGGGGTACCAGCTCTCATGCAATTAATAGATTTTATTAAAAAACAGCGAAAAAAGCGTATCCCTATTCATCGCTACTGGACGAGCCGTTACTTGATTACCTTAATTGCTGGTTTATCTTGCATTGCAATTATTTCTGCAGTGTGGATTCGTCATAATACATTGGAGCATCGTGTCAGTATGATGGAATTCATGTCCAGTGAGATTGCAGGGAGATTCGCCGGAGAGGATCAGACTTTGCCAGCTGAAGGGGATGAGTCTCAGAATCTACCGACGCGTGAACAGCTGTTGGATATGTCAGGAGATCCACTTATTTATATTTCAGATGTGTATGGAAATGTGCTTTCTACCAATCGTGCTCCTTACAGTTACGAGAAGGATTTGCCCCTATCGATACTCGAGGAAAAAGCTCGTGTTCAGCGTGTACGGGTTGGGAAATATCATAAACGAGTGTATGTCGTGAAAGCTCCGATTGAAATCGAATCGGACCGTGTAGGCTGGGTTGTCATGGTTGAAACAAAGCAGGAACTCGAGAAAGTCCACCATGAATATCTCCAGCTGAGCTTGATGATTGTGGCACTCGCACTGCTAGGTTTAAGTGCAATATATATTTTGTCAAAACGACTGGCTCGACCTATAAAAAAGGTGGCGAGAGCGGCACGCCAAGTGAAGAAAGGTGATTACCGGATCGCTTTGCCTGAAGATATGCGTGAGGAAGAAGTATATGATCTCGTTGTGTCATTTAAGGAGATGTCTGAGCAATTGCAACGTCTGGAGGCATTGCGGACGGAATTGCTCGCAGGCGTTACGCATGAATTGAAGACACCGGTAACTTCAATCAGCGGTTTGTTGCAGGCATTGAATGATAAAGTCGTTAGCGGTGAGGAAGCGGAGGAATTTCTCCGGATCTGTCTGAAGGAGACAGAGAAGATGAAGCATATGGTAGAAGATCTGCTTGCTTTTAATTCATTCGCCGCCAATGCAGTGCGAGTCAATCAGTCGATCTTCTCGGCAACGCAACTTGTCTGTGATTTCGTTAGGGAATGGAATATTACCCATGAGGGAACCGGTATTGAGATGATATTTGATCAGTCTAGAGTTCAAAATGATGAACTGCTTGTTCGGACAGATGCGATGCGTTTCCACCAAGTGATGACGAATTTAGCTAACAACGCAATGCACGCAATAGAGGGATCCGGAGAAATCATCGTTCATGTTAAACGTGGAGCGGATGCGATATCCGTATTCGTTCGTGACACAGGAGAAGGTATACCGCAAGAAGAGCAGGCGCTAATTTTCGAACGGTTCTACCGCGGGGAGAATAAGAAGTACAAGGTCGGTGGATTAGGTCTTGGCTTGCCATTTAGTAAGATGATGGCTAAAGCAATGGGAGGAAATCTGGAACTTGTAGAAAGTACGAAGGAAGGAACGATTTTTCAATTGGAGTTATCTCCTGCAAGAGAAGAATAGTTTGTTAATAAGGAGCCGTGTTTGTGCTCCTTTTTTGTTTTTAGATGCAAATGATAAATAAAGAGCCCTATCTGTAGGTAACTAAGCTCGAACTTAGGATAAAACAAGGAGTACGGTGGCGCAGTGGATTGGAGATGTAGATAAATTGCACAAACCGTTTGAAGAAAAACAGAATCAAATATTTAAAACTTTTCCTTTGACATCATCCTGACATATACGACCAGTAAAATACTAAGTATCAAACGAATCGCGAGAGGATGATGACGATGCGTGAAGACTATGATTATGAGAAAAATAATAATGAAAATAAACCGCAGCTGGACGGCGAACAAAGAAAGCCTGAACAAATGCGGTCTAATATAGATCAGGAGCTTGAAGATCACACTCTTGCCGATGAAAGCGGACAGTCGGCAAGTAAACGTGATACTGAACCGGTAATAATGGGCGAGGAGCAGAAATCGCGTGAGCAGAATGAGCTGCTCGTCCATGCCGGCAAGCCAAAACGAAAAAAGACAAAAGAACGCATGAAGCATATGTTTACAGCGATTTCTGCTGGGATTATAGGTTCGGCCCTAACATTGACGGCCGCTCCTTTTATAGATGATGTTTACCACGGCGAACCGCTTTCAAATGAAGCAAAGACTTCTCAAGTGCAGACGACGCCAGTATCTACAAATGGGCAAACTGCTTCCGATATGATCGAGGAGGCGTCTAAGGCAATCGTTGGCGTTGTGAATATGCAGCGCAAAGAAGGCTTTGGAGTTGCTGGTCAAGTTGAAAAGGCAGGAACAGGTTCGGGCGTTATTTATAGAATGAAAGACGGCGAAGCTTATATTATCACGAACAATCACGTTATAGAAAATGCGGATAAACTCGAAATTTCCTTGCAGGATGGGAAAACTGCTAAGGCTGAATTAGTAGGCACAGACCCGCTTACAGACCTCGCAGTTGTTAAAACAAAGGCTGACCCAGACACAATGAAAACAATCTCACTTGGCGACTCGGATCAAATTCGTGCAGGAGATCAGGTTTGGGCAATAGGCAACCCGCTTGGCCTTGAACTTTCCCGTACAGTTACAGAAGGCATCATCAGTGCAGCGAATCGCTCCATTCCTGTTGATACATCTGCCGGCAAATGGAATATGGATGTCATTCAAACAGATGCCGCGATTAGCCCCGGCAATAGCGGTGGTGCCTTGATCAGTACGAGTGGTAAGGTTATCGGCATCAACAGTATGAAGATTGCAGATAATGGCAGTGAGGGTCTAGGTTTTGCAATCCCAAGTAATCAAGTGAAAACAATCGTAGCCAAATTAATGCAGGACGGTAAGATTCAGCGCCCTTATTTAGGCATTGCGGTAGCGGCAATGGACGAGATACCAGATAGCTATCTTGAACAGGCGAACCTTACGGGAAGTGAGAAAGGTGTCATCGTTGTAACTGCCGATCCAAAATCACCAGCTGGCAAGGCAGGAATTAAGGAAGGCGATATCATTCAGTCTATTGACGGAAATGAAATTAGCAGCGAATCATCTTTAAGAAAACAACTTTATGAAGAACATGAAGTTGGCGATAAGGTGAAAATTGACTATACACATAACGGTAAGAAAAGAACCGTAAACATACAACTTTCAGATACAGGGAGGAAGCAATAGTTTGAGAAAAGACAAACTCTCGCAAGCACGGCTTCCCCTAGCCGTGCTTGCGGAGAATGAAAATACCCCTTGCAGATTGTAAGCTTGCATCTACCCCTGATGCGGCATGGACTCTGGCAGAATGCGAAATTCTGCCAGAGTCCTTTTTGTCATACAGTAAAATTCTTATTGACTTTGAGAATCATTATCAATATAATCTGATTCATGAGAATGATTCTCATTTTTAATTAGAGGGGGAAATATTATGCGTAAAGTTCTTATCTTTGCAGCAATTATATTATCAATCATGCTTGTAGCCTGTGGGAAAACGGACAGTTCAAGCAAAGAAAAACCAGCTTCAGCGGCATCAGACGATAAGCAGGAAGCGAAGGCAAGTATTGTTAAGGATGCAACAGGTAAGGAGCTTAAATTCGATAAGAAACCGGAAACCTTTGCAACGTTAAATACAGGTGATTTGAACATATTAGTAGCACTTGGCGCAGACGTGACAGGACGTCCGTCAACTAAGAATAAGCTCGACAAAAATATTTCAAAAATTCAGGAAATAGGAAATCCGCATCAACCGAATTTTGAACAAATTGCTAAGGTAAACCCTGATGTGCTTGCAGCTGGACCTAGCTTCCAGCGCCAAGCAGCGAATATTGAGAAGCAAGGAACGAAAGTCGTTTACACAAATGCTAACTCTATAGTTGAAATCAAGGATACGATCAGTATGTTTGGTTCCATTCTTGGGAATGAAGATAAGGCAAAAGAGATTAATAGTGGTATTGATCAGCGTATTGATGAAGCGAAAGCGAAGCAAGGAGATAAGAAACGTACATTGCTCGTTTATGGAGCACCAGGAACATTCTTGGCAGCATTACCGAATTCACTTTCTGGAGATATTTTGGAGCATGCTGGTGGAGAAAACATTGCATCAGACTTTAAACAAGAAGAGAGTTACCCGCAGTATGCGCAACTTAGTGTTGAGAAAGTGATTGAACGAAATCCTGAAGTTGTCATGCTCATCACACATGGTGATCCAAATGGAGTGAAAGAAGCGTTTGAAAAAGAAATGAAACAAAATGCTGCATGGAAAAATCTCGATGCTGTGAAAAATGACAATGTGATTATTCTTCCAGCAGACCTGTTCGGTAGTAATCCAGGTGTGAAAATTGCCGATGCGATTGAAGAGATGCAATCCCAGCTTGATGCGGTGAAATAAATGGCGGAACAAGCAGCTGAATCAAGGGTGGAAGAAGGTCATGAGGATAATAAACAAAACAATAGGAAGCATCCGCTTGCGAGAAAGCGTGTTATTTGGCTGAGTGGCATGTCCGTTCTTCTGCTCGCTGCTTGCATCGTATCGCTTATGGTCGGTTCAGTGTCATTCAATCTTCAGGACATTTGGCAAGGACTTACTGGAGAAGAGGATACACTTGCCAGACGCATTGTCTGGGATTTGCGTTTACCGCGGATGCTCATAGGTCTTGCTGTCGGCATGTGCCTCGCTGTATCGGGGACCATTTTGCAAGGTATTATGCGCAATCCGCTCGCGGATCCGGGTATTATCGGGATTTCTTCCGGTGCAGGATTGATGGCAGTTCTGATACTAATTGTTTTCCCAGCATATACGTTGTTTTTGCCACTTGCAGCATTTGTTGGCGCTTGCGCTACAGCTGTTTTGATTTATATGCTCTCTTGGCGAGGCGGGTCATCACCCGTTCGTATCATTCTAGTCGGTGTGGCAATCAACGCAATCATTGGAGCTGTCATGGGAGCATTAATGCTTCTTTACAGCGATCGCGTGCAGGCAGTACTGCCTTGGCTCTCGGGTGGAATTGCCGGAGCGGGTTGGCATCAAGTAAGAATGATTATAGGGTATGCAACTGTTGCGCTCATCCTTTCTATTTTCATGACGCGTCATTTGCGTATATTGCGTCTTGGAGATGAAGTGGCGAAATTGCTCGGAAATAATGTTGAGCGAAGTCGTTTTATGCTCATCATACTGAGCACGTTACTGGCAGGCATTGCCGTAAGTGTATCGGGGCTCATCGGGTTTGTCGGGCTCGTTGTTCCCCATATTATGCGGCGTGTAGTCGGCGGCGATGATCGGATTCTGCTTCCCGCATCAGCATTGGGCGGGGGATTAATCGTTGTCATTGCTGACACAGTTGCTCGGACGGTCTTCAATCCAATTGAATTACCGGTAGGGATTCTGCTTTCCTTCCTTGGAGGACCGTTCTTCCTTTATATGATTCAGAAGAGGAGAGATGCAAATGCTTGAGGTACGCAGTATGCAGCATGCAAATTCGGATGCATTTAAGTTGGATATTGATGATTTTCGAATAGAAAAGGGAGAGATTATTAGTCTGATCGGGCCCAATGGTTCTGGGAAATCAACATGGCTTCGACTTATCTCGCGTCTCGTCAAGCCGGATGCAGGTCAAATTATTCTTGAGGGCAACGATATTCATCGGATGAAGCATTTGGATGTTGCGAGAAAACTTGCAATGCTTCCGCAAATGCATGACTATCAGCTTGATCTTACCGTAGAAGAGCTGGTTGAATATGGACGTTATCCCCATCGGGGTAACTATAAGCGCCTGACTGCGGAGGACCATGACATTATCGACTGGGCCTTAGAGGCAAGTTCACTGAAAGATTATCGTAATCGTTTGTTGGGCGGTCTGTCTGGAGGCGAAAGACAGCGGGCGTGGATTGCCATGGCAATTGCCCAGCGTCCACAAATTTTACTGCTTGATGAACCAACGACATACTTGGATATTTCTCACCAGCTTGAAGTGATGGAACTCGTTCAGAATTTAAATCATGCTTATGGTGTAACAGTCGTCATGGTTCTGCATGATATTAACCAGGCAGCACGATTTAGTAATAGACTCGTTGTTCTCAAAGAAGGTGCAATCGAATATGATGGCATCCCACAATGTGTACTGTGCAAAGAGATGTTCCGCTCCATATTTAAAATAGAAACTCATATTGGAGAAAGTGAAGGTGTACCTTACTTTACGCCACTTGGTTTGCGAAGGGAGACATTTGTATGAAACATGGACAAGGTCAAGCTAAAAAGGAACCTATAAATGAGGAATTAACACGTGCTTTTGTGATGGCTGCACATCGAGACTTAGAGGAAGTAAAAGCACTTTATGAAAAAGAACCAGACTTGCTTCACGCGGTCGTCAATTGGGGTGGCGGGGATTGGGAAGGTGCTCTCGGTGCAGCGGCCCACACAGGGAGAAGAGATATTGCTGAATTCCTTTTATCAAAAGGTGCGCGTATGGATATTTTTACAGCAGCTATGCTAGGTGATTTGTCACTTGTTGTTGAAATACTTCGTGTCCATCCAGAGGCGTTGAATGCTGCTGGGCCGCATGGTATACCACTTATTCATCATGCCAAAATGGGCGGTGAACAAGCACAAGAAGTCCATGAATACCTATTTAATCTTAAACAAATGGAGGTTACTAGCATATGATTAAAGCAGTGAATACAATTAGTATCAAAAAAGGATTTGCAGATAATATCATTGAGAAATTTCGAGAGTTAAAAGGCATTAAAAACGCACCTGGTTTTCTTGGTCTTGAAATTTGGAAACTGGAAAATGGGCAAGAACATGATGAGGTTAAAGTATGCTCATCTTGGGAAAAGCGTGAAGACTTCGAAGCGTGGACGAACAGTGATGCTTTTAAAGCACGACATAAACATCTGAAAAAAGATGGAGAAGCCACTGATAAGCCTCAGACAGGACCAGTTATTAAGGCGGAATTAACAGTATTCAGTGTTCCAATTCAGCATTCTGCAGAGCCAGTCGTATAAAGTAAATGTCATTAAAGCCATCTTTGCATAAACTAGTGCAAAGATGGCTTTTTTAGGTTATGATTAAAGGGTTATATAGGAAAAATTTTAATTAAATTCTATTAAAACCTAATTGAGGAAATGATGTAATTCGGCAGGCCTTCCTAATAGAAATCCTTGTATCAATGGAATACCGCACTGAAGAGCTGCTTGCAGGTCGGCATCGTTCTCAATTCCTTCAAGCACGATTTTAATATTTCTTTTACGACAAAATCTCTTCAACAATTTAAGCTGCTGTTGTTTACTAGGAGAATTTGCAAGGTCATCAGCAAAATACTTATCTAGTTTTATAGTATTCGGATGAACCTTAAGCATTGTATCAAGATGCCCCATATCCGCGCCAATATCATCAAGAGCAATTTGTACACCAATTGATTGAAGCCGTTCGACAGCATATCTTAATGCATCAATATGATGAACGATTTCATTCTCATTGATTTCTAAAATGAAATTATCCGCGTTAAAAGGAGATGCAGCAATCATTTCCTTAAGCAAGATAAGAAAAGCTGGAGACGCTAAGGTAGAAGGATAGATATTTAAATAAAATTTAGTATCTGGGGTAAATTTCTTAGCATGTTGATTAATGAGATCAATAGCCAGTACAATGGAGGATAAATCCAGTTCGAATAGCTTCTTTGATAAAATGGCCTTCTGAAAAAGCTCTTGTGGATTATGTGCATAGAGAGAGCGGAGCAAACATTCATACCCATGGGGCCGGTTTGTACCCATACAAAATATAGGTTGGAAATGATGATAATACAGCTGTTGATCTAAGACTTGATCGAGGCTGGCTTCCTTCTTATATATCATTGTAAGCAATTCCTCCAAATGTACTTAAATTATAAATCTTTGCAACCTCTAATACTTTATGAGTATAATGATAGTATAATAGTACCATCTTAATAATTGTTAAATCAATACAAATTTACCATCGTTAATTTTTTTCTCGTTTCTGATTTGCGTGTTCGTTCAAATTGTTTTATATAATACAGCAAGATGAATTTGCAGAAGCATGAAGGAGGCGTAAAGCATTGGCTCAAAAAAGCAAGTACGATTTGTTGATGCGTCGACGCATTGCAACTACCTTTGAACAATGGGTCGAGAAAGAATTTATATCAGAAAAAGAAATGTATAATTTCCTATATAAAGCTAGAGGTATTGCTAAGGGCCTAGGTATGCAACATATTGAGTATATGGCTGCAGACAAGATTGCTCAAATTACAGACGATTCTAGCATTATTTGGGAATTGGAGGATTGGAAGCGTTTTCTTGAACCTTTCCAAAACGTCCTTGAAAGTGAAGAGGATCAGCATGATGTACATTCACAAGTTTTAAGAGTAGTTGAGAAGAAGAATAATGAAGACGTCGAACTCACTACGGCAGAACATGACCATCCAGAAGGTGAGGTCATTCTTCTTATTGATAATGATGTTGATTTCGTTACTAATCTAAAGAACAAACTTGAAGAAGAGGGCTATTATGTAATCATTGCCCTAACTGTCACTAAAGGTTATAAACATTTTTATTCAATGAATCCGGATTTTGTATTGCTTAATATTAATCTTGCAGATAACAAGGACGATCTTGAAAAGTTTGGGGCTGCTGTTAAGGCTAATCTTACGCCACTTGCTCTGATTAGCAGTGAAGTGGGCGAGCACAGCAGGGCTGCTGCATACGAACTTGGGGCAACGGACTTTATTCAGAAGGGTGTACTTGATCCCGATTGGTTTATTCCATATTTGAAGAATAGACTTTCTTTCTCTCAAAAAATGCTAATTGATGAGTTAACCGGAGCATGCAATCGTAAATTTATGGACCGAGCACTTGCTGACCTTCTGGCCAATTATCGTCGTTATAATGAAGGCTTTGCAGTTGCGATTATAGACCTTGATTTCTTTAAGAAGGTTAATGATACACACGGTCATATTTTTGGAGATGAAGTCCTCAGAAGGCTTGTCCAAGTGATCAATGAGCATAAACGAAAAACAGATATGCTATGCCGTTTTGGGGGGGAGGAATTTGTTCTTTGTCTTCCAAAAACGACTGATGAGGGCGCAATGATCTTACTTGACCGCATTCGTGAAGAGTTTGCGAAAGAACAGTTCGTTTCGGCAGCGGGGGAATTCAACGTTACATTCTCTGCAGGGGTAGTCTCTGTCAATGAACATAATAACAATAAAGAAAAGTTGCTTGATGATGCAGATAAGGCATTATATCAGAGTAAGGCAGCAGGAAGAAATTGTGTAACGCCGTATTCTGCTGACTTAGATGGTCCAGCTGTGAAGAAGCTTCAAGTCCTGATTGTTGATGATGATCGGCTTGTCCGGACAATCTTAATGCGTAGTTTTGCTGATTGGGATCCGGGAGAAGGTGTAGAGGTGGAAGTTCATTCGTTTAAGGATGGGCAGGATTTGCTAGGAGCGAAATGGTATAATCCCAACGATCGTTACATCATCCTCCTTGACGGCATTATGCCTAAGATGAATGGTGTTGAAGTATTGAAGCGCATTCGCGCAGATTATGATGATAAAAATATTATAATATCCATGCTCTCTGCACGAGCTGGGGAAGCGAATATCGTCCATGCTCTAGAGCTTGGGGCTGATGATTATATGCTGAAGCCGTTTAAAGTACCGGAAGTTCTTGCAAGAATTAGCCGTCTGTCTAATAGGTTGCTTTTATGATAGTAATGCCGGCAAGGATTTTTAGGCTCACTAATAAAATAAAAATATGAAAAACAGGCTTGCGAGAGGGATTGACCCAAATGCAGCCTGTTTTTTGTGTTGTGTAAGATATATAGTTAAGCTACTTTTTTCTTTTTAAGTCGCTTTTTTTCAGAATGGTCAATGATGGTTGTTCCAACGAGATCTCCTGTTACGTTAATACATGTGCAGCCCATTCCGACAATAGCGTCGATTGCAGTGAGCAAACCAACGGCTTCCATTGGTAATCCGACTTGTGCGAACACAGTCGCAATCATGACGATACCCGCTCCAGGAATACCGGCTGTACCAATTGAAATTAAAGTCCCTACAAGGACGATCTGTAACATTTGAGGAATGGATAGAGGGTCTCCAATGATATTGGCAGCGAATACAGCTGATACAGCAATACGAATGGCAGCTCCGTCCATATTTACTGTTGCTCCAAATGGCAAGCTGAAGCTGTAAAGGCTCTTGGATATCCCTAGCTTGCGGGCTGCATCTAAGGTAAGAGGCAAGGTCCCAGAACTGCTTTGTGTTACAAAAGCTGTGAGCATCGGCGTGCGTGCTTCTTTGAAGAACTTCCGGGGTGATACCCCATTAAATAACATGAATAATATATAAATGACAACTTGTACAGCGAGCGCAATATAGAGTACAGTAATCATTTTTCCAAGGGAGAATAATGTGTTTAGACCAGATGTGCCTACCGTTTTTGCGATAATGGCAAAGATACCGATTGGCAAATACTGCAAGATAACGTTCATAATTCTGAACGTTGCTTCGTTCAGTCCTTCTACAGCAAGGAAGAGTGTCTCGCCGGCTTGCTTGAAAGGCTCTTTGCTTCTCAGTGAACTAATCGCTATACCAAAAACAATTGCCGTAAAAATTATTCCAAGTAAATTCAATTCCGTGAAAGCAGTCACAATATTATCTGGGATAATGGAGAGCAGCACATGGACAACACCAGGATTTTCGGGAGTGTCGAAAGCTGCTGCATTTTTTAAAGTGTCTCCAGTCCCAGGTTTGAAGATGCTGGCTACGATCATACCAGCAATAATAGCAAGTGCAGTGGTTGCTACATAATAGAGAGAAACCTTTCCACCCATACGTCCAAGCTCTTTCGCGCTCGTTTGGTTAATACCAGAAATAAGCGTGAAGAAAATCAGTGGAATAATCAGGAATTTCAGAAGGCGCATTAACAACTCACCAAACGGGTCAAGGTAGGTTGCAGCGCTTTCCCCAAGAAGCAGTCCCGCAATAATACCGAGCACTAGGGCAACTGTTACTTTTATAACGAGCGACGTATCGCGATATGCTAACCAAATACGTTTCATGGAGGATGCCTCTTTTCTTTAATTTATGAAAGTATAACATTATTCATATAATAATAATTGGAATTGTAAACTGATTCACTAATTTTGTCAAAATGATTGTTTTGCTGAAGGGTGGAATTGGACTGTCAAACACACTGCAGGAGGTTGCAGAATTACGAGTGAAAATAATCGATTAAGTGGATCTCTGAATTAAGTGACCAGTGGCCTGTTTGAATAAATGAACGGACTGCTTCTCATAAATAAATCACTTATTTAAATGAAATATTTAATTACAATTAAGCTCAGTTTCAAGCGCTTTGAACCCGCTTACATAATGTGGGTCGCATTGTACAAGCTAAGAAGAAGAAATAAAAATTAAGCGAAAATTCGACAAAACCGTGCAAAATCAGCGTGAACGTTATATACTTCTAAAGGATGATATTGATACTATAAGTTTTCCGAAAATAGACGGAGGGTTCATGAATGTTCAAGAAAAAGCCTGACAAGTTTTCAAGTTACCTGGTCGATTTTGCTAAGCATTTAGATCGAACAGCGGATTATTTTGTGGATTTTAAAGTACAAGATACGGCTTCGCTAGACGAATTTGCCAATACAATTAAAAAATTTGAGACAGAAGCAGATGAAAAGGTACATATTATCATTAAGGATTTGAACCAAGCTTTCATTACGCCAATCGAGCGCGAGGATATTTTGCAGCTAACGATGCTTCTAGACGATATTATTGATGGTATGGAAGAATTCACTGCAATGATGGATATCTACCAAATCCTTTCATCAGACAGCTATATCGATACTTTTGCCAACTATATTCAAAAGTGCGCTAAGGAAATCCTGACGTGTATGGAATTGATGGCGAACAGTAAGCTCTCTCAGGTTGAGCCACATGCGATCCGGATTAAGGATCATGAAAGCAAGTGTGACGATCTATACAGAGCATCACTAAGAGAGTTGTTCCAAAAACAGACGGATCCAATTAAAGTCATTCAGTTCAAGGAAATTTATGAGACACTCGAAAATATTGCGGACTGCTGTCAGGATGTTGCGAGCACATTGCAGAGCATCATCATGAAGAACGCGTAAGAGGGGTCTAAAATGGACGGATTGATTATAACGGTCATACTCATAGTGATTTTTGCCCTTGTCTTTGATTTTATCAATGGTTTCCATGATACAGCGAACGCAATTGCTACATCCGTATCGACAAAGGCTTTGACGCCGAGACGTGCGATATTGCTTGCTGCAGTTATGAACTTCGTTGGTGCGCTTACGTTTACTGGGGTAGCGAAGACGATTACAAGCGGTATTGCCGATCCATTTGAGTTGGATAATGGCCTGCTCGTCATCATGGCGGCATTGCTTGCTGCAATCATTTGGAACTTAGCTACTTGGTATTATGGCATTCCAAGCAGTTCTTCACACGCAATCATTGGTGCGATTACAGGAGCTGTTATCGTTTCTTCTGGTTTTGGAGCTGTGCATTTCAGCGGTTTTCTAAAAATTATTGAAGCACTCATTTTGTCACCAATCATCGCCTTTGCAATTGGTTTCATAGTGTATGCGATTATCAAGGTTATATTTAAGAATCAAAATCTCACGAAAACAAACAAACGCTTCCGCATGATGCAAGTGCTCACAGCTGCTGTGCAGTCATACTCGCATGGTACGAATGATGCTCAGAAATCAATGGGTATTATTACAATGGCACTTATTGTTGGTGGTATGCACACATCTACTGAAGTACCGTTCTGGGTTCAGCTTGCCTGTGCAACTGCAATGGCTGCTGGGACTTCAATCGGCGGCTGGCGCATTATTAAAACAGTCGGCGGTAAAATTATGAAGATTCGTCCGGTTAATGGTGTAGCAGCTGATTTAACGGGTGCTGCTGTTATTTTCGGTGCGACTTTAATTCATTTGCCGGTTAGTACGACACATGTTATTTCTTCTGCAATCCTTGGTGTGGGTTCTTCTCACCGTGTAAAAGGTGTTAACTGGGGCGTTGCAAAACGGATGGTCGTTACGTGGGTTATTACGTTACCGATTTCTGCCTTGCTTGCGGCAGCTATTTATTATATATTGCATTTGTTTTTCTGAGAAAGAAGACGGAGTTGCCTCAACTGAAGGCAACTCCGTCTTTTTTTGGTTCAGCTGAATCTCTTGGGAATGGAGTGGGAGAATTACTAACAGATGAAGGTATCAGCCTGATGAACAGGATTTAATTCTACTGTAACGTTTAAATCACACACTTTTTCTATTTTTGGTAAATCAAGGTTCAAACTGCTGATGCTTTTGTCTATAATAAAGAAAAGGAACGAGAGCTGGGGTGTGGGAAATGAGAAGAAAGCGCATCACTGCTGTCTTAGTAGTGATTACAGCTATATTGCTTACAGCTTCGATATTGTTTTACTTTCTCCGGGAAGAGGACCCGTATCGGTATTATACAGGGCTGGGAAGCACGCTTTCGATTGCCCCTGATGATAGTAGGTTTGCCTACTCTTTCTATGAAGAAGGTCATGAAACGATTTACATAGCTAAAAAAGATGGTTCTAATCCTAGGAAAATTGTTCCATCCATTCAAGAGCAGACTAGTGAACCCCGTTTTGCACCGGATGGGAAAGGGATGCTTTTTCTAGCGAAAGATAGAGAAGGTATTCAAACGTTGGAATTTATGGATGATTATCAGAAGGATTCTCACCGTCAGCTGACGAAGAAATATTTGAAAGTCTTTACAGCTGCATTCAGTCCGGATGGTAAGTTCATTTATTTCGTAGCAACACCAGTAGAAGATGGTATGTTGCCTGCCGATGTGACAGAGGGAACGGATATTTTCATGATTGATACGTATGGAAATGGTTTGAAGAGGTTAACCGATAATGATGTCATACCGATGAGTCGACTCGCTGTTTCGCCAGCTGACAATAACATCTATTACACCGGTTTTGGAGAAAAGGAAGGATTGTACATATATGATTTTCAGGATGATACCCATAATGGAGTAAATCGTAAAAAATCGGACGACGGTTTGTATGATCCAGCGGTTTCAAGTGACGGCAAGCAGATTGCTTATATAAAGGTTGCACAGACAGATGGGGCTGAAGGTATCTTTCAGTACGAGTTATTTCTAGAGAATATAAAGCATGGGGAACAGAAACAGCTTACGAAGGAAGGGAAGCATGCAAGCGTACCGACTTTCTTCAACCATGAAGGCAAATTAGCCTATATGCTGCAAAAAAATTGGCCGGAGGAACCAGCTCATTATGAATTGAAAACTGTGATGACTGATGGTAGTGGAAGTGAAGCCATCTCTTTGCAAATGCCTGAAGCAAAAAAAACATTGTTTCATTTAGGATTATTTATTGAGAACATTGTAAGCATACAACTGATAGCTTCCTTATATGCCGCAGTGTTTATTTTCTGGACTATCTACCTTTCTGAACTTAGAAAAAAAATATTTTTACCTGCAGTGACGAGCAGTATCATTACGTTAGCAGTTGCCGCATGTGCTGTTATAGCAAATATTAGAGATCCGTTCCTAGGTCCTAGTTTTACCCGTTATGCAAGTTGGCTTGCGGGCACAACTGGATGTATCTTACTAGTAGCCTTTGCCTTATGGTGGTGGCAACGCAAAAGAGTTCAAGATTAGCAGTAGCTCGCCAAATAATTAGATATGTATCAGATTGGTGGATGGGGATTCTTGAGGAGGAAAATGCTTTATGAAGAAAGTTTTACTGGTATGGATTGTAGTCTTATTCCTAACCGTGCTCACTGCTTGCGGGACAAGTACGGAAAAAGATAAATCAACAGGAGAAAATAACCAAATAAAACCAACTATAACTTCAGAAACTGTCAATTCAGAACCTGAAGCCGATCAGTTGAAAACAATAAATGCAGCAGGAATTGCTGAGAAAGCACGCTATACATTCTTAATGAAACAAAATGAAAAGAGCTATAATTTGTATATTTATTCAGATGATGAGAAGGAATCAATGACGAAAGATGACTGGGCATGTGCTAATAAGGGCGATCATATTTTTACTGGGGATTATTTCATTGCAGCAGTTGAAAAAGGAGCGGAAAATGCATCCGTTCTGTCAATTGGAAAACATACATTCCAAGTGCCTAATGACGGTGTTGATGTTATTGACGGAGATCCTAGTCTGCTTGTTGTCTCTCATTGTGAGGCGTCAGATATGTATAGTGGGGGACTCTTTGCAGTAGATAAATTGGGGAAACCATACCAGCTGAGAGATTTAAATGGCTACAAACTTGTTATGAACGTCTCACCAAGTAGAATCAAATCCATCGGGAAAAATAAGTATCAAACTGCGGTTTTCAATAAAGAGGGAAATATGCTCTGGGCATTTGAAAATTGGGAGCTGTATCCTCAGTATGCATCTTTGGTAAATACCCAAACAAATATTATGGGTGATCCTACCAAGCTTGATGTAACAAAGTGGGCAGAGGATCCAGACTATATTGTGAAATAGACAATTGATTCACGTATGGTGTTCGATTAAAAGGTAGAGCGGTTTACGCGCTTTATTGCCATGCTGTCCCGCTTGAATCATAAGTGCTCTAATGCAACTCAAAAGAAGCGACCGTCTCTAATCGAGAGCTGGTCGCTTTTTTTCTGAGTTGTTTGTTATGATGTCTGGTGTTTTCAAAGTAGTATGCCAGTAGTAGACAGCTAGATATAGTACAGTAATAATAGCTGTGCCGATAAAGAGCATGAAACCGGTGGAGTCGCCGCCAAGGCCAAGTTCGTCAGCTAGAATAGCAGAGAACCATACAGTCTGTGCGGATACGAATAAGCTGAGCGCCGAGATCAGACTAAGTGATAGCCAATTGAAATATTTCTCGCACACATTTGGCACGAACATAAGCACAAGCATTAAAAGTGCTAATACCGCTGAGGAGATCTGAATCGGCTGCAGCAACGTAACGGAACCATTAGTTACGAACGGTTCATATGTGTACACGACTTCACTACCTTTAAATTATATTTGGCCGGCAAGCTTACTTTTTAGCAGGTGCTTTATTAGGAGCTTTTGGAGCAGTCTTCGCGCCAATATATTGTTTCTTCCAATACGAAGCTTTCATATCTTGAACAGAGACGCCCTTTGATACAGTGACAGCAATGAATTGATCATTCCCAATGTAAATCCCGACGAAGTTTGCTTCTTTTTTCTTTTTGTTTATAGTATCAAAGAAAACGAGATCACCTTGTTTAAGTTTGGTTGTTTTCTCACCTGATTTATAGATTTCTTTCGTAGAGCGGGGCAGTTTGCTGCCATGTTTTTCATAAACATGTTGTACATAACCAGAGGCGTCGAAGCCTTTCTTAGTGATGCCGTCTTTTTTATAAGGAGTGCCAAGCAGACTCTTTGCATATTGAATTACTGCTGAATCCTTTTGTTGTGTTGCAGTTGTTGGTGCCTTTGCTGGTTTAGTTGTCGCTGCAGATACTGGAATGGAAACGAATGTAATGGCAGCAGCAGCTACAGATGTAATAAGCATTTTTTTCGTGTTTTTCATAATAAGTCTCTCCCTTAATCTAGTTCTTATATCATAGATGATTTAAGAGTAAATTGTAATAGTAAAATGGAAAAAATACCAAAAAAGTGGATGGAAAAACATGATTTCATGTTTCCATCCACTTCTATTATTTTCTCATAAGTAAATAAACAAAATATGGTGCCCCAATCAATGCTGCGACTGTGCCTGCAGGTATTCCATCTGGTAATGCCACATTGCGTCCAATTGTATCAGCAACGAGCAGCATCCAACCACCAAATAGGATGCTGACAGGCAAATAAGAATGAGCACGTGGTCCAACAATAGATTTCGCAATATGCGGCGCAATAAGTCCGATAAAGGCGATGCCTCCTGTAACTGAGACAGCAGCTGAGGCAAGGGCCACGGCTGCAATCAATAATGCCGCGCGCTCACGAGTAACTGAAACACCAATTCCAACAGCTGTTGGTTCACCGAGCCCGAGCAGATCAATTCGATGTGCTTTGAGCCAAATGAACGGGAACAAGATGATGATCCATGGGAGAAGTGCCCAGATAAACGGCCAGTCAGTTCCCCAGATACTGCCGGCGATCCATTTTGAGATAAAGTCTACTTTGCGACTATCAGCTCCAGACAGTAGCACAACCATAACTCCCGAGAGAGCTGCTGCGAAACCGACACCGCTTAGGACAATTTTGACAGGCTGGAATCCCTGGCCGCGCTTGTAAGCAAAGAGAAAAATCAGCCCAGCCGTCAGAAGGCCTCCAACGCAGGCTACGAGTGGCAAAGTGTATATAAACGATCCCGCTTCTAAAGGGAAGAACAGGAAGAATACAGCAACGGCCGCTCCGGCACCTGAATTAATCCCAATGATCCCTGGGTCTGCCAAATCATTGCGTGTCACACCTTGTAAAACAGCCCCGGACATTGCAAGAGCCATTCCAGCTAGAAATGTAATGATCAGTCGAGGCAGGCGCAGGTCGAATAGAATAAACTGTTCCTTGTATGTTCCATCACCGGCAAGTGCAGGCAAAATCCGACTAATTGGCAGCGAAGCAGAGCCTGTGGCTAGTGCAATTGCACCTGTTGCGACAATCATAATGAGCAGAAAAATAACTGTGAATTGCAGTTTCTTCGTTGAAAAAGTTCTCATAGGAAGGCACGGCCTCCTTTACGGACAATGAATAGGAAGAAAGGCAACCCGATAATTGCAATAAGTGATGCAATTGGTGTTTCGAAAGGTGCATGAATCGTTCGTCCTAACGTATCGGCAACAAGCATGAAAGCACCACCAATGAAAATACATAAAGGAATGATCTGTCGGTAATCGCTCCCAGCAAATGGTCTTACCATATGCGGAATCATTAGCCCGACGAAAGCCAAATTACCAGCTAGCGCGACAGCTGTTCCAGATAGCAGGACTATAATGATGAAGAGTATTACTTTGATGAGCCCTGTCCTTTGACCAAGCCCTGTAGCAATGCCTTCATCCATACTGAGAATGGTCAACTGTCGGGACATCCCAATGGCAACGACAATCCCAATCAGAATAAATGGCATAATAACATTGATCTGCGTCCAGGTAGTGCCGATTAATCCACCAGCAGTCCAGGCAGATACGTTTTTCGAAACTTTATAATAAAGCCCGACCCCTTCGGCAACAGCGAAAAGAAATGCTGATACTGCAGCTCCAGCGAGTACGATACGAAACGATGTAAATCCGCCTCGCTTCAATGAACTAATGCCGAAGACGAGCAAAGCACCGATGCCTGCTCCTACGAAACAAGCAATCATAATGTGAAAGTAATTTGCCGTTGGAATAAGGGCCGCGACAATTGCAAGTGCGGCATTGGAGCCAGCCGTAAGGCCGAATAGTCCGGGATCCGCTAGCGGGTTCTTCGTCATACCCTGCATAATCGCGCCAGAAACTGCCAGTGCAGCTCCGACAAGTAATGCCGCTGTTTCCCTAGGTAGCCGTAGTTCTTTAATAATGAGTGCCGCCTTGCTAGGATCATCGCTGAAAAGCGCATCCCACACATCGTGCACTCCTGTGTTTGCCGCTCCAAATACAATGGAAAAAAGAAAAGCAGCCACGCAGATGCACATGGCTGCAATCAGTTTGAATGCAAAAGGAAAGCGTCGTTTTGATTCTATTTTGTTTAATGTCTCTCTCTTATTCATAGAATCAAATCCTTATTGTTTCGTAAAATAATCTGTAAAGGTTTTAAGTGCATAATCAACTGTAAGTGGATCATTGAAGTAGAATTCTTTCTGGTCTACTTCAAGCACGTGGTTGTTCTTCACAGCAGGAATGTTCTTGTATGTGTCTGTATTTTGGAATGAATTATCAGAAGCCTTATCCTTGCTCACAATAAGGTAATCACCGGCATATTCAGGTAATACCTCAGTAGAAAGTGCATAGTAACCATCTTTTGCAACCGATTTTGCAACCTTTTCAGGCATCTTTAAATGTAATCCTTGATAAAGAACTTCTGTACCTCTACCCCAATGGTCTCCGTATAGATAGAGTTGTTTGTCGAAGCTTTCGATAACAGATACACTTGCATCTTCGCCAATTTTGTCTTTTATCTTCTTCTCAGAGTCAGCAGCGCGCTTCTTGTAATCTGCTACCCAGTCTTCTGCTTCTTTTTCTTTGTTAACAAGTTTGCCGATTTCAACATGCTGCTGAAGGTAGTCAACTTTACCATATGTATACGTAATAGTTGGCGCAATTTTTTTCAACTTGTCCAAGTTCTTCGTTGTAGAATATCCAATAATTAAATCAGGATTCAATTCAGCAATCTGTTCAAGATTCTCTTCAGACACTTCTTTCGCATCCTTCAAGCTATCTTTAAAGCGCGGGTTTGCCATTGACCATGAATCAGCACCAACAACGGGTACATCAAGAGCCATTAAGTTGCCTGCAAAAGCTGCGAGAACTACAACACGCTTCGGATCAGCAGGTACTTCAACTGGACCGTTTTCAGATTGATATGTAATTTTGTCAGATGATTTGTCTTTCTTATCTGTAGATTCTTTTTTGTTGCTATCCTGTCCATCTGAGCAGGCTGCAAGTAGCAAGACAAGCATAGCCATAAGTAGTACTGCAAATTTCTTCATCATAGTTCGCCCCTTTTTATCAAGTTGTAGGTAATACATGTTGGTTTGTTCGTACGCGGATCACTAGCAATTTCAGCATCAATTCCGAACACATCGAGCAGGGTGCTGTGCTGCATAACTTCTCGTGGGCTTCCGGCTTTGATAATCTTGCCTTCCTTCATAGCGACCATATGATCAGCAAAGCGTGCTGCCTGGTTCAAATCGTGGAGAACCATAATAATTGTACGTTGTTCCTGTCTATTCAAATCTTCAAGCAATTCAAGAACTTCCAGCTGGTGAGCCATATCTAGATACGTCGTCGGCTCATCTAGGAATATAATTTCGGTCTCCTGAGCGAGTGCCATAGCGATCCATACACGTTGCCGCTGTCCACCTGAAAGCGCATCAACAGTCCGGTCGCGGAACACATGTGTACCTGTTGCTTCAAGCGCCCAATCAATGACTTCCCGATCCTTTTTCGTCAGACGTCCGAATCCTTTCTGATAGGGGAATCTGCCGTAAGAAACGAGTTCTGATACGGTGAGTCCGCTCGCAGCTTCTTGCTGTTGCGGGAGAATGGCCATCTTTTTGGCGATTTCCTTCGTGTGCTGCTTAGCAATATGGGCTCCATCGAGAATGACTTCTCCGTTAGTATGGGGAATCATCCGGGTAAGCCCTTTTAGCAATGTTGACTTGCCGCATCCGTTCGCTCCAATAATGGCCGTGACCTTGCCATCGGGTATTTCAACTGACAAATTTTCAACGATCAGCTTGTCACCGTATTTAATATGGATCTCGTCTGCATACAGGCGTGCCATGTTTTTCACCTCCAGGGTTGCAAAATTATTTGAATTGGTTGATAATGATTATCAGTATCATATTTATTTTAATAAAGAATTGTCGATTTGGCAATGTTATTATAAAAAAAATTCAAAATAAAGGTGGATGTCTCATGCGTGATGAAGAGTTGTTTGATGTAACAATCATTGGTGCTGGCCCGGCAGGTTTATATTCAGCTTTCTATAGTGGCTTACGTGGATTGAAGACTAAAATAGTCGAGTACCAGCCAAAACTAGGTGGGAAACTTCATATATATGCTGAGAAAATGATCTGGGACGTTGGCGGTCATGCACCTATTACAGCAGCTGGGCTCATAGACCAGATGATTGAACAGGCAAAAACTTTCAATCCGAGCATCTACTTGAGTGAAAAGGTTACAGAGATCAGAAAGAATGTAACAGATGAATACTTTATTCTAGAGACGGAATCAGGCAGAATGCATTTTACCAAGACGGTAATTGTAGCTGCAGGCGGCGGCATATTGAATCCGCAACGACTGGAAGTTGAGGGGGCAGGCAGCTTTGAAGTAACGAACCTTAATTATACTGTGCCTTCGCTTGACTATTATGCAGGTAAAACAGTTCTCATATCAGGTGCAGGCAATTCGGCAATTGACTGGGCGAATGAGCTTGAGCGTATTGCAGCGAATGTATATGTTGTCTGCCGTAAAGATTGTCTTACATGTCATGAAGCAAATGCGGATCAACTTATGCAAGGTTCCGCAACTTGTTTCTTCAACACATCAATTGAACGATTTATTGCGAATGAAGCTGGTTCGCATATTCAAGAAGTCGAGCTTAAGAATAAGAAAACGGGCGATGTGTTCCGTGTGCCAGTTGATGAAGTGCTTGTTAATCATGGCTTTGATCGTGATGTATCCCTGCTGGAAAACAGCCCTCTAGATATTGAACTTGAGGAGAAGGGAATCAAGGCTACAGCTCTGGGCGTGTCATCTGTTCCAGGAATTTATGCAGCAGGGGACGTGTTGCGCCACGAAGGCAAGCTGTATTTAATTGCGGGAGCTTATCAGGATGCAGCGAATGCAGTAAATCAGGCGAAGCTTTTCATTGATCCTGAAGCAACACAAACAGGCCGTGTCTCTTCTCATAACGAGACATTTAAAACACGCAACCGTGAACTATTGGATAAGATGTTTCAGAGAGATTGATTGTCTATAATAAATTAAAGCCCGACTGAAAGCAGGTCGGGCTTTCGTATGCTATAATGCAGGGAAGAAATGGTTTTAATATTTGCATTAGGAAGGAAACCGACTGCTTATGAATGAGAAAGATTGGAATGAGCCTGCTGAATTGAATAAAAGCAATGAAGTACAAGATCTCCCTACAGCAGACGAACTAACACAGGAAGACAATATTACACGCATTCAGCTTGAAGGCAAGGAATGCATCCTTATTGGAACAGCACATGTATCGCGCCATAGTGCCGAGCAGGTGAAAGCCGTCATTGAGCGTGAACGCCCCGACTCGGTCTGTGTAGAGCTTGATGAAGGACGCTACCAGTCCATTACGGACGGTGCGAAATGGAGTAATATGGACATCTTCGCCGTTATTAAAGAGAAAAAGGCGACACTATTGCTGATGAATCTGGCAATTTCGTCTTTCCAGAAACGTATGGCGGATCAATTTAACATTAAACCTGGACAGGAAATGATCCAAGGGATTGAATCAGCTAAGGAAACAGGAGCAGAACTTGTCCTTGCTGACCGTGAGATCCAGACTACATTCATGCGTATTTGGCATGGCATGGGTTTAAAAGGCAAGGCAATGCTCATGACGCAACTTGTCGGTGGTATCTTCTCTCGTGAAGAGATCACTGAAGAAGAGCTTGAGAAGATGAAACAGCAAGATATGATCGACTCGGTTCTTCAGGAAATTTCTCAAGGATTCCCTGAATTGAAGACGCATTTAATTGATGAACGCGATCAGTATCTCGCTCAGAAGATTAAAGATGCTCCAGGCGAGAAGATTGTCGCGGTTCTCGGAGCAGCCCATATACCAGGAATTCGTGAAGAGATTCATCGCGAACATGATCTGGAAGCACTTGTCGAGAAGCCAAAGAAATCTAGAATTCCAAAAATCATCGGTTGGGCGATCCCAATTGCGATTATAGCGATGATTATTTATACATTTATTGAGAATCCGAGCATTGGTTCTCAGCAGGCACTTAGTTGGGCGCTTTGGCATGGTGGTTTGTCTGGTCTTGGAGCGGCTCTTGCCTTCGGTCATCCGCTAGCCATCTTAACGGCATTAGTCCTTGCTCCATTCACTTCACTTAATCCAATGGTTGCGGCAGGCTGGTTTGCAGGGCTTGCTCAAGCATACGTAAAGCGGCCGAATGTTGGGGATTTCGAAGCTTTAGCCCAGGATGTTACGACGCTGAAAGGGTTCTGGCATAATAAAGTGACCCGTGTTCTGCTCGTTATTGTGCTGGCAAATATCGGATCTAGCCTAGGAACGTTTATTGGCGGACTCGATGTCGTTAGATTATTTATAGAACAACTTTAAAGCAGTGGCCTGCTCTTGAACTGGAGCAGGCCTTCGAGTTGTGATTGTTGTATGTTTTTTTCAAACCCTATACGTCACGTGTTAGATGTTATATACTAGTAGGTAACAAGAGGCAGAAGAAACAGGATTGTACTAGTTTCTTATGAAATCAGATAGAATGCACATGTTTTCGCGGGCGTTACAAGCATTTAAGGCGGAATCATGTCCGTTTTTGTCTGAAAAAGTTAGCTTTGGATGCTAGGAAAACCGCTCTCTCTATCGAACAGTATATAGAGCAGCAGTGGTCAGCTGCCACTTTGCAGGTTGGGCAGCCGGAAGGAGACAAATGATGGAGAAAGCCAGAATTGGACGGAATGACCCGTGCCCATGCGGCAGCGGGAAAAAATACAAGAAATGCTGCGGTAAAAATATCGCATCCATTGACCTGATCCTGGAGACTGAACTTGAGCAGGTACAACGCAATCTTATGCGCTGGACAATGGCCGAGCACAAGCAGGAAATCGATGCATATCTTGCGCCGTACTATGATAGGCTTGCGCTCAATCACCAAACAAAAAAAATGTATCAATACTTTGCAGCAACATGGTATGTCAACGCTGTACTACGCGAAGACGGCTCAACTCTTCTTCAGCACTATATCAATGTGCATCAGGCTTCATTATCAGAGCGCATCATTGACCATTTGAATAAATGGCAACAAGCTGTGCCATCTGTATTCCATGTCATTGGTTGGGATGGTGTATACGTTTTCACTGAAGATCTGTTCTCAGGTGAAGTGAAACGTGTCAAAGCTGCAGCTGAGGGACAAATTCAGCGTGAACAGGGCATTGCAATTGGTACCATTTTGCCAAGTGGCGGAAGCTATATCTTCCTTGCAACGTTCTTCCATATCCCTGAAAAATCAGGGGAAACAGGAATGATTGAGAGCGAAGTACGTGACCTTTATAAGGGCAGCGGTGCTGATAACGTACGCGACTGGCTAGCCGGTTCATTCCTCGATGTAATGGAACGTTTCATGTTTGAAAGCAACGATGAAGTGTTCGGAGCGAATGAAGCAGATAAAGCTCTAGAACAGAAGAAAGAGGCAGCAACAGGTAAAACGGATCTCAAAGAGCTGGAGAAGAATAAAGCTATTGAGAAAAAAGAAGCTGCTCCTGCTGCAACAGATAGTGGCCTTGCACCAGACCACGAGAAAGTTGCTCAGATTTTCCATGCGTATGCACTCGGTTATGATTTGCCCGATTATGCACAGGAAATTGGAAAAGATCTCTGGCATACATATTGCGAGCGTACGAACCCAATCTTGCGCAAACCGGAAGTCGCTGTTGCTGCTCTTGTGTATCTCGTCGAATCAATTAGAGGCGGCCGCATAACCCAAGCCGAACTCGCGCGTCTTTACGAAGTATCAGCAACAAGCATTTCAACTCGTTACAAAGCGATGTGCAAAGAACTCGAAACCGAGATTGAAGCAGCCATCCGCAAAGTACCAGAGGATGTTAAATAGACTGCTGCTAAGCCTGCATACACAATTATCAACTTGTGTATGCAGGCTTTTTGTTGGCCTAGGGTGGCAGAGCGGTGTATGATTTGGAAGAGATTGATATGAAAGTGGGAATATGAACCGAGCTAGTAGAGGAACATTTCGATTGAGTTACCCCCAATGTGAATAAGTTAACTAATTTTCTAAAGGAGCTGTTATCCACATGGCACAATCAATTACAGGTAAAATTGCATTCATAACTGGAGCGGGAAAAGGTATTGGCAGAGAAACAGCATTGCATCTGGCGCGTGAAGGTGTCAAAGTGGGCTTGATAGCACGTACAGCTGAGGATTTAGAGAGAAATGTCTGTGATATTGAAGAAGCAGGCGGCACAGCAGCATATGCTACAGCTGATGTTTCCAATTTGGAAGAGGTTGAACAGGCTGTTGCACAACTTACAGAGAAACTGGGCAATGCAGATATTCTAATTAACAACGCAGGTATCGCGAAATTCGGCGGGTTCATGGATCTTGATCCTACTGAATGGAAACGAATCATAGAAGTAAATCTAATCGGTGCATATAATGTAACTCGTGCAGTTCTTCCCCAGCTCATCGAGAAGAATGGTGGAGATATTATTAACATTTCCTCCACAGCTGGGGAAAAAGGCGGTCCAGTGATGAGCGCATACAGTGCATCCAAATTCGGATTGCTCGGGCTTACAGAATCACTCGCTATGGAAGTGCGTAAACACAATATTCGTGTCACAGCGCTTACGCCGAGCACGGTTGCAACAGACCTTGCCTTTAAAGCAAACCTTACAGACGGCAATCCGGAAAAAGTACTTCAGCCGGAAGATCTTGCAGAATTTATCGTCGATCAGCTTAAACTGAACCCACGTGTTTTCATTAAGACGGCTGGACTCTGGTCAACAAATCCTTCATAAGTATATGGAAAATGAGCCTGTGGAAAATTCCGCAGGCTCGTTTTATTGTGTAGTTAATATGATCATTAATAACAAAGCTAATGGGTATGTGATGTGAAAAGAATCTTCAATTCATATTCTTAAAAATCAATTAACAATATAAATAACTGAATTTTCTGATGTATAATAGAAGAGAGGTGCGTGATGAAGAGTCTTTTATATAACAGGTTACTCATTGCAACAGTTGCTTTATTTATCTCTGCTGCTTTTGGAATTGTGAGTGAGTGGATTGTTTTCGAGAAGAATCTGGAAAAAACATTTGGTTTTTTGCTTGCTGTATTGATTGTGCTATCGATTGTATATTGGCTGATGGCAAGTTTGTCCCGCTCTTATCCCGGCTTTCTAGAAAAAGGCCGCTGGGGTTACACGCCATTTTTGTTCTTTCTCAGTATGGGGGCAATCGTTTTCCTAACGATTTGTTACATAGGCTTGTTTGAGTTTCTTCAATTGAGTCCTTTCCTGCAGCGGATGACAACAGTTCTGCTTGCCTATCTGGTTGTATTTGCTTTAGTTATCTCAGTCTATTCCTTCGTTCGCAATCTCTTGAACTTGGAGAAAAGGCAGTTGATTCTTGTCAGTACATTTTCTGTATTTCTCATTCTGGAACTAATCACTTTATCTAGCATATAAATAAAGAGGAGCCCACACCAACGTACGTGTATGGGCTCCTCCTTTGGTTTATACTTCTCTTTGCGCTTCTTTCCCGACTTCTTTCAAAATGCCATCGGTAATGTTGTATACCTTATCGCAATAATCGATTAGGCGTGTGTCATGGGTAACGACGATGGTCGTTTTATTATTTTTCTTCGTGATGTCTTTGAGTAATTCCATCACTTCGAATGCGCGATCGGAATCGAGTGAGGCTGTTGGTTCATCGGCAAGGAGGATTGACGGATTGGCATATAGTGCTTTAGCAATTGCCACGCGCTGGCGCTGCCCTCCAGATAGGTCACCTGGGAGTTTATGAAGAAATTCATTAATGCCAAGTGCTCCGTAAAGACGCTCAACTTCTGAGTCTGTTAGATTATCCTTTTTCACTTTATCAAGCAGCTGCATTTGCTGGCGGACCGTAAGAAATGGTACGAGATTGCTTGCTTGGAGAACAAAACCGATTTCCTGCAGTCGGATTTTGGATCGTTTTTTCTCACCAAGTTGTTGAATCTTCGTCCCATTGATCAGAACTTCTCCAGAAGAGGGCTCCTGCAAACCTCCGGCAACTGTAAGAAAAGTACTTTTCCCTGAGCCAGACGGGCCGATGACAGCGATTAAGTCACCTGCTTCTGCTTGGAAATTTGTTTTTTTCAACGCTTCCACCTGTGTGTTACCGGTTCCAAATACTTTATTTGCATCATTTAGTTCAAGTACTGCCATAGTTTTAACCTCCAATCGCTTTAAGTGGATTAATGCGGACAATGGTTAGGACGGAGAATACTGCCCCAATAAGACTGACGACAAGCAGTACAATTCCGTATACAATCATGTCGAGATAATTAAATGCGACTGGGACTGCTGGCGGCAAGAATAAGCCTGTCAGTACAGTTAGTAGGAAGCCGATCAAAATCCCTGTAAATGCAAGAATTGCAGTTTGTACGACGACGGAGCGGGCGAGGAATCCACTGGATAGTCCTTCAGCCTTCAAAACACCGAAGATGCTTACCTTCTGTATTGTCAGTACATATAAGAAAATGGCAACAATAAATGCTGAGATAGCAAATAGGAAGTAAATCATAAAGTTAAGTGTCAGATTCTGTTCCTTGTAGCCAGGCAGGTTCTCGATGAAGTCTTGGTTAGACGTAACTTCAAGCCTGTCTCCTACAGTCACTTTATCAAGATTATTCGTGCGTACGACGTAGCCATTAATCCGATCTGTGTTCTGTTTCCAACCGCCGGAGAAACGCACTTTTTGATACGTTGCCAGATTACCGTATAACACTGGAGCTGCGTTAAATTTTGCATCCTTGGTGAAGCCTGTAATCTCCAATTTCTCATCTGTTGAGGAGAGTTTGAGCGTATCACCGATTTTAAATCCTTTGTCCTCTAAAGATTTGTCGGCGATGACTTCTCCATCCTTAGAAAAAGGCTTGCCTTCTGAAACATCAGGCATGATAAATTCATCTGGGTTGATGCCGAAAAGTGCCACTCCAGAGGAATCATCACCTACACTGGCGATTGTATTCAGCGCACCAAGCTCGGCATACTTCACACCATCCTGCTTTTTAATATCACTTGTTTTAAAAGTGGATTGCTGCAAATTCATATCCGATTCCTTGGTTAAAATGATGCCGTTCGCATCCCATTTATCGACAGCGGCCCGGTTCATACTTTTCAAACCATTCGCTAGTCCAGATAGGAAGAATACGAGATAAGCGACAAGCAACAGGACGCCGATGACAAGGGCAAAGCGTAATTTATTCTGTTTTATTTCGTTCCATGCGAGAAACAAGGAGTCACTCCCTTTCTTAGGTCTTATTTTAATACTATTACTATAGCGTTAATAAGATTATTTTGAAAGTTATACAACTTCTAAGATTAGATGTTTTCATTGGTGGGTACATACTAATATGACAATAAACAAAGGAGGAATTAACATGAAAGCCTTGAATGGTATTGCACTGCTTCTTATCATTGTTGGTGGTTTGAATTGGCTCCTGGTCGGACTGTTTGAATGGAATTTGGTGCACGCAATATTCGGTGGTGTTCCAGTTATTGAGAACATCGTTTATGTCGTGGTTGGGATTGCGGCGATTTATGCGATTAGTTTCTTTGCAATCGTTTCTTCTGGTCATAAGAAAAACCATCATACGCACACAACTGTATAATAAAATTCTAAAGACTCCTGTCCAAGTAGTGGATGGGAGTTTTTTTTGTGTTTATTGTTCAACTATAAAAAAAGTGGTTGACAATCAGTCATATTGAAACTATTATAAATTCTGTTAATAGATTTCCGGCTCTATCAAGCCAGGGGAGGAAAAGAAAATGAGAGTTAAAATGAGAGTTAAAGATTTAACATACATAGCATTGCTTGCGGCAGTTGTGGCGGTGCTCGGACTAATGCCACCAATTGCAATTCCTTTTACACCAGTACCAATCACATTGCAAACACTAGGCGTTTTGCTCGCAGGAGGACTGCTTGGTGCCAAGCGTGGCGGACTGAGTTTGTTACTGTTCTTGGCCTTAGTTGCAGCGGGACTGCCACTTCTATCAGGCGGACGCGGTGGATTTAGTGTATTCGTTGGACCGAGTGCCGGATTCCTATTGTCTTGGCCTGTTACAGCATTTGTCCTTGGTTACTTGCTATCACGCTTTAAGCAATTAAGTTTATTCCAAGTGCTCACAGTGAACTTGACAGTCGGCATTTTCTTAATCTATCTTATCGGGGTTCCTGTACAAGCTGCAATTATGAACATCAATGTTGGGGATGCGGCAATCGCAAGTCTTATCTTTATCCCAGGAGATGCGGTTAAAGCAATCGTTGCTTCTGTTATCGTCTATCGTTTGCGTAATCACAGTTATTTTGCGAAGATGGTTGCAGAAGAACAGAAGCAAGAGGGAGAGATTCCGCACGCCTCTTAATGGAATGATAGAAGGTGAGTATTATCATGAAGTATATTACGGATAAATATAGAGAACATGCCAATCAACAACCCGAAAAGCTAGCAATTCGGAGAAGTAATGAAGAGATGAATTACCGTGAATGGTATGAGGTAGTGAATCGTACGGCCAATTGGTTAGATTCGCTGCAAGAAAAGAGACGCAGAGTCATAGCTTTCTTGTTGCCAAATGGGATTCCGTTCATGCAATTGTTCGCAGGCGCTGCCCATGCTGGTTGGACAGCAGTACCGATCGATGAAAAATGGACACCCGCTGAAATAGCAGACAGGCTTCGTATTGCCTGTCCGGCGATTGTAGTTGGTCCAAGAGACATGTTCCCTGATGAATTTGTCGTTAAATCCCTACAGGATTATCTTCAAGAAATTAGCCATATGCCTTCACGGTATATGGCTGATGTGCGTTCCAATGTGGAAGAGGTAACGAGCAAGCAAGAGATATTCTCAAAGAGGACGGAGCCCTTTTATATGGGTTTCACTTCTGGTACAACAGGCAGACCGAAAGCATTTCTTCGTTCACAACTGTCATGGGTGAGCAGTTACATATGCAGTGAAATGGACTTTGGTGTAATAGGAGAGCAACGAATTCTAGTGCCAGGCGCACTTGTTCACTCACACTTTCTTTATGGAGCGATTCACGCACTACATGCAGGAGCAACAATAGAATTATTGGAAAAGTTCAGTGTGACTCAAGTGAAAGAGCGATTGGAGTCGGGAAAAGTTGACACAGTTTATGTTGTTCCAACCATGATGGAAGCACTTCTTAGAGAAGGTATCCATTTGCCGCGCCCTGTGAAGGCTATTTCATCAGGAGCGAAGTGGCAAGATCAGGCGAAGCTAGAACTTGCTTGCGCCGGTTTTGAGACGTACGAGCTTTACGGAGCAAGCGAGCTAAGCTTTGTGACGGTGATGGGAGGAGAGCGGTCTATAGAGGAGCATGAACCGAGAAATTCGGTCGGTCGTGCTTGCACTGGTGTTGAGATAGAAATTCGCCGAGCAGATGGTAGCTTTGCAACACCAAATGAAACAGGAAAGATTTTTGTTCGGAGCGGGCTGCTATTCGATGGCTATTTACAAGCAGATGGTACGATTGAAACAATTCATGATGCCCGCGGCTTTATTACAGTTGACGATATGGGTTGGCTCGATGAAGCAGGCTATTTGCATATTGCCGGTCGGGAGAAAAATATGATTCTCTACGGTGCACTTAATCTATATCCTGAGGAAATTGAGCGCGTGCTGATGAGACATTCAAACGTCTTGGAGGTTGCAGTTGTTGGAGTACCGAATGATTATTGGGGAGAAATTGCTGTAGCAGCAATCCGTGGAAGCGCGACAAAGCTTGAACTTCAACGCTGGTGCAAACTAAAAGGACTCGCTGCCTACAAGATTCCGCGTCGCTGGTACTTTATTGAGGAAATGCCTTATACGACGAGCGGAAAAGTTGCCCGTGCAGAATTAAGGGGATTAATTGGAGAAGAGGTACATAATTGAAAGAGGCAGTCATTGTACGTGCCGGACGGACGGCAATTGGTAAAGTGAATGGCATGCATCGTGAGCTAGAGGCTCATGAACTTGCAGCATCTGTCATCCGCCCGCTTGCGTTGGGAATTGAAAATAAAATCGATGATGTTCTGCTTGGTAATGTTGTTGGCCCTGGTGGTAATGTAGCACGTGTATCTGCATTAGAAGCGGGATTGCCTCTCTCAGTACCAGGGCTTACGCTTGACCGCCAATGCAGTGCAGGTCTGGAAGCAATTCGAATGGCATCATACTTGATTCAAGCAGGAGCAGGTCACTGTTATATCGCTGGCGGAGTTGAGAGCGCGAGCACATCGCCTACTCCTTTAAAATCAAGGTTTGCCCCAGACCGATTTGGTGACCCAGAAATGGGTGTAGGAGCAGAAAATGTTGCTCAGGAGTTTGGTATTACGAGAGAAGATCAAGATGCATATGCCGTGATGAGTCACGAGCGGAGTTGGACGGCATATAAGGAAGGGATTTTTCAAAAAGAGATCGTTGATGACAGTCAGGACGAATATTTTGCGAAGAAAAGAGATATCATCCGCATTGCGCCGCGTGCCCGACCGCTGTTTGTAGCTGAAGGTGGTACCGTAACAGCGGCAAATAGCTGTCAGGTCAATGATGGTGCAGCAGCCACAGTTGTAATGGAAGCTGAACGTGCGAAGGAACTGGGACTGGAGCCAATCCTTCGTTTCAAAGATAGTATTGTAATAGGAGCTGACCCAAATTTACCCGGAGCTGCGCCAATTCCAGCCATTCGTACGTTACTTGAGAGGAATAATCTAAGTGTTGCCGATGTCGATACCTTCGAGATTAATGAAGCTTTTGCTTCCAAGATATTGGCAATTGCCAAATCGTTACAAATCCCACTTGGTAAAATTAATCCACATGGTGGGGCGTTGGCGCTTGGTCACCCATACGGCGCATCTGGCGCTGTGCTCGTGACACGTCTTTTCCAAACAGCACAACGAACGGATATGAGTTATGCTGTTGCTGCAATTGGAAGTGGCGGTGGAATTGGATTAGCCGTTTTGTTCGAGGCGATACGATGAAAGTTGAGCAACGGATTCAATTCTCAATAAGAGATGTGCTCGATTATAAGGAAGCTATCGGTATCATAGGTGGAACGGATTACGTTTTGCCACCACAGATGCCAAACATAGCATACAAACAGTTACAAATTCCTTGGAACTACGAGGCACCTGTCATTTTACGCAAACAGAAAACGGAGATTGTGGAATTGCTCCAAGTTGAAACATTATATACAGTTCGATTGGAAGTGAGCAAAATCAAAACCCGTGGTGCAAAGACTTTCTTGGAGGAACAACTAACCATTTCAAATGAGAGCGGTCGGATCCTTTTCATAAGTCGCTCGCAACTTGTAACCGGTGGTGTGCATAAATGAGAGAACAGCTTTTTACATTGGAAATTACAGAAACAGAGATCCAAGCATATGCGGCTATTTCTGGAGATAACAACCCAATACATGTGGATAAAGCAGCGGCGCTTGCAGCGGGATTTTCCACACCATGCGCACATGGGATGTTGGTAACTGGTAAATTAATGGCACTTCTGCATGATAAAAATATATTATCCACAGCCCCAAAGCGAACGGACTTTAGCTACCTATCTCCAATTCAGGCAAATGAACAGTTGAAGATTGAGGTATCCCCGGCTGGGAGCTATTCGAAAGTAAATATCAGCAATAAAGCAGGACTGGCGATTAAAGGAACAATTGAATTTTGATATAATGAACTAACTAAGAGAAGCATTCAGACGTTTAGTCGGATGCTTCTTTTTGAACTGGGTAAGAGAGCGTCACAAAGGTGAGCTGGCTTGCCATGATCTAGTAAAAGATCTGTAGAATAAGTCCGGTTTCTAAGTAAGAGCTACCGCATCACTATGCAAAATAAAAGGAGAGAACGAATGCTATGCAAAAAATTCTCATCATAGAAGATGACCCAAAGATTGCTGGGCATCTCAAGATCTTTATCGAAAAATATGGTTATCTCGCCACTGTAATTCAGGATTTTGACGATATTATGAAGCAGTTTCGAATCGAGCAGCCGGATCTTGTATTGCTAGATATCAACTTACCTGCGTTTGACGGGTATTATTGGTGCCGTCAAATTCGGCTAGAGTCGATTTGTCCAGTACTTTTCATTTCGGCACGAACGGGTGAGATGGACCAGGTGATGGCACTAGAAAATGGCGGAGATGATTTCATTACGAAGCCGTTTCATCCCGATATTGTAATGGCGAAGATTCGCAGTCACTTGCGCCGGGCATACGGAGCATATGCAGCAAAACATGAGGAGTGCATATTAGAAGCAGAAGGTTTGAAGTTGTATCCGGAGAGGTTCGAACTTCATTTCCGAGGCAGCCAAACGCACCTTACGAAGAAGGAATCTGATATCCTCGAAAGCCTTCTCGATCGTTATCCGCGTGTTGCTGGTCGAGAGGATTTGCTGGAGAAACTGTGGGATGACCAAACATATGTGGATGAAAATACATTGAACGTAAACATAACACGCGTTCGGAAGAAATTGCAGGAACTTGGTATTGAGCGGGCAGTTGAGACTGTTCGTGGTGCAGGGTATCGCCTTCGAATCTCATGGGAGGTTGAAGAGTAATGAAACTTTTTTTCCGTGAGCATATGTTTCTGATTGCTGTTCAAGTTATTCAATTCATGGTTGTCTTCCTGACAATTTGGCTATCTGGTTTTCATAATGTATCTGCTATATTTTATGCAATATTCTTACAAGTATTTTTTTTCGTATGCTATCTTGCCTATCATTTCTTCAGCAGACGCAATTATTATGAGAAGCTGGAAGAGGGGATTGAGAGACTTGAGGATGCGCTGGAAAATACAGACCGTGCACCGATTGCGAAACAACTGGATTCCATTCTCAAGCGGCAGTATCAGCTTTATGCAACGGAGCTGCGAGAGGCAGAGGAACGACAGGAGGAGCATTTAGAATTTGTTGATCGTTGGGTGCACCAGATGAAGACGCCGCTGTCGGTGATTGAACTGACGGCCCAGAATCTAGATGAACCGGACTCATCGAGCATTCGCGAGGAGACAGAGCGGATGAAGAGCGGTCTGAATACGGTTCTCTATATGGCACGTTTGCGGACAATTGAGCATGATTTCCATATCAAGCCAGTGCGTTTAAGTAATATTGTCCGAGATGTTAATACAGAAAATAAACGTTTTTATATACGCAGTGCAGTTTATCCGAAACTGGTAGAGCAACAAGCGGAAATGGTCGTTGAATCGGATGAGAAATGGTTGTTCTTTATTTTGGAACAGCTAATCCAAAATGCAGTTAAATATTCAGCAGGGAAAAGTAACCAAATTGAAATTCATTTATATAACCGTGGTAGCTCAGCTGTCCTCGAAGTACGAGACGAGGGTACGGGAATTCCAGTCGAGGACCAGCGGCGTGTTTTCCATAAATTTTATACGGGGTCAAATGGGCGTAAATATCGTGAATCCACGGGGATGGGGCTTTATTTGGTGAAGGAAGTGAGTGAGCGGCTTGGTCATAAAGTAGAGATGGAATCAGTAGTGGGAGAAGGGTCTATTTTCCGTATTGTTTTCAGTCCGACACAGAACCTTACACCAATGTAAGGAAGATGAAAGGAAGAACGATTTCAGACTAGGCATCAAGCGCGTTACACTGAAAGCAGAAATTATTTGAGAGGGGACATGAACATGCTTGAAGTGAGAAAGGCTGGCAAAGTGTATGAAGGAAAGGTTGCCTACCGCGCGTTGACCGATATTGATCTAAATCTGGAAGAAGGGGAATTCGTTGCCATTATGGGACCGTCGGGAAGTGGGAAAACGACTCTGCTCAATTTGATCGCAACAATTGATGAACCAACAACAGGTGAAATCAAGATTAACGGTCAGGATCCGCATCGTCTGAAGAAAAACGACTTGGCCAAATTCCGCCGCCGTGAACTTGGCTTCGTTTTCCAAGATTTCAACCTGCTTAATACACTCACAGTGGAAGAGAATATGGTGTTGCCACTGACACTTGACGGGAAAAGTGTAAAGGAAATGAAAGAAAAGTCGAAAGCTGTTGCAGAAAAACTTGGTATTTCGTCAATATTAGCCAAGCGAACCTACGAAATTTCCGGAGGACAGGCACAACGTGCAGCTATTTCCCGGGCAATAATTCATAATCCAAAGCTATTATTGGCTGATGAACCAACGGGTAATCTCGATTCCAAAGCTTCAAAAGATGTGATGGAACTGCTCTCCACCTTGAATCGACAGGACAAGACAACGATGTTGCTCGTTACCCATGAAGCACAAGCAGCCAGTTACGCTGATCGCGTTGTATTCATTCGGGATGGGAAATTATATTCGGAAATATACCGCGGGGAGAGTCAGAAGGGCTTCTTCCAACAGATTATCGATACACTTTCCTTGTTGGGAGGGAATGACCATGACTTTTCGTCAGTTCGCGATTAACAACGTC